>OGEO01000214.1_pt1 | contig 66560 bp, 57 predicted proteins | sample 1570661 | NCBI WGS metagenome assembly OGEO01 (sample SAMEA2582142, study PRJEB24529) | metagenome | biome: Human gut stool | place: China | collected 2011
AAAAAAGAACAGAAATATTAGAGCAGCTAAATGAAAAATCTGATGTGTAATATAAGACTTTCTGTTTGGGACAGAGGGGGCAGGTCCCTGTGTCCCAGAGAAAGTATGTGTGGTTGCTCTGTCAAAAAAAGGGAAATCTTAAAAGCTGATTAAAATAAATATAAACATGTGCTGTATTGAATTGCATTATCATTGATGATATAGTTATTATAAAAGATATTGGGGGATGTCTTGTTTTTGCAGAGGTGTAATGCTTCTGTGGAAGGTAACTTAAGGACATGGAGATGAGGGGGATGGCATGCATTGGAGAGGAACAGAAGGTAATATATGGAATTTTCATAAGCCTGACTGGTACGGACTGAATGTGGTTGTGTACTCTCATTTCCGGGTATATAATAACGGAGAAGAGGATGGAAATACGAACACATTTAGGAAATGCCATAGAGGCGATTGATTCGCTGAAGGCGAGGTACGATAAGAATGTGAAGGAGCTGCTGGCTGACATACAGGTTCTTTCACGGATTGTGAAGCATACGGTAACAGAGGTGGAGAGTTTAAGCATACAGGAGATAATGGACTGCATTGACCGGAGCAGTATCAGGGTCGGAGTCGTTCCTGTAGAGCCGGGACTCACCAACATGGGTAAGGTTGAGAGCATCCGGACGGAGGATGCGATACCTAATGAAGACTATATAACCTATGACATCCGTTTTGTGCTTGCGGCTGCGGCGATGGAGCTCGAAATCATAATAAATGTAGAGGCACAACGAAGCATGTCACACAGCAGGCTTGGCTATCACTTGGAGAATCGAATTGTTTTTTATCTTGCAAGACTGATATCCTCACAGAAGGGCATTAATTTTGCGAAGAGTGAGTACGATAACATTAAGAAGGTCTATAGCATTTGGATATGTATGGACGCAGACAGAACCTCGGATTCAATCAGCAGGATTTCACTTAAGGCAGATACGTTATTCGGTAAGCCTTGCGGCTTTCCGAAGCTTGATAAGATGTGTGGCATGGTCATACGCATAAGGAACAGTAATAATGCAGCAGAATCTAAGAACAAGCTGATTGCGATGCTTGAGGATGTGCTGTCGTCTGAGGACAGTGATGTGAAGAAACACAAGCTGGAAGATAAGTATGATATGAAGATGACGACGGAGCTGGAAGGGAGGATTAACGGTATGTGTAACTTGAGTGATGTTGTTGAAGAGCGTGGAATAGAGCGTGGAATCACAGGTCTTGTTGAAGTGCTGAGAGAGATGGGCACCCCGAGTGAGGTTATTATAGAGAAAATTATGAAGAAGTTTTCCCTTACGGAGGAGAAGGCAAGGGAGTTTGTAAAGTAAGAAGAGATGAGCTTGGGACAGAGGGGTCAGACCCCTGTGTCCCAAAAGCTTGATAAAATATAATACTTGCTAAATACTGTTGGACTTAATCCGCCATTTCCCGGGTGTATGGGATGGCGGATTTTCTTTTTTACGAGAGTATCATATACAATATATTTTCGCAAGTATTTTGTTTTTGTTCCAGAAAGGTTTGTATCAAAGAGGATATTGACATATCGCGGCGATTATGCTAATCTTTATACAAAGCATATTTCATGGAAAATCTATATTTCTTATTTCTAGATTGCATGTGAGTTATTATTTCACGGCAGATATTCAGGGGTCTATGCTTGAGAATCCACTAACTTAACAGGACAACTGATAAGCCGGGAGAGTATACCACACAAGAGTATATTGTTGTGTGATTACAATGTAATGAAAATACAATTCCTGTATATGGTCTGTCCGCACATATTGATACGGTGCAGTTCTATTATACTGTTTCAGTATTATAGAAGGTACAGTATCCGGAAGGAGAAGAATGACAGAGAACGCAGGAAATACGGAAAATACAGGAAACACGGAAAATGTAAGAAACGTAGCTGCCAAAGAAGGTGTATGCAGTTTAGAAAATGCAGTCAATACCGAAAATTCGACTGAGATGGCAGGTATGGAGTATGCAGAGAACACAGACAGCTCAGAAAATGCACAAAATAAGGAAGGCACAGAAGCAGTTCCCTCACAGGACAGACAGCTTATCAACAGGCTCATAGACAGGATGACATTGTTTGACGATGACCTTATGAGCCGCGTATTTGACAAGAATATCGCGGCGACCGAGCTGCTGCTGAGGATAATACTTGGAAGGAAGTTGAAGGTTATCAGTGCCGATGGACAGGTCGAGCTGAAGGGGCATGAGGTTGTAGGAAGAACCATAACGCTTGATGTCAAGGCGCTTGACAGGAACGGAACAGAGATTGACATAGAGGTTCAGGGCAATGCCGAAGGAGCACATGTAAGGCGGGCGAGATACCATAGCAGTGTTGTGGATTCAAGGATGCTGAAGGAAGGGCAACGATTCAAGGAGCTTAAGGACTCATATGTCATATTTATATATAAGCATGATAAGTTCAGAAAAGGTCTTCCGGTATATCATATAGACCGCTATGTGAGGGAGACGGGTAAGCCGTTTGAAGATGGTTCCCATATTGTGTATGTGAATGGAAACTATAAGGGTGATGATGAGATTGGTCAGCTTATGCAGGATTTTCACCAGACAGACCCGGAAAAGATGAAGTACGCCGAGCTGGCAGACAGCGTGAAGCATTATAAGGATACAGAGAAGGGACGTGAGACAGTGTGTGAGGCAGTTGAAAAGTATGGTGACAAGAGAGAAAAAATAGGAGAAGCAAGGGGCGAAGCGCGTGGAGAGGCAAGAGGAGAAGCGAAAGGAAGCACCAATGCAGTGAGAAAGCTCATGCAGAATATGAAGCTTACTGCGGAGCAGGCACTTGACATATTGGAGATTACAGGTGAAAAAAGAACAGAAATATTAGAGCAGCTAAATGAAAAATCTGATGTGTAATATAATACGTTCTTGTGCTGGCAATCTGAATAGGGCAGCGTGGTGTGAGAAAAATACAATCATGAATATTTATAAAATATAATATGACAACCTTGACAACATTGTTAAGAATACAACATCTGCTGAGTCACGTATCCGGAGACTATGAAGAAAAGTCTGTAAATAATAATCTTCTATGATAATGATTGAGCTGGAAGCGCTAAATTGGAGCTTCCAGCTCTTGCTATATATATACGACATGATTTCGGGCATGTCAAGAGCAGACGTCAAAAACGTCCTTCTCATCATGCATATAGATTCTGTTATTCTGGAAGTCGTCCCTCATACATAATGCTGAGTTCGCCGTAGACCTGTCTCCAGTTCCGAATGCTCATAGTCCATTTTTTAGTGGCTTCGAAAGTTGCCAGATACAGGGCTTTCAGGAGCGCTGTATCACTTGGAAATACGCTTCTCTGACGGTTGAGCTTACGGTAGGTAGAATTCAGACTTTCGATAGCATTTGTCGTGTAAATAACCTTTCTGACATCCGGTGAGAACTTAAAAATCGGTGGGAGTATCCCACTGTTTCAATACTTTTTTACCCTCAAACGCGAACCCATAATGCTTAATCCGTTCAACACCAATTTCCCTCGCGGTCAGCTCCGAATCATAGTTCATATCCTCTATCTGCTTAAGTGCCGCCTGCGCCGTGTCAGAAAGCGTTTTTTCCTCGGCCGCCTCATGCACCTTGAATTCAAGCACAATTCAAGCACTATTGTATTAAGCCTGCTGTCTCTTAAATCCAGAGGAATAAGCATCACATCATATCTTCCATAGCCACTCTCGCGGTTAGACTTTATCTCATAGGTGTCACGCAGCTCTGAAATCAGCCCGAGCACAAGACCATGATAGAACTTCTCTGGCTGGCTTCTTTCCAAAGGGTGCGTTCCTGTATCAAAGAAACTGAATGTGGTGGCGGCGACATGATTCATGAATATGTTCATTTCCTTAGCACTTCCATTTAAAACCGCCTTGACAAATTAACTATGTATCACAAATTATTATTTCCCACAAGAACAAAATGGGATATGAGTATTTCTGACCCACGTCATACAGAAATCATATTATGTTATTCCGGAATATGTAGAGGATGTTTTAGTTTATACAAAAGAGCAAACCTTATGTTGGAAAGAAGATAGACGGACTTCTTAAGATTAAGGGGATGGATTTGAGCGGCTGATATGGCATATAAAAAAAGAATAAATGTGAAAAAATCACATATAATACAAAAGGTAATATTGATAAAATGATTGTTAGGGTGTAATATGAGATTATTACACATATAATCAGCGTGTTATGGAGGTGTATTATGTTAGTGAGATTTTCTGTAGAGAACTATCGTTCTTTTAAAGACAGACAAGTGTTTTCTATGGTAGCAGGAAAACATACGAGACACAAAGATCAGGTTGTATCAATAAATGGGAAAAGATTACTAAAAGCGGGTGTATTATTTGGTGCGAATGCAGCAGGAAAAAGTAACCTCATTAAGGCAATAAATTTTGGAAAAAATATAGCTTTGAATGAAATAAGTGCGGGAAGGATTATGAACCGCCAGTTTAGAATTGAAAAGGAATCATTAGGTAAACCTGGAATTTTTCAATATGATTTTTTTAGCAATGGTCATTTTTACTCATATGGTTTTGCAATATCATATCTGAAGCCTAAATTCATTTCGGAATGGTTATATATAATAGATGGAGATAAAGAATTTAAAGTTTTCGAAAGGGATGATGAACAGAAAATTACAACAGATATGAAATTTTCTGTTGCTGAGAATAGGCAGAGATTTGAAATTTATGCGGAGGATGTATCTGATGAAAAGTCATTTTTATCAGAGATTGTGAGTCATAAACTGGGAGAATTAGCGGAATTTAGACCTTTTTTTGATACAGAGATGTGGTTTGATTCGCTAATTATAATTTTTCCGCAAACAAAAATTAACGATTTCCGTCAATTTTTGATGAATGACAGCTTAGACTCAATAGGAAAACTTTTGAATTATTTTGATACAGGTATAGATTCTGTAACCGGAAAAGAGAATTCAATGGATGAAGCGCTTGGATTTTTGCCTGAGGAAGTAAGAAAAAATGTGATAAATGATGTGCAGGAAGAATTTGTTAAAAATGAAAAATCAAAAGAAATTTTTTCGGTTGAAATTACAATCGGAGGTAGACGTTTTAGCTTTTCAAAGAATGAGAGTGGTGAAATTACGGCAGCCCAGCTAATGATGAATCATGGAAATCCCAATGATTTGTTTGAACTTACAGATGAGTCAGATGGAACAAGACGATTATTTGATTTGATACCTTTATACAAAAAAGGAAAACAGAACTGTGTTATATTGATTGATGAGCTGGATAGAAGCTTTCATTCGAGGCTTACCATAGAATTTATTCAAAAATTTTTTGAAAAAACAGATGGAGATGCGACACAGTTAATTGTAACATTACATGACTCAAATGTAATGAACTTAAATATTTTAAGGCAAGATGAAATTTGGTTTGTTGAAAGAAGAAGTGATCACAGTTCAGAAATTTATTCATTGAATAAATTTAAGGAAAGATTTGATCATTCAGTTGCAAAGGATTATCTTCTCGGAAGATATGGCGCCATACCGAATTTTGGGATTGATTCATGGGATGAAGAGGATGGGGAATAATGGGTAACGTATTCAGGTTAAAATCCAGTACAATGTTTGTTCGTGCAGACGAGGAGATAAAGGAATCACCGTTAAGGGTTGTTTTTCTATCGGTTGAAGGAAACAAAACGGAAAGACAATATTTTGAATATATTGAGAAATATAGGGATAAGTTAGGTATAAAAGCTGCCGTTCACTTACACACATTGCAACGTGCTAAAAAAGATACTCTGAGTGCTCCGGAAGATGTGTTAGAATTGTTGGAAGAATACCTGGAAATAAGAAATATGTCAGCTTTACCAGAGAGATTACAGAAGGTTATTCCTAGTGAATATACAGATGTATTTATTAAAGAGTATTTAAATCAAGAGGTGGCATCATCTGACGAGCGTGTAAAAAAATTTGAAGCAATATTACTGGAAGCAGGAATAGACATTGTTTATAATAGATATCTGAAAGATCTTAAAGGGAAAGATGATGTATATGGGATTGTAATTGATAGAGATTATAAATCACATTCAGTACAACAGATGAATGATATTATAAAACAATGTGAGAAAAAAGGGTATAAATGTTACATCACAACGCCTTTATTTGAATTTTGGTTATTGCTGCATTTGGTTGATGCTAAAAATATTACAGGTGAAGAATTGACTCGTATTAGAATAAATGAGAATGTTTCTGATAAACATACTTTTACAAGTAAATGGGTTTCTGATTTGGCTGGGCATGTTAAATCAATAAGTGAAAAAAACTTTATTCAAAACTATTTACCGAAAGTGGATTTTGCTATTAATCAAGCTAGGGAAAACTTCTGCACAGATTTATCAGACTTGGTCGGGGATGACTTGCAGCCACAGAACAGAATGGGAATTGTAGGAACAAATTTACCGGATTTATTTGATTTATTAAGAGCGGATATAGTATGAAATTATAATACAAGTTCTTTGTCAATAGTCGGGGCGGTATCCTTCGGATACCGCCCAATTACTGTAAATATCCATACAATACATAATACAAGAATGTCCAAAAACCTGACTTTTGTCTCAAACAATTGTATTCTATCTCTATAGTGCAGGAGGTATAGCCATGAAAAAACAAAGTGTATAAAACCTGATAAAATATCACGTTGAAAAGAATGAAAATGGCTTTCGTAATGAGGCGATAGGCATTGCAAGGTACTTTGACAGTATTGGAGATGAGCAGTTAGCAGAATACATTATGGGACTTATTGCGGAATCAAACCTATATACTCCACAGGGAAGCGATTATGAGAGTGAGCTTCTTAAACAGGTTGATACCAGAGGCGTGGCACCGCTGTATCTGCCGACGGATATTTCGGAGGATGTTAAGGGAATAATCAATGCGGTAACATGGAACAAAGAATGTGATAAAAGTATGCAATCGTGCAGCTATACGATTTTATGGGAAAATACTATTGTATGGTTAGACGATTTTGCAAAAACTGTTACTGTATAATTATACGGATTCATGTAAAAAACAACGGTATAGCTATATATTTCCGTGAAAATATTGCCATAATAATATATGATTTCGTGAAAACCCAGTTGCAGAAATATGCAATTCTGTGAAAATAATACTAAATAATCACATAATTCCGTGATAAACTAAATAAAATACCATGAATTTTCGTGGATACAATCCCGCAGATGTGATATACTTATATAAAAAGCAATCATAAAAGGCAATTATAAAAAGCAGGCAGATTATATGGGGTGACGCTTTATGTATATAAGAAGAAAAATAGATGACTATTTGTTGCGCTGGAAAGAGGATAAAGACAGGCTTCCGCTTATTGTAAAAGGTGCAAGACAGATTGGAAAGACTGAGTCGATATTACATTTCGCGTATGGCAGTTATGCCAATGTTATGTATATCAATTTTGCACTTCAGCCGAAGTACAAGACGATTCTGTCGGATTGATATGAGGTTGATAATATTCTTAAAAATATTTCACTTATTGCCCCGGAGAAAGCTATTGTGCCACATGAGACAATTATTATATTTGATGAGTTGCAGGAATGCCCGGATATAGCAACTTCATTGAAATCCTTTAAGCTGGATGGAAGATATGATGTGATATGCAGTGGTTCTATGCTTGGATTTAACTGTAAAGATATTCATGGCAACAGTGTCGGATATAAAATGGATTATGACATGTATTCTCTTGATTTTGAAGAGTTTCTCTGGGCTAAGGGATACAGTGAAGCTGTGATAGAAGATATGCTGGGGCACATGCTGGATATCCGCCCTTTTAACGAAACGGAGATGGCAGTGTACAGGGCATTATTTTTGGATTTTTGTGTCTTAGGAGGAATGCCGGCGGTAATAAAAAGGTATATTGAGACGGGATTTTTTACGGATACGCTTGCGATACAGAGACAGATTATGATGGATTATGAGGAGGATGTACGCAAGTATGCGGTTGGGCTTGACCAGACGAAGATTATAAATGTGTTTAGAAGTATTCCGGTGCAGTTGGCAAAGGAGAACAAGAAGTTTCAGCTGTCGAAGGTGTCACATTCCGCAAGAACGCGCGAATATCAAGGCTGTATAGACTGGCTAAAGGATGCCGGTACGGTAACTGCATGCTATTGCATGGCGTTTCCTGAGCTTCCGGTCAAGGGAAATTATGATGAGAATAAGTATAAGCTGTATTATCCGGATACAGGTCTGTTAGTGTCGTGTCTTGATGATGAAGCTCAGGATGATTTGCGCTCCAACAAAAATCTCGGCGTGTACAAGGGTGCTCTGTATGAAAATTTTGTTGCGGAGGCATTTATGAAGCAGGGGCTGCCTTTGATTTATTATAGGACGGAGGATTCCCAGCTGGAAGCGGACTTTTTTGTAAGGTCTAAGAATGAACTTATACCTGTTGAGGTAAAAGCAGGAAATAACAGCGCTAAATCAATGCAGAATCTTATCAGAAACAGCAGGCACCCGGATGTAAAGCATGGAATTAAGCTGTGTGCCGGGAATGTTGGTGTGGGCAATGATGTATATACTTTTCCTTATTTTTGCGGCTTTTTGATGAAACGCTATATTTCATTGCAGGCTGTATTTGAGTAGTATAATGAGGCAGCAACTATGCAAAGGCTTCGGGATAATGCATAACAAGACAGAGGATTACGTGAAGATTATGGTGGAACTATGAGAATACTTTTTTACTGCTGGAAGGCATACAATCAGGCAGACATAATATCGGCACTCAGACGCCGGGGGCATACGGTAGACACGTTTGAGCTGGAGCTGGGCAATTTCGAGGTGGACGAGAATTTTACCGGCAGATTTATAGACAAGCTGTTTAATGGGGAGGAGAGTAAAGCCTGCAATAATGTACAGGAGGCACAGGAGCATGAATGTAATGAGCGCGGTACAGCGGAAAAGCTGAGCAGTGTGTATGACGCTGTGTTTTCTGTGAATTATTTTCCGATTATCTCCGATATATGTGAACAATTTTCGGAAACAGGCATCAAGTATATATGCTGGACGTGCGACAGCCCACTATCCACGATGTACCATCAGTCCATCTTTAACAAATGTAACTACATATTTATATTTGATAAGTTCTGCTATATGGAATTTAAGGAGCGTGGAGCGAATGTGTTCTATCTTCCGCTTGCGGCTGCCGTGGAGAGGGCGGATGAGGCGCTGGGGCATCAATACGATATAATAAACAACAGCATATACTATGGAGTTGTTGACAGAGAGTGCAAAGAACAGAGGGAGCAGAGGGAAAACAGAGAGCAGAGAGAACGCGGAGGGCAGGGAGAACGCGGAGAGCAGAGAGAACGCGGAGGGCAGAAAGCGTACAGAGAGTCAGACAGAAGCTTCTGCTCAGACCAGAATAAAGGTAATGAAATAAATCCCGGACATTGCCATTCGGATGAAACCAGCTCGGATTATCTATACGATGTCTCATTCATCGGCAGCATGTATCGCAAAAACTCCTATGACGAGATTAAGGATATGCTTCCGGACTATGTGCGAGGGTATTTTGACGCTCTCATGAAGCTTCAGATGGAGATATACGGTGAGAATTACATAGACGGAATGCTTACGGCGGAGATAATTGATGAGCTTAGCAGGCGTTTCAGGATAGAGAAGAGCGAGCGTTCCTTTTCTAATATTTCGCTGATTTTTTCGACTACGGTGCTTGGCTTTAAGATTGCACAGTTGGAGAGGTATAAGCTTCTGGGAGCACTGTCAAAGAGGTACGATGTCAGCGTGTTCACGGATGATGAGAATGCGGATTTTGTGCTAGCGCATAATATGGGGCCGGTGCGGTACTGGGATGAATCGCCGGTGGTGTTTTACAACAGCAGGATTAATCTGAATTTTACGATAAGAAATATCAGGAGCGGGATTCCTCTGAGAGTGTGGGATATACTTGCGGCGGGCGGGTTCTGCATTACCAACTTCCAGCCGGAGCTTGTGATGTATTTTAAGAACGGTGAGGAGCTTGTATGGTTCGAGGATGAGGCGGACCTTGTGAAAAAGGTGGGCTATTACCTTTCGCATGAGGATGAGAGAAAGCGGATTGCTTTGAATGGGCAGAAAAAGGTGCGTGAGCTGCATAATTATGATGTCAGGCTCAGAGCAATTGAAGAGGCAATTACTACATAATTGAATAACAATTTCTTTTGGGCAGTATCGGAATGGTATCGTCCAAAACTATAGCACAAAAGCCGTCCTTAATAAAAAAGACCGGTCTGCCTTACAGCGACCGGTCAAACATCATGCCTGTGTAGATTGATGTGGAGTAGGTGGAGGAAATAAGCTTGTGTGGATTCTTATATGCAACTACCTTCTTATTTATATACTCCATAGGGTTAATCTCAATGTTATTGATTCTTTTTCTCAAGGCATCCTTGAAGGCACTGAGGTTATTGAGATTGTCAAAAATGGAACCCGATTTAGCTGAGGCTGTCAGTGAATCGGAATCAACGGACAAGGTATTGTCATCGTTTACCGTAAAGCCGTTGCTCTCTAAGGTCTGGCGATAGCGCTTGACCGTGGAGGTGACGGTTGAGCGGAGCATACGCAGTTCATGTGTATCCTTGCTGTTGGATAACTCGAGAAAACGATTGTAGTTATCGGCGAGCTTGTTGTATTCATCAAGCAGGACACTGCCGTCCTTCATTGCGGTAACCTTGCCTTCACCATATTCTGCGGAGGTTCCGTGAAGTGTAACTTCATAACAGCCGTCAACGAGAAATGAATTGTTTTCAGATATCGTTGACCTGCCATTGAGGTCAAATACGGCATTGGATGGATAACTGTCAATATTATCAAGACCATACAGCTTGACTGCACCGGTTAAATGATTGGTGTTTCCCTCGGTTATTCTGAACTGTGTAGGGGAGCCCTTATGGCTTCCTGTTGTCTGTGAAGTAATCCTGAGTGCCTTCTGTGCATACTGGTTCTGGATAACCTCCGCATCAAGACCTATACCGGAGTGTGATATGGACTTGGCGAGCTTGCCTAAAATAGTGCCGTTATTGTCATCGTCCTTGACGGTGAATTCGAGTGAGTATGTGCTGTCGTTGTTCTCAATATTAAAAGAGTAAGTCCCCGGAAAGAGAATCTTGGCTCCGGAGGATACATACTCACCTATGTTGACCTGTGGTGAGGCAAGCTGCTTGACATCGAAGGTGAGTTCACTGTCGTCCGGCATGCTGCTTCCTGAATAGCTGACCGTAACCAGAGCAGGATTGTCGGATATAGCGGTAATTCCTATAGGAGCAGTGTCGTCTGAGATGTCGGTAATGTCGCTCAGGGTATCAGTAAGCGCACGCGCAGCTTCCTTGATGTCGATGGCGAGCTTCTGGGAACTCTCAGACATATCTACCTTATATAATGGGGAAGCTCTGTTAATCTTTACAATGTTGTTGTATATATCGCGCAGCTCACTCTTCTTGTGGGAGTCATGGCGTGATATCGTTCTGTTTCCGTATGTACTTATATAATAATCATATACACTGTTAATCAAAAGTGTCACCTCCGTGTGGCGTAATTATATATAGTGACTGAAAATCCGTTTGCAGCCATGATGAATATAAGTTCACATAAATTTCACAATCTGATTAAGGTAAATATAACATATAATAGGAAGAAGTACAATAAAAATATTAAAAAAAAGCTTGACTTACAATGTGCCCTATGATATTCTAAACTAGCTATGGAAGAGCTAAGGCTTTTTTTTTATGCCTTAAAAACACTAATTATTAAAAGAAACTAATTGGAGGTGGAAGTTGTGCGTGTAAAGATAACATTGGCATGTACAGAGTGCAAGCAGCGTAATTACAACATGACTAAGGACAAGAAGACACATCCGGACAGAATGGAGACAAAGAAGTATTGTAAGTTCTGTAAGTCACACACATTACACAAGGAAACAAAGTAATTGGAGGTAATTATGGGCGATTCTGAAAAGAAGAGTAAGAAGCCGGCTGCCAAGAAGACAAGCTGGTTCAAAGGCCTTAAGGGACAGTTCAAGACTATCTCATGGCCGACCCCGGAGACCGTCGGTAAACAGACCGGTGCGGTTGTGATTATCTCAGTTATTTTAGGTGTGCTGATAACCGTTATTGATATTGTGTTTCGTTTCGGTTTAGGGTTCTTAGTAAAGTAAGGAAAAGGTGGATTAGGAATGTCAGAGGCAAATTGGTATGTAGCCCATACCTACTCAGGATATGAGAATAAGGTTAAGGCTAACATTGAAAAGACAATTGAAAACAGACATCTTCAGGATCAGATTCTTGAGGTTCTGGTACCAATGGAAGACGTTCAGGAGGTTAAGAACGGCGTTACCAAGCAGGTTCAGCGCAAGATGTTCCCTGGTTATGTGCTTGTGAACATGATTATGAATGATGATACCTGGTATGTTGTCCGTAACACCAGAGGCGTTACCGGCTTTGTCGGACCGGGATCTAAGCCTGTTCCTTTGTCAGAGTCCGAGATTAAGGCGTTAGGCATGGGCGATGTCATCCTTGCAGCAGATTCAGAGTACAAGGTTGGCGACAGCATCATCGTGACGAGCGGCGTCTGGGATAAGACAGTCGGCATGATTAAGAGCGTCAACGCAGGCAAGCGCAGCGTTACAATCAACGTCGACATGTTCGGTCGTGAAACACCGGTTGAGTTAAGTTTCACAGAAATTAAGAAAATGTAACAATTTTTTGATGCGTCCGTCATGCATTGTACATAATATATACACGGCATGCGGAAGTGGGAGGGATTTCCCCGCAATTACCACATTATTTAGGAGGTGCCAAAATGGCAAAGAAAGTAGAAGGTTATATCAAATTACAGATTCCAGGCGGCAAAGCAACACCGGCTCCACCAGTTGGTCCTGCACTTGGCCAGCATGGTGTTAACATCATGCAGTTCACAAAGGAGTTCAACGCAAGAACAGCAGATCAGGATGGAATGGTTATTCCTGTTGTTATCACTGTTTACGCTGACAGAAGCTTCAGCTTCGTAACAAAGACTCCTCCAGCAGCAGTTCTTCTTAAGAAGGCTTGTAATCTTAAGTCTGCATCAGGTGTTCCTAACAAGACTAAGGTCGCAACAATTAAGAGATCTGAGGTTCAGAAGATTGCTGAGCTTAAGATGCCGGATCTCAACGCAGCATCCGTTGAAGCAGCTACAAGCATGATCGCTGGTACTGCAAGAAGCATGGGTATCGTTGTAGAGGATTAATTTGAATTAATTTCGGCACGGAGCCGAGCACAAGACGTGGGAGGGATTTCCCCGCAAATACCACTAGGAGGTTATTGATAATGAAAAAAGGTAAGAAATATACAGAAGCTGCCAAGTTAATCGATCGTACAATGGCTTACGATACGGCTGAAGCAGTAGCTTTAGTTAAGAAGGCAGCAACTGCAAAGTTTGACGAGACAGTTGAAGCGCATATCAGAACAGGTTGTGACGGACGTCACGCTGAGCAGCAGATCCGTGGTGCTGTAGTTCTTCCTCACGGAACAGGTAAGACTGTAAGAGTCTTAGTTTTCGCTAAGGGTGACAAGGCTAATGAGGCTGAGGCAGCAGGAGCTGATTATGTAGGCGGCGAGGAGCTTATTCCAAAGATCCAGAACGATGGCTGGTTTGAGTTCGACGTAGTTGTTGCTACACCTGATATGATGGGCGTTGTTGGTCGTCTTGGTCGTGTACTTGGACCTAAGGGCTTAATGCCAAACCCTAAGGCTGGTACAGTTACTATGGATGTAACAAAGGCTATCAACGAGATCAAGGCTGGTAAGATTGAGTACAGACTTGACAAGACTAACATTGTACATGTTCCAGTTGGAAAGGTTTCTTTCACAGAAGAGCAGTTAGCAGACAACTTCCAGGCTATCATGGATGCAATCGTTAAGGCTAAGCCTTCATCATTAAAGGGAACATACTTAAAGAACATTACACTTGCTTCCACAATGGGTCCTGGTGTAAAGGTTAACACATCTAAGTACGTTGGTTAATTCTTTTTTGGTTCGGTAAGTATTTCTGTTTTATGAAAAAACGGTTGACACCGGATATATATTAATGATATAATGCATTCCGTTCGGGACTTCCGGACGGAATGTAATATACAGATTTCTGTTTTTACGAATGGAAATCGGCTCTCTTTCTTATAGCATATATAACGAATGAGGGATTTTGCCGTAGACAGCAGGTATCCGGACGGATATAAGGCTAAGTACACCTGCCGAGGGATAATATAAGTATCAGACTTATGTGTGCTCTCCGGCTACGGGGGGCTTTTTTCTTATATTATATATGGCAAAGAAAAATATAATAGGAGGAAGAAATCATGGCAAAAGTAGAGATTAAGAAGCCAATCGTTGATGAGATCAGCGCAGCTCTTGATGGCGCAGCAGCAGCAGTTGTTGTTGACTATCGTGGACTTACAGTTGAGCAGGATACACAGCTCCGTAAGCAGTTAAGAGAAGCTGGTGTTACTTATAAGGTGTATAAGAACACTCTTATCAACATAGCAGTTAAGGATACTCCTTTTGAGGAGCTTTCTAAGAGCCTTGAGGGTCCTACAGCTATCGCTATCTCTAAGACTGATGCTACAGCTCCTGCAAGAGTTTTATTCCAGTTCGCGCAGACAGCAGACAAGCTTCAGTTAAAGGGCGGTGTCGTTGATGGCACATACTATGATGAGAATGGTATCAAGGTTATTGCTACTATCCCATCAAGAGACGAATTACTTTCCAAGTTCCTTGGAAGCATTCAGTCCCCTGTTACCAACTTTGCTCGTGTTCTTAAGCAGATTGCTGAGAAGAACGCAGAGGCTTAATTCATTCAGAGTTAGGTATGAATAATAATCCGGCTGTTTACTGTATATAAGGTAGATGGCTGCATGAAGCATGAATGTTCATGTGAAACAATATTAAAATATTCAAAATATTTAATGGAGGAAAATAAAATGACAACTCAGGAAATTATTGAAGTAATCAAGGGTTTAACAGTATTAGAGCTTAACGATCTCGTTAAGGCATGTGAGGAAGAGTTCGGCGTATCTGCAGCAGCAGGCGTTGTAGTTGCAGCAGCAGGTGCTGGCGCAGCAGCAGCTGAGGAGAAGACAGAGTTCGATGTAGAGCTTACAGAGGGCGCTGGCGTTCCAGTTATCAAGGTTGTTCGTGAGATCACAGGCTTAGGTCTTAAGGAAGCTAAGGATCTTGTTACATCCGCTCCTAAGGTAGTTAAGGAGGGCGTTAGCAAGGAAGAGGCTGAGGCTATTAAGAAGCAGCTTGAAGAGGCTGGTGCAAAGGTTACTATTAAGTAATTTTACCCAATCGGATTTGAAAGGCTATGCGGTGACGCATAGCCTTTTTTGCATTTTCAGCACACAGTTTAGGACTTGGGAATTGTTCTTATACTCTTAAATATGTTGATTTGTAGAAAATATATAAAAAATTACAAAAGAATATTCAAATAGGGGCTTGACATCTTTGAATAGTGGTGCTACACTGGAAAATGCTACATTATGGGTGAAAGTCCCTATTAATGCAAATTTATGGAAAACCATATTAAATCAACGCAAGGGGTGAAACGTCAATGGAAAAAAACAGATTACGTCCGATGCATTATGGCAAAAGTATTCGTATGAGCTATTCAAGACGGAATGAGGTTCTTGAGATGCCAGACCTTATTGAAATCCAGAAAGATTCATATAAGTGGTTTCTTAAGGAAGGTCTTAAGGAAGCTTTCGCGGATATCTCTCCTATTGCGGATTACAGTGGTCATTTGAGCCTGGAATTCGTAGACTTCGCATTGTGTGAGGAAGATGTGAAGTATTCAATAGAAGAGTGTAAGGAGAGAGATGCTACTTATGCTGCGCCACTTAAGGTAAAGGTAAGACTTTACAATAAGGAGACAGAGGAAATCAAGGAGCATGAGATTTTCATGGGTGACCTGCCTATTATGACAGCTACAGGCACCTTCGTCATCAATGGTGCTGAACGAGTTATCGTTAGCCAGTTAGTGCGTTCTCCTGGTATCTATTATGAGATTGGACATGATAAGGTTGGTAAAGAGTTATTCTCATGTACAGTTATTCCTAATAGAGGTGCGTGGTTAGAGTATGAAACGGACGCTAACGACGTTTTCTCCGTGCGTGTAGATAGAACTAGAAAGGTTCCTGTTACAGTGCTTATCCGTGCACTTGGTTATGGAACCAATGCCCAGATTATTGACCTTTTCGGCGAGGAGCCTAAGATTATGGCGAGCCTTGCAAAGGATACAAGTGATGACTACCAGTCAGGTCTTCTTGAGTTATACAAGAAGATAAGACCGGGTGAGCCTCTTTCTGTAGACAGTGCAGAGAGTCTCATCAATGCCATGTTCTTCGATCCAAGAAGATATGATCTTGCCAAGGTAGGACGTTACAAGTTTAATAAGAAGCTTAATCTCCGCAATCGTATTGCGGGCCAGACACTTGCCGATGATGTTGTTGATACAACAACAGGTGAGGTGCTTGCAGAGGCAGGAACTGTTCTTACTAAGGAACAGGCTCTTGATATTCAGAATGCTGCTGTACCTTTTGTATGGCTTCAGTGCGGTGAGAGAAGAGTTAAGGTTCTCTCCAACATGATGGTGGATATTACTAAGCATGTTGATATAACGGAGGAAGAGGCTAAGGAGCTTGGAGTTAACGAGAGCGTATTTTATCCGGTTCTCTCACAGATACTTGCTGAGAACAGCAATCTTGATGATATCAAGGCTGCAATCCGCAAGAATATCGGCGATCTCATTCCTAAGCATATTACTATAGAAGATATTATGGCATCCATCAACTATAATATGCACCTTGAGTACCATGTCGGAAACAAGGATGACATCGATCACCTTGGCAACAGACGTATTCGTGCGGTTGGTGAGCTTTTACAGAATCAGTACAGAATCGGTCTGTCAAGAATGGAGCGTGTTGTAAGGGAGAGAATGACAACACAGGATCTTGATGGCGTTACTGCACAGACACTTATAAATATTAAGCCTGTTACTGCGGCAGTTAAGGAGTTCTTCGGAAGCTCCCAGCTTTCACAGTTCATGGATCAGAATAACCCACTCTCTGAGATTACCCATAAGAGAAGACTCTCAGCGTTAGGACCTGGTGGTCTTTCAAGAGACCGTGCCGGATTCGAGGTTCGAGATGTTCACTATACTCATTATGGCAGAATGTGTCCTATTGAGACCCCTGAGGGTCCTAATATCGGACTTATCAACTCTCTTGCAGCTTATGCGAGAATCAATGAGTATGGTTTTGTTGAGGCTCCGTACAGAGTTGTTGACAAGACAGATCCTAAGAATCCTGTCGTAACAGATGAGGTTCGTTATCTCACAGCAGATGAGGAAGATAACTACTATGTTGCACAGGCTAATGCCGAGCTTGATGAAGAGGGACATTTCGTCAAGAATTCTGTATCAGGCCGTTTCAGAGAAGAGACCTCTGAGTTTGCAAAGAGCAAGATTGACCTTATGGACGTGTCACCTAAGATGGTATTCTCAGTTGCTACATCCATGATTCCTTTCCTTGAGAACGATGATGCTAACCGTGCCCTCATGGGCTCCAACATGCAGCGTCAGGCGGTTCCGCTTCTTACAACAGAGGCACCGGTTGTCGGCACAGGAATGGAGCACAAGGCTGCTGTAGACTCAGGTATGTGTGTTGTTGCTAAGAATGCAGGTGTTGTTGACCTTGCCACATCAAGGGAAATCAACATTAAGCTTGCGAACGGAACTATAGACAAGTATCGTCTTACTAAGTTCGCACGAAGCAACCAGAGCAACTGCTACAATCAGAAGCCAATAGTTACAAAGGGCGATGTTGTTGAGAAGGGTCAGGTTATCGCTGATGGTCCTTCAACCTCCAATGGTGAGATCGCTCTTGGTAAGAACCCTCTCATCGGTTTCATGACATGGGAAGGTTACAATTACGAGGATGCCGTTTTACTTAGCGAGCGTCTTGTAATGGATGATGTATATACATCTATTCATATAGAGGAGTACGAGGCAGAGGCAAGAGATACCAAGCTCGGACCTGAGGAGATCACAAGAGATGTTCCGGGTGTCGGCGATGATGCACTCAAGGATCTTGATGACAGAGGTATCATCCGTATCGGTGCCGAGGTTCGTGCCGGAGATATTCTTGTAGGTAAGGTTACTCCTAAGGGTGAGACTGAGCTTACAGCCGAGGAAAGACTTCTTCGTGCTATTTTCGGTGAGAAGGCAAGGGAGGTTAGAGACACCTCACTCAAGGTTCCTCACGGAGAATATGGTATTATTATTGATGCTAAGGTATTTACAAGAGAGAATGGCGATGAGCTTTCACCTGGTGTAAATCAGTCAGTACGTATCTATATCGCACAGAAGAGAAAGATTTCTGTCGGTGATAAGATGGCCGGCCGTCATGGTAACAAGGGTGTCGTTTCAAGAATTCTTCCTGTAGAGGATATGCCATTCCTTCCAAACGGCAGACCGCTTGATATCGTGCTGAACCCACTCGGCGTGCCTTCACGAATGAATATCGGACAGGTGCTTGAGATTCACTTAAGTCTTGCTGCCAAGGCTCTTGGATTTAATGTATCGACACCTATTTTTGAGGGTGCAGACGAGCGTGCGATTATGGATACACTTGATCTTGCCAACGATTATGTAAATATGGAGTGGGAAGATTTCAAGGAGAAGCATAAGGATGATGTAAACGAGGGCGTTATGCAGTACCTTGGTGAACATCTTGACCACAGAAAAGAGTGGAAGGGAGTTCCTATTTCGAGAGATGGTAAGGTAAGACTCAGAGATGGTAGAACAGGAGAGTATTTTGACAGCCCTGTAACAATCGGACACATGCACTACCTGAAGCTTCACCATCTGGTTGACGATAAGATTCATGCACGTTCAACCGGTCCATACTCACTCGTTACACAGCAGCCGCTTGGTGGTAAGGCACAGTTCGGTGGACAGCGTTTCGGAGAGATGGAGGTTTGGGCTCTCGAGGCTTATGGCGCATCATATACTCTTCAGGAGATACTTACAGTTAAGTCTGATGATGTTGTAGGACGTGTTAAGACATACGAAGCAATTATCAAAGGCGATAATATTCCTGAACCGGGTATTCCTGAATCCTTCAAGGTATTATTACAGGAGCTCAGATCACTTGCACTTGATGTTAAGGTTCTTGACGAAAACGGAGAGGAAGTTAACATTCAGGAGAGCATAATCGGTGGCGATGAGACACCAAACTATGACGAGCTTAAGGATTTCAAGTATGATGATGGCGAGTTTGGCGAGCATGGCTACCAGAAGCAGGAATTTGTTGATGGAGAGATGTCAAATGTTGAAGAAAATGATGACGATGATTTTGATGATTCAGACTTTGGCAGTGATGATGATTTCTCCGATGATGAAGAATAATAGAAGGGAGTTCCTAAAATGCCAGAGACAGTGAATAATGAATCATATCAGCCGTTAACATTTGATTCAATCAAGATTGGACTTGCGTCTACAGAAAAGATTCTTGAGTGGTCACATGGTGAGGTAACCAAGCCTGAGACTATCAACTACAGAACTCTTAAGCCTGAGCGCGATGGCTTATTCTGCGAGAGAATCTTTGGACCAATGAAAGATTGGGAATGTCATTGTGGAAAATATAAGAAGATAAGATACAAGGGTATTGTCTGTGACCGTTGTGGTGTTGAGGTTACAAAGGCAAGCGTTCGTAGAGAGCGTATGGGACACATTCAGCTTGCAGCTCCTGTGTCACATATCTGGTACTTTAAGGGTATCCCTAGCCGTATGGGATTAATCCTTGATTTATCACCGAGAATCCTTGAGAAGGTTCTCTACTTCGTATCTTATATAGTACTTGACCCGGGAACAACCACCTTATCATATAAGCAGGTTCTTTCCGAAAAGGAATATAATGATGCATGTGAGCAGTTTGGAAGTGACTCCTTCCGTGTCGGTATGGGCGCGGAGGCAGTCAAGGAACTGCTTGAGGCAATAGATCTTGAGAAGGATTCTGAGGAACTGAAGGCTGAGCTTGTCGATGCAGCCGGACAGAAGAGAGCCAGAATCGTCAAGAGACTTGAGGTTGTGGAGGCATTCCGTGAATCAGGCAATAAACCTTCATGGATGATTATGGATGTTGTTCCGGTTATTCCGCCGGATCTTCGTCCTATGGTACAGCTTGATGGTGGTAGATTTGCTACCTCCGACCTCAATGATTTGTATAGAAGAATTATTAACCGTAACAACAGACTTGCAAGACTTATGGAGCTTGGAGCACCTGATATCATTGTAAGAAATGAGAAGAGAATGCTTCAGGAGGCTGTTGACTCCCTTATTGATAATGGTAGAAGAGGACGTCCTGTAACAGGACCTGGAAACAGAGCACTCAAGTCATTATCAGATATGTTAAAGGGTAAGCAGGGACGTTTCCGTCAGAACCTTCTCGGTAAGCGAGTTGACTATTCAGGACGTTCGGTTATCGTTGTTGGACCTGAGCTTAAGATTTACCAGTGTGGTCTTCCAAAGGAGATGGCTATTGAGCTTTTCAAGCCTTTCGTTATGAAGGAGCTTGTTTCTAATGGAACAGCACATAATATAAAGAATGCCAAGAAGATGGTAGAGAAGCTTGAGACAGAGGTCTGGGATGTACTTGAGGATGTTATCAAGGAGCACCCGGTTATGCTTAACCGTGCGCCTACACTCCACAGACTTGGTATTCAGGCATTCGAGCCAATCCTTGTAGAAGGTAAGGCTATTAAGCTTCACCCACTCGTATGTACAGCGTTCAACGCCGACTTCGATGGTGACCAGATGGCTGTACATCTTCCGCTTTCGGTTGAGGCTCAGGCTGAGTGCAGATTCCTTCTTCTCTCACCTAACAACCTCTTAAAGCCTTCAGATGGTGGTCCTGTTGCCGTTCCTTCACAGGATATGGTACTTGGTATATACTATCTTACCCAGGAGAGAGGTACATCTGTTGGAGATGAGACACCTGCTCTTGGTGAAGGAAAGATGTTCAAGAGTGTCAATGAGGCTATTCTCGCTTATGAGAATCAGGCTCTTACACTTCATTCAAGAATTAAGGTATATGTTGAGAAGCAGATGCCGGATGGAACGGTTAAGAGCGGTATCGTAGAGTCCACTCTCGGACGTTTCATATTCAATGAGATTCTTCCACAGGATCTTGGATTTGTAGACAGAAGCATTCCTGAGAACGAGCTCAAGCTTGAGGTGGATTTCCATGTAGGAAAGAAGGGTTTGAAGCAGATTCTTGAGAAGGTTATCAATACTCATGGAGCCACTAAGACAGCCGAGGTTCTCGACTCTATAAAGGCAATGGGTTATAAGTACTCAACAAGAGCTTCCATGACCGTATCAATTTCTGATATGACCGTGCCGGCACAGAAGAAGCAGATGCTTGCAGATGCCGAGGCTACAGTTGAGAAGATTATGAAGAACTTCCGTCGTGGTCTTATCACAGAGGAAGAGCGTTACAAGGAAGTTGTAGAGACATGGAAAAAGACGGATGAGGAACTCACAGATGCGCTTTTATCAGGTCTTAACAAATACAACAATATCTTTATGATGGCTGATTCCGGAGCCCGTGGTTCTAATCAGCAGATTAAGCAGTTAGCAGGTATGCGTGGACTCATGGCGGATACATCAGGTCGTACCATTGAGCTTCCTATCAAGTCTAACTTCCGTGAGGGTCTTGATGTACTTGAGTACTTCATTTCTGCACACGGTGCCAGAAAGGGTATGTCCGATACCGCTCTTAGAACAGCGGATTCAGGATACCTTACAAGACGTCTTGTAGACGTATCACAGGAGCTTATTGTACGTGAAGTGGATTGTGCTGAGAACAGGGCTGAGATTCCGGGTATGTATGTTGAAGCATTCATGGATGGCAAGGAGGAGATTGAGAGCCTTAAGTCCAGAATTACAGGCAGATACCTTGCAGAGGACATTGTAGATCCTAAGACAGGTGAGGTTGTTGTTGCAGCTAACCACATGGTTACACCTAAGAGAGCTTCCGCTATCGTTAAGACAGGTGTTGACAGAGTTAAGATTAGAACAATTCTTACATGTAGATCACATTCCGGTATCTGTGCTAAGTGTTATGGTGCGAACATGGCTACAGGTCAGGCAGTTCAGGTCGGTGAGGCAGTTGGTATCATCGCTGCCCAGTCAATCGGTGAGCCTGGTACACAGCTTACCATGAGAACCTTCCACAGTGGTGGTGTTGCCGGTGATGATATTACACAGGGTCTTCCTAGAGTTGAGGAGCTTTTCGAGGCTCGTAAACCAAAGGGACTTGCAATCATTGCTGAGGGCGCCGGTGTGGTAAGCATCCGTGATGAGAAGAAGAAGAGAGAAGTTATTATCACCAATAATGAGACGGGTGAAGCTAAGAACTATCTCATTCCGTTTAATTCAAGAATTAAGCCTGAAATAGAGGATGGCAAGTACATTGAGGCAGGTGATGAGCTGACAGAAGGTAGCGTTAACCCACATGATATCCTTAAGATTAAGGGTGTGCGTGCGGTTCAGGATTATATTCTCCGTGAAGTTCAGCGAGTATATCGTCTTCAGGGTGTTGATATCAATGATAAGCACGTTGAGGTTATTGTTCGTCAGATGTTAAAGAAGGTTCGTATTGAGACACCTGGTGATTCAGAGTACCTTCCGGGTATGACAGCAGATACACTTGAGTTCAACGAGACATGTGAGAAGCTTTTAGAGGCAGGTCAGGAGCCGCCAACGGCTACTCAGATACTTCTTGGTATCACTAAGTCTTCACTTGCAACCAACTCATTCTTATCAGCAGCTTCCTTCCAGGAGACAACAAAGGTTCTCACAGAGGCAGCTATCAATGGTAAGGTTGATCCGCTTATCGGTCTTAAGGAGAACGTTATCATCGGTAAGCTGATTCCGGCAGGAACAGGTATGAAGAGATATCGTTCGGTTAAGCTCACTACAGATACGGTAGAGGAGTTAAATGTATCCGAAGATGGTGAATTTTCACTTGGTGAGGATAATGATGACGTTGTAGTAACCGAGAACTTAGGTTCAGAGGAGTAGATATAGCTATAAATAAAAGTGGGGACATCTTTTCCGGTGCCCCCCGTTTTATTTGATTTTAATTTAATTTGAACGCAGAATAAGCAATCCTCCGCTTCAAGTGTGTAGAGCACTAAGCGGTGGGTGAGGGGATGCGACTGCGTTCATGAGCAAGCAGCGAAAGCGGATTGCGAATGTCCGCTTTACACAATAAAGACATATTTACATGTAAGAGCAAAAGAAAAGGAGGAATTTTTGTGAGAAGCATCAGAACGAAACTTATAGCTTATTTTCTTGTGGTAATTCTCTGCGTTTCGCTTATGACGGGCGTACTTGTGACAGTGACCACGAAAAATGTTCTGAAGGATAACATAGAGCTTACGAGCTCACAGACAGTGACCGAAACACTCAAGGGGTTTCAGACCTATATGAGAACCATGAGCCAGCCGGTTGATCTTGTAACCAGAAAAAATGAGGTAAAGCACCTCGAGGATAGAGGTGTATTCGAGGACAATGTGGCTGCCATACAGGATTCGCTTATCGCTTCACTTAAGGTTGTTGACAGCCCGGTGCGCTGCTATTATTCAACGGCGAAGGGATATTATATGGAAGGGCATCTCGAAACTGTTGAGGGCAAGGTAAAGGGAATAAAGACATTTACCGAGGGCGTGGATAACACACAGAAGCAGTGGTATAAGGATTGCATAAATTCCGATAAGAGAGCGGGAGTATTTGCGACCTTCACAGGTCCTTATGCTGACCCTCAGACAGGCGAGCAGATTATAACCATCGCACAGGAGATTAAGATTGATGGAGAGAATTATGGTGCGGTAGGTCTTGATGTATCCTTTTCCGCATTTGAGAGCTATGTACAGAACATCGGTCTTTTAAGTACAGGTTATGTTCTTGTGGCAGACAAAAACGGAAAGATTATAATAGGAAATGATAAGGACACGATTACAGGCGGTGATGTCAGCGGATTTGATTTCTGGGGTAAGACATCAGACGATGGACAGACAAGCTATATTGAAAATATATCAGGACATAAATGGTATATATCGGTGCTCTCCGATGAGATAACAGGCTGGACTCTGCTTGGAGTTGTGAGCGAGGATGAAAATAATGCCAGCATAAAGGCTATTACAAGCGTTGTCAGCGGTGCAGGACTGCTCGGAAGTATAATCGGAATCCTGATTGCACTTTTTGTCGCTATTAACATGGCGAGGGAGGTAAAGAAGGTGCAGTCTGCACTTAAGAATGTAGCAGATGGAGACCTTACACACAGGATAACCACGAAGCGCAGGGATGAATTCGGACAGCTTGAGAGCAGCTTTAATGAAATGACCTCACATATATCTGAGCTTATAAGTGATGTGGAAAATAAGTCCAAGAATATTGTTGATGTTGCCGGCAATATATCGACAATCACCGATGAGACGAAGAACAATACCAATATGGTTATGGAAGCCATACATAATATTGCACTTGGTGCAACCGATCAGGCAGGAAGCACGCAGCAGGCGGTGGATGAGGTTGAGAAGCTTGCAGGAAGCCTTAATGACACCAAGCAGCATGTGGACAGCATAAACGAGATGTCAGGAAATACAGGAAAGCTCAGTGAACAGGGTAAGCAGATGGTAAACCTTCTTATTGATAAGTCAGGTCTTACCATGGATAAGTCCAGAACCACAATGCAGGTTATGGAAGAAGTTATGGAGAGCATAAACAAGATTAACTATATATCCGATGTGATTGCCGATATCACGAGCCAGACGAATCTTCTTTCATTGAATGCAAGTATCGAGGCAGCAAGAGCCGGTGATGCCGGAAGAGGCTTCGCAGTTGTTGCAGATGAGATAAGACAGCTTGCAGATCAGTCGAGAAAATCAACAGATGAGATAAAAGCAATTATCAACGAGGTTGTTCAGGGAGCTACACAGGCTGAACAGGCTATGAAGGAGAATAATGAGCTTATTACCGAACAGCAGAATGCTATAAATGATACCCAGAAGCTTTTTGAAGATATTTCCAATTCAATAGATCAGCTTATAAACGGATTGTCCGAGGTGACACAGCTTAACGAGAGAATGGAGAAGAATAAGGAGGCTGTTGTAGGTGAGATGACAAGCATTGCTTCTGTATCAGAGGAATCCGCAGCTGCGGCTGAGGAAGTGAATGCTTCTGTCGATCAGGTGAACAATACTATGGAAGATATTGTGAACTATACAAGTGAGCTTAATGCGATAGCGGATGAACTCAAGAATGCCATTGGCCGGTTTACGTTATAGCATGTATTATACAATAAAGCAAAGACGTGTTAAAGCTACGGCAAAATTTGCAATAAACCTATTGACAAAAAAATAAAAAATTGCTATTCTAATAGAGCGTGCAAAAAACAGCGTGTTTTTTGTGCGCTCTAAGACTTTCGATACGAAAGCAACCAAAGTTACATTATTCTAATCAGGAGGTGAAAATAAGATGCCTACATTTAATCAGTTAGTTAAGAAAGGTAGACAGACATCAGTTAAGAAGTCAACTGCACCTGCTCTCTTAAAGAGCTACAACTCTTTACAGAAGAAGAGCATTGACACAGCGGCTCCACAGAAGAGAGGTGTTTGTACAGCAGTTAAGACTGCTACACCTAAGAAGCCTAACTCAGCTCTCAGAAAGATTGCCAGAGTTCGTCTTTCCAACGGAATCGAGGTTACAAGCTACATTCCGGGTGAAGGCCACAATCTTCAGGAGCATAGCGTAGTTCTTATCAGAGGTGGTAGAGTAAAGGACCTTCCAGGTACAAGATATCACATCGTAAGAGGTACATTAGATACCGCAGGCGTAGCCAAGAGAAGACAGGCTCGTTCTAAGTACGGTGCTAAGAGACCTAAGGACGCTAAATAAGTAATATTTGCAGAATAAGTGCGGGATTAGAATATTGTACCTGTAGGTTGCAGGATTAATAGATAATTGCCAGCACGTAACACACAAGCATAGATGCTCTGGAGCAAGAACATTTAATCTTAATGTTTTAGATAGGAATGTTTGTGGACACTTATATTGTATACGAACATTTACAGGCAAAAATGCTTCAGGAGCGGTAATGCTTATGCAAATGTGAGTACCTATGAATTAAATTTTTTTAAGGAGGGAAGAATCGTGCCACGTAAAGGACATACTCAGAAGAGAGAAGTATTAGCAGATCCATTATACAACAATAAAGTGGTTACTAAGCTTGTCAACAACATCATGTTAGACGGCAAGAAGGGCGTAGCCCAGAAGATTGTGTATGGTGCATTTACACAGGTTGAGGAGAAGACAGGCAAGCCGGCGCTTGAGGTTTTCGAGGAAGCTATGAACAACGTTATGCCATTACTTGAGGTAAAGGCTAGACGTATCGGTGGTGCCACATATCAGGTACCTATCGAGGTAAGACCGGAGAGAAGACAGGCTCTTGGACTTCGCTGGCTTACAATGTTCTCACGTAAGAGAGGCGAGAAGACTATGGAAGACAGACTTGCCGGTGAGATCATGGATGCAGCTAACAACACAGGTTCGGCTGTTAAGAGAAAAGAAGACATGCACAAGATGGCAGAGGCAAACAAGGCTTTTGCTCATTACAGATTCTAATTAGGAGGACAAACCTTTGGCTGGAAGAGAATATCCATTAGAGAGAACCAGAAACATTGGTATTATGGCTCATATTGATGCTGGTAAAACAACATTAACAGAGCGTATTCTTTACTATACCGGTGTTAACTATAAGATTGGTGATACTCATGAAGGTACTGCTACCATGGACTGGATGGCACAGGAGCAGGAGAGAGGTATCACGATCACATCTGCAGCTACAACATGTCACTGGACCTTAGAGAAGGAAACTAAGCCAATGCCGGGTGCGTTAGAGCATCGTATCAACATCATCGATACTCCGGGACACGTAGACTTCACAGTAGAAGTTGAGCGTTCTCTCCGTGTACTTGATGGTGCAGTAGGCGTTTTCTGTGCTAAGGGTGGTGTTGAGCCACAGTCCGAGAACGTATGGCGTCAGGCTGACACATACAACGTACCAAGAATGGCATTCATCAACAAGATGGATATACTTGGTGCTAACTTCTACGCATGTGTAGACCAGATTAAGAATCGTTTAAAGAAGAATGCAATCGTTCTTCAGTTACCTATCGGTAAGGAAGACGAGTTCAAGGGTATCATCGATCTCTTTGAGATGAAGTCCTACATCTACAATGATGAGAAGGGTGACAACATAACTGTTGGCGAGATTCCTGAGAACATGAAGGAGGATGCAGAGCTTTATCATACAGAGTTAGTAGAGAAGATCTGCGAGCTTGATGATGAGCTCATGATGGCATACCTTGAGGGTGAAGAGCCATCCGTTGAGGAACTCAAGAAGGCATTAAGAAAGGCTACCTGTGAGTGCCGTGCTATTCCTGTATGCTGTGGTTCAGCTTACAAGAACAAGGGCGTTCAGAAGCTTCTTGACGCTGTTATCGAGTATATGCCATCTCCACTCGATGTACCTGCTATCAAGGGCGTTGACCTTGACGGCAACGAGGTAGAGAGAAAGTCATCTGATGAGGAGCCGTTCGCAGCTCTTGCATTCAAGATTATGGCTGATCCATTTGTTGGTAAGCTTGCATTCATCAGAGTATATTCAGGTACTATGAACTCAGGTTCTTATGTACTTAACGCAACTAAGGACAAGAAGGAGCGTGTTGGACGTATCCTTCAGATGCACGCTAATAAGAGACAGGAGCTTGACAAGGTTTACTCTGGAGATATCGCAGCAGCAGTTGGACTTAAGTTCACAACTACAGGTGATACAATCTGTGACGAGCAGCATCCGGTTATCCTCGAGTCCATGGAGTTCCCGGAGCCTGTTATTGAGCTTGCTATCGAGCCTAAGACAAAGGATGCTCAGGGTAAGATGGGTGAGGCTTTAGCAAAGCTTGCTGAAGAGGATCCTACATTCAGAGCACATACAGATAAGGAAACAGGACAGACAATCATCGCAGGTATGGGTGAGCTTCATCTTGAGATCATCGTAGACAGACTTCTTCGTGAGTTTAAGGTTGAGGCTAATGTTGGTGCACCTCAGGTTGCATACAAGGAGACAATCACTAAGGCTGTTGATGTTGATTCTAAGTACGCTAAGCAGTCCGGTGGTCGTGGACAGTACGGACATTGTAAGGTTCACTTCAGACCAATGGATCCAAACGGCGAGGAGACATTCAAGTTCACATCCTCCGTTGTCGGTGGTGCTATTCCTAAGGAGTACATCCCAGCCGTTGGCGAAGGTATCGAGGAGGCTACTAAGGCCGGTATCATTGCAGGTTTCCCTGTACTTGGTGTAGAGGCTGATGTATACGATGGTTCCTACCATGAAGTCGATTCATCCGAGATGGCATTCCATATCGCCGGTTCCATGGCATTCAAGGATGCTATGGCTAAGGCTGCCCCGGTTCTTCTTGAGCCTATCATGAAGGTTGAGGTTACTATGCCTGAGGAGTACATGGGAGATGTAATCGGAAGCCTTAACGCTAAGCGTGGACAGATCCAGAGCATGGACGATATCGGCGGCGGTAAGATGGTAACAGCTATGGTACCACTTGCTGAGATGTTCGGTTACTCAACAGAGCTTCGTTCATCCACTCAGGGACGTGGTAACTACTCCATGTTCTTCGAGAAGTATGAGCCGGTTCCAAAGAACGTTCAGGAGAAGGTTGTTGCAGCTCATGCGAAGTAATATTTCGCAGCTAAGTAATATTTAGCAGTGAATAAAATTAGTGCAGTGAAGTGAGGAATATCACATCATATATGCAGTAATGCTTTGCCTGCAAAGTGAATTTTGCAGTGAAGCTATTCGCTGTAAAATGAGCCGCTAAATCTGATTTTGTATAAAATAAATTGATTTTTAGCGATAAAAATTATATTTATAACAGGTTTTAACCCAATGAATGGTGTAAATCGCCATTTATTGGGCTGAACTTGAAAAAAAGAGTTGAAAATATTTCGAATATGAAATATAATAAAAAAAGCTGATTATTCCCATAAGGGAGCATTTTTAAGGAGGACATTCAAAATGGCAAAGGCTAAATTTGACAGAACTAAGCCACATTGTAACATTGGTACAATCGGACACGTAGATCACGGTAAGACAACTTTAACAGCTGCTATCACTAAGGTATTAGCTGAGAGAGTTCCTGGTAACGAGAAGGTAGATTTCGAGAACATCGATAAGGCTCCAGAGGAGAGAGAAAGAGGTATCACAATTTCTACAGCTCACGTTGAGTACCAGACAGAGAAGAGACATTATGCACACGTTGACTGCCCAGGTCATGCTGACTATGTAAAGAACATGATCACTGGTGCTGCTCAGATGGACGGCGCTATCCTTGTAGTTGCTGCTACTGACGGTGTTATGGCTCAGACAAAGGAGCATATCCTTCTTTCACGTCAGGTAGGCGTTCCTTACATCGTTGTATTCATGAACAAGTGTGATATGGTAGACGATGAGGAGCTTCTTGAGTTAGTTGAGATGGAGATCACAGAGCAGCTTGAGGAGTATGACTTCACAGGTTGTCCTATCATTAAGGGTTCTGCTCTTAAGGCTCTTGAGGATCCAATGGGACCTTGGGGCGACAAGATCATGGAGCTTATGGATACAGTTGATAGCTATATCCCAGATCCACAGCGTGCTACAGATAAGCCATTCCTTATGCCAATCGAGGATATCTTCACAATCACTGGCCGTGGTACAGTTGCTACAGGTAGAGTTGAGCGTGGTGTTCTTCATGTTAATGAGGAAGTTGAGATCGTTGGTATCCATGAGGATAAGAAGAAGACAGTTGTTACCGGTATCGAGATGTTCCGTAAGCTTCTTGATGAGGCTCAGGCTGGTGATAACATCGGTGCTCTTCTCCGTGGTATCCAGAGAACAGAGATCCAGAGAGGACAGGTTCTCGCTAAGCCGGGTACTGTAACTTGCCATAAGAAGTTTACAGCTCAGGTTTACGTTTTAACAAAGGAAGAGGGTGGACGTCATACACCTTTCTTCAACAACTATCGTCCACAGTTCTACTTCAGAACAACAGACGTTACAGGTGTTTGTGAGCTTCCAGCCGGCACAGAGATGTGCATGCCTGGCGATAACGTTGAGATGACAATCGAGCTCATCCACCCAATCGCTATGGAGCAGGGTCTTACTTTCGCTATCCGTGAGGGTGGTAGAACAGTAGGTTCAGGCCGTGTTGCTTCAATCATTGAGTAATCTTTGATTTCGTATCATAGAAACTTAAATACAAGCCGCAATTCCTCATTTTATGAGGAGTTGCGGCTTTCTTTTCTTTAGGGAAGATTAACGAACATAGAAAAAGCCCTTTTCAAGTTCTTCACTCAAAAGGGGCTTGTGATACGCGCGTGATACACGTGTTTCTAATCTTCAGCGCGCGGCCAGTTAATCTTCCATTCAAAATACTCTTCTTTGGTAATTTTACCGGAGGCTAAGTCCTCTTTTTTCTTTTTCCAGGTATTCAGGAAATCATCCAGCAAAGAATAATCAAAACCAACAGCGATATGTTTCTCAGTAGGGTCCTCAGGGTTTGCTACTTCATAGAGGGGCATATTGTAGTGCTCATCCAGTTCAAAGAGAGCATACATTACATCTTCCGCTGCGTAGAGGGAAGGTTCGTAGATGGAGCGGTAATTACAGTTTAAGGCTTTTGCCAGCTCCTGTATCATATCTTCCTTGGGTGTGCGATTGCCGATTTCGTACTGACGGATTCGCACGTCGGATAAGCCCACAGCTTCACCGAGCTGTGCCTGCGTCAGTTTGCGGAAATTTCTAATCCGTTTTATTCGTTCACCAATAGCCATCGTGTAACTCCTTCCAATTTTATAATAGTAACAATATCGTTTCTGATAATACAATAACATAAATGTTACTGTATGGCAATAAAAAAGTGCTGAATTAAGGACAGAATGGAGAACTGGGTGTATGGGGAAATAATTTCTATAAAAAGAGGCATTTTTTATAAGTAATAAATATTTTTCGTTCATCCCTTGAAAGAAACATATATGTTACTGTATAATCAAAACACAAACAGTAACAATATAGTTACTAATTAGATACGGGAGGTGAGTGCCATGTGCAAGAGCATATATAAGTTTTAGTGGAAAGGAGGAAGGAGTATGACGAAACGCTATTTATCTGCTAAGGAAGTTGCAGAACTTCTGGGAATTGCAGAATCAACCGCTTACGCAGTTATCCGTGGATGGAATAAGGAACTGAAAGCACAGGGTTATTTTACCAAGGCGGGTTCCGTTCCGAGAGCCTATTTTGAGAAAAAGTGCTACGGATATGGCGAAGCACAATAGATGAACTTTGATAACTGAATAAGCCACACCCGGAGTAATTCCGGGTGTGGCGGCTACAAGAAAGAGAGGTAATGAGTATGCCGGTTTATAAGGAGGAGAAACGAAACACCTGGTTTTGTAAGTGCAACTATAAGGATTGGCTTGGTGAGAGTAAATCCAAGATGAAACGCGGATTCGCTACTAAGAAGGATGCCCAGCAGTGGGAACGTGATTTTTTACATAAGCAGAGTGCCAGTATGGATATGAAGTTTGCTTCCTTTGTGGAAGTGTACTTTGAGGATAAGGCACCGAGATTGAAGGAGCGTTCTATAATTACGAAGCGGACACTATTTGAAACCAAAATCATTCCTTACTTTGGTGAAAAGCAGATGAACGAGATTACTGCTGTGGATATTATCAAGTGGCAGAAGGCTCTTATGAAAATGTTTAATCTTATCAATATCGGTGAACGTGCCGGAAGTGGTGTACCGAATATTTTTAATGTTTGGGCAGATGAAGGCTGGGAAGAACCGGTGATTGAAGAGAGATTTGATCCGGATAGAACGGTGCTGTCACTTTCTTTTGTGAAAAAGGTGGCGAAAAAAAATGGCGAAAAAAAGTGGCGAAAAAAAGTGACGAAAAAAACACAGGAAAAATACGATGCTATTTTGAATGCTATGCAGCCTGATAAGTGGTATAAAGCTTATGAATTCGAAAGTATTGCAGGTGTTAAGGAATCAAGAATTAAAGTACTGCTTAAGGATATGACGGAAGAATTCCAGGAATTTGACAGGATAGTTGCTCGAAACAAAATAGAAGAATATAATAAGGTGGCAAGCAAATCAAACGCTGAATATAATCAACAAGTTGCAGAACTTAGTGCTATAAGAAATTCGCTTGTTACATTAAGAACTCAGATGATTGAAAAAGAACAGATAATAAAGAATTGCCAAAGAGAAATAAAAGAATTTGATGAACAAAGTTCGGAAACAATAAAGAAAATTCAGGAAGAAAAAAGAATCTGTGAATTCAACGCCAAAATTATAGAGGCTTATAATAAGATAATTGGTAGTCTGATTGATTATAATAATGAGTTACCGAGACAGATAGCACAGGATTTAGAACAGAGAATTGTCGATTATTATAATACGATCAATCAAGATGATGCAGATTTTGAAAAGATAGGGGAATTGATTTTACCGGATGCAACCTCTGACAAGATGTATATCACTTTTGCCGATGGTAGCACATCGGAGGCATTACAAGTTTTAAGCGAGGGGCATATCAAAATTTTAGGTTTGTCAATTCTTTTGGCTAAAGCCGTGCATGATAATCTGAATTTTATTATATTCGATGATATTGTAAATGCCATTGATGATGATCATAGAAATGGTGTAGCGGATTTGTTGATGAATCATGCCGATTTTGCAAATATACAGATTATATTGTCCACACACGGAGACCAATTCATTTTTAAATTGCAAGATAAGTTAGGTCAAAAGAGAGTAAAAGAAAATGCTATTGTGTATAAATTTATTCCGGCAGATTCATTAGAGGAACGAGGTGTAATAGTAGAATACTCTGATTCAAAAACGCCATTGATGGCTGCAGAGGATAAGTACAATAAAAATGAAACAAAAGATGCTGCTTCAAAATGTCGACAAGCAATGGAGTGTATTTCATATAATCTGTGGAATTTAATTGCTAAATCTTCAGATGCGACGATATCTGTAGGGATGAGAAGTCCCAAGAGTTTACCAGATTTAAGTTCTATAGTGGATGGTTTGATTAAGAAAACTAGTAAGATAAAAGGTATGGAAGACATTAATGCAGAACTCAAGAGTCTTAAAGAAGCTGGGAATTGGCGCGTCCTGAATAAAGGAACCCATTTCGAAGATGAACAAAAGGAGTTCGAACGTGCTGATATAAAGTGCGTTTATGACCATTTGGTTAAGTTAGATGATATGATTAGAAATATGAAGATTGTAAATAGCGCTGAGACAAAATGAAGTTCAATAGAGATTTGGAGGTGAGAGTAATGTCACAACAAGAGAACCCCATTGTTTTTATAAGTTATTCACAAGATTCATTATCATTTGCAGATCAAGTACTTTCTTTTGCTAACAAATTGAGAAGAGAAGGAATTGATGCTATTCTGGATCAGTATGAAGAGGCTCCTTCTGAAGGTTGGCCAAGATGGATGGAAAATAGTATAAATAGAGCCGACTATGTTATAGTGATTGGTTCAAAAGGATATTATGATAAAATATATGGAAATGTAGAACTGGGAAAAGGTCGGGGTGTTAAATGGGAAGGGAATCTCATTTATCAGAAATTATATATGTCGGATACAATGAACAACAAATATATTCCGGTTGTTTTTGATGAGAGCGACTTGCAGAAATAAAAAAGATCGATTACTCTACTGGGAAGGAGACGCAGAAATGACGGATTATTATAAATCATCCGCCGAAGAAATGCTGTGGGAGCTGTCAACCAGCCCAACGGGATTGACCTCCCGACAGGCGCAGACCCGCCAAGGAAAATACGAGATAAATAAATTAAAGGAAGCGGAAAAGCCGGGCTTTTTGAAACACTTTTTCCTCCAGCTCAAGGATCAAATGCTGCTGATTTTACTGGCTGCCGCCGTAGTCAGCACCTTGACCGGGGGAATCAGAAGTATATGATGATAGAAGAAGCTCCAGAAGAGATTAAAAAATTCCGATTGTCTCATGTGTATGAACCTCTGTTGATCCGGTGGCAGAGGCTAGGGGAACATCAAAATCTTTTTATGCTATGACGTTTATTTTACCTTATTTCAACCTTTGAGACATACATTATGTTTATTGGAAGGCCGATTCGATAAAAACACAGCAGGAAGGAGACGCACTTTTTATGGAAGGATTTTCTGAATTTGTTGTCGAAAGCGGAAAATGACCGTTGTGATGAACTTGCTTTAGAGATCATCCCTATGCAATATTGTTTTCCGGAAATCTGTGGGAGAAATCCGGTAACAATGACCATAATGGCGCAGGTGCGCGTGAATAGACCGTATTTTCTACTTTTTCAGTATCATCAATTGGGTGAAGCGGGAGTTGAACAGGCGAAGTATATTTTTGGCTATTAATTTTGCAATCGGTTCAACTTCCTGTACTTTGCCGGACTCATCCCATGGTATTCCTTGAATTTCTTGAAGAAATAGGTTTGATTACTGAAACTAAGCTGCTGGCAAATATCTGCAATCGGCATAGCGGTTGTGATGAGTAAATCGCACGCTTTCTGCATGCAGAATTTCATACCATAATCAAATAGCGAAAGCCCAGTGAATTTTTGAGTAATCTTATATAGATAATCTCCAGAATAGTGGAAATGTGTCTCTAATTCTTTGCGGCTCACACGACCATTATGCTGCACAAGGAATCTGGTAATAGAATCAAAAAGCTCCTGCTCGGCGCTAGAGGTAAAGTGTATAGGCATATTGTGGTAATGTTTATTATCAAAAAGTAAGCTGATGAGTTCAAGCATCAGTGCATTTATGCGAAACGTAGATCCCATAGAAGGTGACTGGATTTCCCATAATATTTTTTCAAATCGGTCATGAATGTTCTGATTAATCCACATGGGTGTTTCCAATGGGATAAAATCTATATAATTCTTATCTGAAAAATAATTCTTTTTATGATTGGTATTAAGAAAATCATTGAGTAGATTGGATTTGATATTCTCTTTTTTAGTGAAATATCGAGGGGCTTCCATCAGCTGTAACAGGTATTCTTCAGAAAACTGTAAAAAGGCAATTCGATGATAACCGCTGTATTCTTCTTGATGAAAGACATTTTTATTCATTAGACAGCAACTGCCTTGAGGATAGTAATGTCGGAGATTTTCTATATTCTGGTAAATATCACCATCTATTACAAACATTAATTCGTAAAAGTCGTGACGGTGTAGTGTGGACATACGAGATTGTATTTCCATTTCTTTTGCATTCAGTGTTATATACATATTTTGTATGGGCGATGATTGCATAATGATGAGTGCAGTCTCCGATGAATCAGGATGATAGGTTGAGAAGTACAGATTAAAAGGGTCATCCAGATGATGCTGTTCAGGAATGATTTTAATTATTTCATTAAATGGAAGCTGGTTTAATACCCCAGAAGCCATTCCCAAATAATGTTTTTGTGACATATTGGTATCTAAAATAGAAAACATAATACCTCCATTATTGAATATGTTGTAAAATATGAATTTATGCTTGATTATGGCGTGTTTTTTCAATTATACATTATTTATAATAAAACACAATAGGAAACAATGAAAATATATATTCTATAATAACTCACAATTAAATAAAACACTTAGGAGGGCCAAATGAAAATCAGGGATTTTAATAGGGGATGGGAATTTCACAGTGACAAAAGTGCTGAGGCGCAGATTGTAAATCTCCCTCATGATGCTATGCTTATGGAAAATAGGGATAAATCAAATCCATCGGGTGGAGCATGTGCCTATTTCGGTGGAGGAAAATATTCATATAAGAAGAAATTCAACCATGATGAAGAAAATAAGAATGTGATTATGCACTGTGAGGGCATCTATCAGAACTCAAAAATTCTATTAAATGGTGAAATGATAGATGAGAGACCATATGGATATGCAGCATATTACATATCACTTAGCGAGCATCTTCATTCTGGAGAAAATGAAATTGAAATTATTGCGGATAACGCAGATACACCGAATACCAGATATTATTCCGGTGCTGGAATATATAGGAATATAAACCTTCTTACAGCAGGAGAATCGTACATTTTACCTGATGGAGTCAGAATTTCCACAACCAATAATGATACTGTCCATATTAAAACAGAAATGCATGGAACAGGTAGTGTACATGTATCGGTATATGAAGATAATGTAGTAGTGGCTGAGGGAAATGGTAATGATGTAACCTTGAAAATTCCTAATGCAAAAACATGGGATGAGGAGAGCCCTTTTCTTTATTCATGCAAGGTAGAGTTAATTGAATCAGGAAAGTCATTGGACTCTGTAACGAAGCGATTTGGAATTCGAACGCTTGTATGGAATGGTAATGGATTCTTTGTAAATGGTAAAAATACTTTACTCCGTGGAGCATGTGTTCACCATGATAACGGTATTCTTGGAGCATGCAGTTTCAGGGATGCAGAGTATCGCCGTGCCAAAATACTGAAAGAAGCTGGATTTAATGCCATTCGAAGCTCTCATAACCCGATTTCTTCACATTTGCTCGAGGCGTGTGACGAGCTTGGAATATATGTAATGGACGAGACTTGGGATTACTGGCTCGTGCATAAGAACCCATATGATCAGGCAAATGAGAACTTCCTGAAATGGTGGAAGCAGGACGTGGAATCTATGATCCAGACGGATTATAATCATCCATCAGTGATTATGTATTCAATCGGAAACGAAATTTCTGAACTCGGCACAGTTAAAGGACAGGAGCTTTGTGATGAAATTGCAAATTATGTCAGAGCGTTCGATGAAACCAGACCTGTTACCTGTGGGGTGAACTTACTTCTTACAGGAATGGCTCAAAAAGGTAAAGGTCTTTATTCTGATAGCGATAATAAGAATGGCAGTCAGAGCATGGATTCTATGCCGACTAGTGCTTTTTACAATGTACTTATGAATAAAATGGGGGGACTGATTGACAAAATGGCTTCGTCAAAAGCAGCGGACAGAGTCTGTGATTCACTTTCTCCAATATTGGATATTGCTGGATATAATTATGCTACTTCTAGATATCAGAAGGAAAGCAAGGCAAGACCGGATAAATGCTTTGTAGGTTCAGAAACATTACCTAAAACACTGTATGGTAACTGGAAATTAGTGAAAGCTATCCCTAATTTAATAGGTGACTTTATGTGGACTGGGTGGGATTACTTAGGAGAGACAGGTCTCGGAACTATACGATATATACATAAGAAAACAAAGGAAAATGCATATAAGGGACTTCCGATCATCTCTGGAAGCGGTGTAATTGATATCTGCGGAACTCCACAGGCTGAAGTAGCATGGAATAAAATTATTTGGGGATTACAGGATGAACCAGCAATAGGAGTTGACCCAATGCAGTTCCCTGAGTATACCAGAGCAATGTCTATGTGGCGCAATACAGATTGCGTTGAGAGTTGGTCATGGGAAGACTGTGACGGAAACAAGACCAACATAACTATATATGCCTCTGGAGCAAGGGTTGAACTAATTTTAAATGGAAGAAGTCTTGGTAAAAAGAAAGTAAAGAAAGGAAAGGCAATATTCAAAAATGTGAAATACATTCCTGGAAAAATCGAAGCGGTTAATTTGGATGCAACCGGTAAGGAAATTGGCAGAACAGCGTTGCAGTCAGCTACCGGAAATACAATTCTAAAATTAGAGGCAGAAAAAAAGCAGCTTAGGCCAAATGGGCAGGATCTTTGCTTTATCGAGCTGAGCTTAGTTGGAGAAAATGGAATCCTAAAAATGAATGCAGATACAGAAATAAGTGTACAGATATCCGGAGCAGGGACTCTTCAGGGATTTGGCTCAGCTGTACCTAATACAGAGAACAGTTTCATTTCAGGTATCTACACAACATATCGCGGTAGAGCATTAATAGCTGTACGAGCTGGTTATGAAGAGGGAGAAATTCATGTTTCAGTAAGTACAGATGGAATATCGGAGCAGACAATAAGTATTCAGGTAAAAGGAGAAGAATAATGGCTAAATGGTAACCGTACGGGCGCAATAAGAAAATGACAGAGGAAGTAGTAGGCGTTGATGACAAAGCATTTAGAACGAGGCTTCCGGTGCCAAAACGGTGCCAAGAAATCAGGCAAATAAAAATATAGCATGTAAATTAGCCATTTTTCATTGTATTTTGGATAGAAAAACATAAAAAATGTATGGTAAAACGGGATTAAAGTATCGTGAAGGTGGTAGAACAGTAGGTTCAGGCCGTGTTGCTACAATCATTGAGTAATCATTGATAGTGTATCAAAAAAGCTAGATTTTATGGGGCTTTCCGAGAAATCGGGAAGCTCTTTTTTTACGAGTGAAAAGAATAGATGGAATTATAAACTATATAAAGTGTAATTTACAGTAACCAGAGAATTTTAAAGAAAAAGTCGGTAATTAAAATTCATTATGCACCAGATATTATGAATGGTGCGACTGCCTCAACCATTTCGTTTTAGTGAGTATTCCGATGCAAAAGTGCATCCTCTTCGGAAATTCAAACGGAATATACATTTTAGAATATTTCGAAAGAAATAACGAAATTAATTAAAATTTTTATTGATTGAAAATAGAGAATGCTCCCTTTATAATTAAATAAGGAAGGTTTTTTGAACGCAGGATAAGCAATCCCCCGATTCAAGTGCATAGAGCACTAAGCGGTGGATAAGGGGGATGCTTATGTCAGTGGGAGTTAAAAGCTCCCACTGACAGTTCGCAAAGCGACTGCGTTCATGAGCAAGTAGCGAAAGCGGATTGCGAATGTCCGCTTTACTAATAATGAGGTTGTTTCAGGAGAAGGGTAGTGTGAAAGAAGTTCTGGATAATGGATTAACATACGAGAAAATAGTGACTGCAGCGACAGAAAACTACGAAGAATATTATTATAAAATCAGAAATAATACTGACAGTTGATATATTTCTTGATAAATTTGTTATGTTTGAGTGTGATAGTCTTGAACGCTTAGGACTTCACAAGGATAGCAGGTTGTTTCGTTCGGGAAGATGGTATTATTATGGTCTGACTGTAACATATGAGGATGTTAAGACAAATCCTGAGATTATGAAGAAAAAGCAGATTCCATTTGATGTATTTCAGATTGATGAAGGCTGGGAGAAGATTGACACTTGAATGGGACTACATCTATCATAAGCTTGTGATGATGAAGAAAAGGAAATATATATTACACCGGGAAAATTTGGAATATGTACGGATGAGCTTGTTGTGTGTGAGTACTATAATAGAAAAGTCATCACTAAGGTTAAACTGGGGGATACAGTAAGTGTAGGAGTGTTAAAACCACATGCATCGACTATCATAAAGATAGAGAGCGTAGCAGGTGACCCTGTTGTTGTTGAAAGCAATGGACATCTTTCAATGGGAAATGAGTTGGAGGTTCTTGAGATTGTAGAAAATGAATTAAGAATAGCAGGAAGAAATAAGTTCGATTATCCTGTTGAATATGTTGTGATGGTTCCCGGATGTTATTTTATCGATAAAGAAGCCAGAAGGATAAGATTTAATATGGCCGGACTTGAATGCTTCGACAAAAAGGTAAATTTAAGAGAATAAGAAATACGAAATAATCATGATACATTGATCAGAGATGCTGTTAAAAAATTTTGGAGTACCAAGTGGAAAGCTTTGGAAATTCAACTTTAGAATGGATTATGGCCATCAAGGAGGAAAAAATATGTTTGAAAAATTTGATGTCAGCCTGCCGGTCATCAAGGATATAATGTTTGACATTAGGGATTATGGTGCCGTAGGTGATGGAGTGACATCGAACACACAGATGTTTAAGGATGCTATATGTGCGGCGGCAGAATGTGGAGGACGGGTTTTGGTTCCGGATGGAATATGGCTGACGGGTCCGATTGAACTATTGTCCGGCGTGGAGCTGCATTTATCGGATAATGCACTTATAACATTCAGCAAGAATAAGGAAGAATATCCGCTTATCGTGACAGATTATGAGGGCATTAAGCGAATAAGAACGCAGTCCATGATATATGCAGACAATGCGAAGGATATTGCTATAACAGGAAAAGGGACAATAGATGGAAACGGTCATAAATGGAGACCGGTGAAGCAGTTCAAAATGACAAAAAGACAGTGGAATGAGTTGTTGGAAAAGTCACCGTATGTCATAGAAAGTAGTGAAGGTGGCGTATGGGTGCCGACAAAGACTGTTTTTGATGGAAGAAATGCTGGAGAATACTATCCGGATGATGAGGAGGCATTAGAAAAAGCTTCACAATATTATGATTTTTACAGACCTGTTATGGTAAGTCTTAGACATTGCAGTAGGGTACTTATAGAAGATGTGACCTTGGAAAATTCACCGGCATGGAATGTCCATCCTTATTTTTGCCATGATTTGACTGTGAGAAATGCAGTCATATCAAACCCTTATTATGCACAGAATGGTGATGGAATAGATGTAGACTCATGTGAGCGTGTTGAGATTCATCATTGCAGTTTTAATGTAGGGGATGACGGAATATGCATTAAATCTGGAAAAAATAAAGAGGCTAGAAAGATATTAGGACCATCAAAGGATATATATATTCATAACTGCTATGTAGGGTTCAGCCACGGAGGCTTTGTCATCGGAAGTGAAATGTCAAGAGGTGTCAGCAATGTGCTTGTCGAAGACTGCACATTTGTTAATTCGGATGTCGGTGTGAGGATAAAGAGTGCACTTGGACGTGGAGGAATAGTGGAAAATATTGAGATACGAAGAGTCAATATGCTCAACATAAAGGAAGAGGCGGTCATTCTTAATATGGACTATGTTCATAACATTATGGATTACGTTGTGGAAGATGAGAAGACAGGTAACGATGAGGATATACCGGTTTTCAGGGATATACGGATAATAGATTGTCAATGTATAGGGGCTAAGAAGAGTGTTGTCGTAAAGGACTTGAAGGCTCATAAGCCTACAATATATGATGTAAAGGTTGTGGGGTGCAATTTCATGGATTATGAGGGAAGCCAATTATCCCGGGATTAGTGACATATATAAGTGTATTTTAGGATAACAAGATGGAAACATAGGCTGCTTAATTGACTATGTAGTTCACCGAAAAGCAGATTTACTATTAACAATAAGTAAATTACTCAGAAAAGAGGAAGAAATAGTATGAGATTTTATTTGAAAAAAGCATTAGTCGGAAATTTAAAGAAATTAGGCAGTGGAATGGCGGTTACGGCATTGTCAATGAGCCTTTGCGCCGGAGCATTGTCCGGATGTGCTAAGAGTGCCGGCAATGACAACAATACAAGTTCGTCCGACAATCTTCAGGTTGGTGAGAGCAGTGTGGATGGACAGGAGACTCAGGAGACAGAAACTAAGTTCCCGGTTATAGAGAGAAAGACGGCGGATGAAATCAAGATTAATCCCGAGAAGATTGACGTGACGACGTTTGCATTGCCGGACGGACCGGAGGAGTCGGGCGTATTTGTTCAGCCGATAGCGGATATTTCCGATGATTTTATAAGAGGAATGGATGCCTCCGCGGTGCTTGCGGTTGAGAACAGCGGTGCGAAGTACTATGGCTTTGACGGTGAGGAGCAGGATGTGTTCAAGACGCTTGCCGAGGCGGGTGTCAACTACATAAGACTTCGTGTATGGAACGACCCATACGATGAGAACGGAAATGGGTACGGCGGTGGAAACAATGATGTTGCCACGGCTATTGAGCTTGGTAAGAGGGCGACACAGTATGGTATGAAGGTATGCATAGATTTCCACTATTCGGATTTCTGGGCTGACCCTGCAAAGCAGTATGTTCCGAAGGCGTGGAAGGGCATGAATCTTGAGCAGAAGAGCGATGCACTCTATGATTTTACGGTGACAAGCCTTACAGATATTCTGAATGCCGGTGTCGATGTATGTATGGTTCAGGTAGGAAATGAAATCAATAAGGGAATGTCAGGGGAGACATTCATGTCCTCGGTTGCGGAGCTGTTGAAGGCGGGCAGCAGTGCAGTGCGTGAGGTTTCAAAAGCTGCCGGAAAAGACATTCAGGTTGCTGTCCACTACACAGACATTGATAAACAGGGTGAGGTTGCGAAGATTACGGCCGACCTTGATAAATATGGTGTGGATTATGATATTTTTGCAATGTCCTACTATTCATTCTGGCATGGCTCGATGGAGAATATGCAGGAGATGGCAGAATATGTGCAGGACACCTACGGCAAGAAGGTTGTGATTGCAGAGACTTCATATTGTTATACCACAGAGGATGGTGACGGAAGCGGAAACAGTGTATCCGGTGACGGCGACCTTGTGGATGGGTATGATGCAACTGTCCAGGGACAGGCAGATATGCTTCGTGATATATGTGCGGCAGCAGATGAAGCGGATATAATGGGTGTGTTCTACTGGGAAGGAACATGGATTCCTGTGGGACCTGCTGACGCTGATAACTCATCAATTTGGGAGAAATATGGAAGCGGCTGGGCGAGCAGCTATTCAGGCTCCTATGATCCTAAGGACGCAGGTAAGTATTACGGCGGCTGTTCATGGGATAATCAGGCAATGTTTGATTTTACCGGACATCCGCTCGACTCACTCAAGGTATTCAGGGAGTTAAAGTATGGGGCAACGGCACCGCTTGCGGTTGAAAAGGTTCCTGACGTTGAGGTATCCTGCAATGTGGGAGCTGAGCTGGCACTGCCTGAGACAGCACAGGTTGTCTACAATGATAAGACAGCCAACAGGGAGGTTTCGGTTGTATGGGATGCAGAACAGACTGCAGCGATAGACACCAATATCGGAGGAAGCTATAAGGTAGAGGGTATTCTTCAGGACGAGGAGCTTGATGAGGAGTACAGAACGGTTGTCGCAAATGTTGAGGTTAAGCTTATAAATTATGTAGTAAACTCTGGCTTTGAGGATTCCGACACTTCCATGTGGAAGGTTACATACAATGGAAAAGAAAACCCTACAGATTATCAGGTCAACGCCAAGGATGCCAGGACGGGTGAGACCGCATTCCACTTCTGGTCGGCGAGTGAGATGGATTTCTCCATTGAGCAGGAGGTTACAGGACTTGAGCCGGGAACCTATCAGCTATCAGCTTTCTCACAGGGTGGAGATATGTTAAGTTCATCCGTGCTTGAGCTGTATGCGATTGCGGATGGACAGGAGTACACACAGCAGTTCGAGCTGACGGGCTATGCTGACTGGAAGGAGCCGGCTGTAACCGATATTAAGCTCACGGGAGACACGATTGTTGTCGGCGTAAGGATGAAGTGTAACGGCGGAAGTTGGGGCACAGTTGATGATTTCACACTCAACAGGGTAGGAGAATAATCTGGGACAGGGGTCTGACACCGGTGTCCCAACAGGGAATTATGTTATGAGAAAAGCTCAGGTGTGCTTAGATTCAGGCACATTTGGGCTTTTTGTGTTGGGGCACCGGAATTTGCGATTCCGGGATGGCATAAGTAATACGGGAGGATTAAGTTTGAAAATAAAATTTTCAAACTACTTACTGGTGGCAGTACTGCAGGCATTGCTTGTAGTATGAAAGGGTATATAAATGGGAATAAACAAATAATCAGTATTAAGGAAAAAAACTTGCCGTGAGAGAGGCAGGGTGGTAGAATGAAAAAAAAAGTTTTTTGGAGGCTGACGTGAACAAAAAAGACACAAGTATTGAGCTTCTTAGAGTGTTTGCAATGATAATGATAGTGGGATATCATGTTTTTTGTCATTGTATAAATGAGCAGCTTATAAGCATACGTCCTAATGGATTTTATTCTCCCGATATCTCAATGCGATTGCTGGTATTGGTATTAGTGTCACCGATGGGGCAGATGGGGAATGCCATTTTCATTATAATATCGGGATATTTTATGGCACATAAGGGGAATAATGTTGACCTTACAAAAACGGCTAAAAAATTGTTGTCACAACTGGCATTTGCCGCTGTAATTATTGGCCTGGCAGCTATTGTTACATATAATAAATTTCCACAGCTTTCATTAGAATTAATTGATTTCAATGGATTTAATAATCTCTCATGGTTTGTTGGCTATTATTTTGTAATAATCGTTCTGGGAAAACTATTTTTGAACAACTTATTGGGCAGGATGGATAAGAAGAATTATATAATGTTTCTTGCTGTTATTTTTGCTATGGTTTCGTTATATTATAGCAGATATATTCTTGTAAATTTTGTGACGGGTCTGGAAGTTATTTTTACAGGAATATTCCTGTATTCATTGGGGGGATTTATCAGAAGATATAATCCATTTGAAAAAATAAGGGCATGGGCGTTAGTGGCTGTAATTATTTTAATAAATCTGTTTGTGTGCGGAAATTATTATATTGAGGCTGCGAAAAATATTCAGGCTTATAATGTGGGCGAGGCAGGGGCATTTCTGCAGACCATACCTCTATACGCAAATCATCAATTTGTACCTATAATACTTGCGGCCGCAGTATTTGAATTGTTCAGGAGAATTAATATTCCTGAGAGTAAGATAATCAATTATCTGGGAGCTTCTACATTTATGGTGTATCTGCTCCATGATAATGAATTTGTCTATTCAATATGGAAAATGCATGACTGGATTACACCACTGCATGACAATATGGGAATGTTTTTTAAGGATTTCTTTATATGGACAATGGGGACATTCTGTGTTGGAGTGCTAATATATGCGGTTTATATGCTGGTGGGGAAATTTCTGGGTATTTTCCGTCAATTGGTTTATAAGAAATAAAATGCTCAGCATTTCCATCAGTAAAACCGATGTCAGCCCCTGTCGCATCAGGATGATGGTATGGTTTTAGCAGTAAGATAGCAGCTGTGTGTCTTAAGCAGCATTGTGTATATTCTAAATAAATATTCCGAGATAAACAGTATATAACAGTTGACAACAGATACCAACTGTTATATACTGTTTATACATTAATGGATATTTGTGATGTAGCGCTGCAGCACAGAAAATTTGTAATTGTTCAGTATTTTTGATGTCAGTTATGAATAGACAATAATTTAAAATAAGGAGAAGATTCCGGAACATATAGGTGAAGGTTGAATATGAGACTTTCCAACTGCTTATTGCCGGTATACCGCAGCATGCAGGGGTATAAGCTGTTATAAAGGCTTTCGGAATATGGAATAATATGCATATTATACTTAACAACTCATCCATGATACCTATTTATGAGCAGCTCATGGAGCAGATTAAAAATGAGATAATCTCAGGCGGACTTAAGGAGGGGGAAGCACTTCCTTCTGTCAGAACGCTTTCGGGGGAGCTTAAGATAAGTGCTCTTACCGTCAAGAAGGCTTACGATAAGCTTGAGGAGGAGAATTTTGTAAATACAGTTCACGGCAAGGGAACCTTTGTCACGGCTACGGACATGGAGCTTGCAGTGGAAGCCAGACGGCATGCGGTGGAGGAAGATTTCTGCCATGCAGTCGCGAAGGCGAGGGCAGTCGGGATGAGCGATGAGGAGATTAAGGAGTTGTTTGCCATAATAATTGAAGAGTGAACGATTGTGAGCAGAGGATAGGGAGAGTGAAATATGATAAAAGCAGATAATCTTGTAAAGAAGTATGGGAATTTCGAACTCGACATATCAATGGAGGTTCAGGAAGGTTATATTACGGGGCTTGTGGGAAAGAACGGAGCCGGTAAGAGCACGGCAATCAAGCTGATACTCGGACTTATAAGACCGGATTCGGGAAGTATAACGGTTCTTGGGAAAATGCCGTGCGAGCTTAACGGAAAGGATAAGCAGAAGCTGGGTGTTACGCTTTCCGAGGCGGGTTTTTCGACTTACCTGAATGTGAAGGACATAATCAGAATACTGAAGAAGCTGTATTATGATTTCGATGAAGGAGAGTTCAGAAGCCGGTGTGATAGGCTGAGAATACCATTGGATAAGAACATAAAGGATTTTTCAACAGGTATGAGGGCAAAGCTGAGAATGCTGGTGGCACTCAGCCATAACGCGAGGCTGCTCATACTTGATGAGCCGACAGCCGGGCTTGATGTTGACGCAAGAAACAGGCTCCTCGATATGCTGCGCGATTATATGGAAAAAAGACCTGACAGCAGCATATTGATCACGTCCCACATATCTACCGATCTTGAAGGGTTATGCGATGACATATACATGATTCATGATGGCAATGTAGTGCTTCACGAGGATACAGATGTACTTCTTGACAAATATGCAGTGCTTAAGGTCGATGAAGCGGCTTATGAAAAACTTGACAAGACATATATTTTAAAGGCAAATAAGGAAAGCTTCGGATATTCATGCTTTACAAATGAGAAGCAGTTCTATGTGGAGAATTATCCGGGTATGGTTGTTGAAAAAGGCGGAATTGATGACTTGATTCTTATGTATTCGGGAGGGAAAATGTGATGGCAGGACTTTTTGAGAAAGATATCAGGCTGATTTTGAGAAATAAACAGATGGTGATAGTGGTTGCCTTTATGGCACTCATGATGAGTTTTTCGGGAAGTATTGATATGGTTCTGCCATATATGACCATTTTCGGGACAATTTTTTCGGTGAGTACGATAAGCTTTGATGAGGCTGACAACGGATACAGCTATATCATGACACTTCCGGTTACATATAAGGATTATGTGTATGAGAAGTATATGTTCTGCATGGCAGGCGGAATTGCGGCAGGACTGGTTACAATGGTATTTTTCCTTATCGGCACAGGCATAAGAGGAACTGCTGTAGTGACATCGGATATGCTCATAGCTGCTGCTGCGGTATTGCCGATTATTGTGATTATAGAATCATTTCTAATACCCGTGCAGCTCAGGTTCGGAAATTCAAAATCAAGAATATTTATTATGATTCTGATTGGTGCCGTTATTGCAAGTGTGTATGTGATGGACAGAGTTGTCGGCGATGTGGAGCAGAAGGTGGCAGAGGTCATAAAAGCGGTTGACGGGATAAAGCCGTTGTATGTAATAATTGGAGTGGCAGCGGCTACGATGATAATTCTTGCCGTATCTGTTATGTGCAGCATGAGAGTTATGAGGAGAAAGCAGTATTGACAGAGCAGCAGAGCGGATTGCAAATATCATTTATTGTCAAAACTAATATAAGCTTACGCTTATAACATCCGATATATATTATATGTAGATATGAAATCTGACATATATATACACGGATGTATAAGAAAGCTACGGACAGCACGATCTAGTTGTGCTGTCCATTTTTTTTACAGAGAAGACAATTCAATCAAATATTGCATTTGAGGAGGAGACTTATGTCACAGAATGTATATGTAAATCTTAAGAGCCTTAAGACAAGTGTAAGCGGTGATGGCCGGACTGCATTTGACAAGCTGAAGACGGTGTTTGGGAAAAATTCGTCAAATGGAGACAAGCCGATGCAGGCTTCCAGGCCGGCAGCATATTCATCAAGAATGGATATGCTGCGAGTTGCGGTGCAGGACTACCTTGACCCGACGGCGGGGATGACGGATGCGCAGAGGGAGAGATTCATAAAGAAGATATATGCCAAGATACAGAGTGGGAAGAAGCTCACACAGGATGAGCTGGCATACCTTAGAAGGTATGACCCGGTCACATATATGAAGGTGGCGCGCATACAGGCACAGAGGGAGGCGCTTGAGGCACAGCTTAAATGCTGTAAATCCAAGGAGGAGGCGCAGGAGCTGTATACGGATGCGGTGTCGCGCATACCGGAGGATGATCCTGCCAGAGCGGAACTGATGGCGGCTTATGATGATGCGTATGGGGAGTTCAAAAAATCGGATGACTATGGAAGCCTGCCGCAGAAGGATGAGGATAGGGACAAATAGGCTGGGACAGGGGTCTGACACCGGTGTCCCAGCATTGGGACGCCGGTGTCAGACCCCTGTCCCAAAATGCGGGAAATAAATGGTAAAACTTTGCTTTTCTAACGTGACATTATGGATTTACTAGTGTATAATAGCTCGGTAGTACTTAAAGATTTAACGGAGGAAAGAGCTATGATGATAGCAAAGATTCTGGCACTCACCATTTTTATAGTGATGTTTGTGCTCATTATCACGGATAAGATAGAGAAATGTCTTGTCACGCTGTGCTGCGGACTTGCTACGGCGGTTCTGGTATTTGGTCTGTCAATGCACAGTATGAGTGCCTTTACGGAGACACTTAATGTTAGAAACATATTTACGCTCGGTTTCTGGTATGAGGCGGGAAGCTCGTCTGAGAGTACCGGCGGAGTTAACTGGGCGACAATCATATTCCTTGCGGGAATGATGATAATGGTGGAGGGAATGGCAAAGGCGGGATTTTTCCGCTGGCTCTGCATGACCATTGCAAAGCTTGTAAAATATAAGGTAATTCCGATTTTCCTTACATTCATGGTAATGTCCTTTGTGCTTGCCATGTTTATCGACAGTATCACTGTTATTCTGTTCCTTGCGGCAGTTACCGTTGAGCTTGCACAGCTTCTTAAGTTCAACCCGGTTCCGATTATCCTGTCGGAGATATTCTGCGCGAACCTCGGTGGTTCAGCTACAATGTGCGGAGACCCGCCTAATATTATTATAGGTACATCACTTGGATATTCATTTGCCGATTTTGTCATCAACACGGGACTTATCGCGCTGATATCACTCGTCGTTATAGTTGCATATTTTTATCTGTGCTTCAGGAAGGAGCTCGGCAAGGCGGGCACGAATGTGGATATATCCAAGATGCCTTCACCTAAGTCGGCGATAACGGACAAGAAGGCATTTGCAATCAGTACTGTCATATTCTTTATTGCTGTTGCACTCCTTATCACACATGCGCAGACAGGACTCACCGTTGCGTTTATCGGTACATTTATAGCACTCATAACGCTGCTCACATCAGGAAAGAATATAAAGGCAATACTTAAGGGTGTTGACTATAAGACATTGCTCTTCTTTATCGGCCTTTTCTTTGTAGTAGGAGGACTTGAGCAGACAGGTATTCTTGAGGTATTTGCACAGTTCATCGGAAAGGTCAGCGGCGGAAATATAATGGTAATGATAGCAATTATTATCTGGGTATCAGCCATTGCGAGTGCATTTATAGACAATATTCCGTTCGCAGCTACGATGATACCGGTTATAAAGACACTTTCCGCGACAACGGGTGCGGATCTGGCGGTTCTTTCATGGACACTTGCGATGGGAACAGATATCGGTGGAAGTGCAACTCCTATCGGTGCTTCGGCTAACGTAGTCGGTACATCAATTGCCTCAAGAGAGGGCTACCCTGTAACATGGGGCAGGTACTGCAAGGTTGCTGTTCCTGCGACTGTTATTGTAATTCTTATCTCTATGGTCAGCATTTATGTGAGATACCTCTAGTACACCGAAAAATATGTTTCTGATATATTGACGCCGAAGGCCTGTTTCAGATGCAAGGCGGAGGAATGAGGCGTAGCGGTGGCTATGTTGCTTGACGACAACGCAGCAGATGAAAATCGGGCAATTAAGCCGCAACAACTGTCATGCATACTAATTATTTGAACGCAGAATAAGCAATCCCCAGCTTCAGGTGTGTAGAGCACTAAGCGGTGGGTAAGGGGGATGCGAACTGCGTTCACGAGCAAGCAGCGAAAGCGGATTGCGAATGTCCGCTTTACTTGTTCCTTGTATAAAAATTGTTAGAATATTTCAAATTATTTTAAGAAAACTATTTACAAAATAAGGTATTTTAAGTTAAAATATAACTATTCAGAGGCAGCAGGTTTGCAAATGTGATTCTGGATAGTTATATTTGTTTATTGCCTGTTTAAGACATAACATTTTACAGCAGCATGGAAATTTATCGTCTATTTGGAATCACAGTAATATGCCGGGTAGGAGGCGTTTTATATGGGTGAACAACTTATTATTGCAGTAAGCCGTGAATTCGGAAGCGGCGGTCATGCGGTGGCACAGCTTCTTTCTGAGAAGTACAATATTCCTCTATATGACAGCAATCTGTTGGAGGACATTGCGGATCAGAAGAATCTTGATGCACAGGCTCTTGGAAAGTACGATGAGAAGTCAAAGGCTTCATTTTTTACAAGGTCCGTCAGGGGCTTCAGTACCTCGCCGGAGGAGAATCTTGCATGGATGCAGTTCAAGTATCTCAAGGGAATGGCTGATGAGGGCAAGTCATTCGTCATTGTCGGAAGATGCGCGGAGGAGGTTCTCAAGGAAAATCCTAATCTTGTGACAATATTCGTACTTGGAAGTATGGAGAACAAGATTCACAGAATTATGGAGCGCTACCAGACCACAAGAGATAAGGCAGTCAAGCTGATTGAGCAGCAGGATAAGAAGAGAAAGACCTATCACAACCGCTATTGTCAGGGTAAGTGGGGTGACTCAAGAAATTATGATATCTGTATCAACAGCAGGCTTGGTGTAGAGAGGACGGCGGATATCCTCGCACATTTTATTGACGGTGAGAGAGAGCAGAAGCACTGAATAATATGAACAAAAAAACCGATAGGGCACACATTTTATAGTGCTGCTCTATCGGTTTTTATTGCATATATGCTGTGCTGGAAAATTTTTATAATTGGGTTATAAATCCTTAATCTTCCTCTGTAGAATGTTAATATATCAGGTGGTATAATGTATTCAATGAGCAGTGCCGCAGTATGGCACTTAAGAATATACTTTACATCAGGAGGACAAGGTATGAAGGAAATCAAATCACCTAAGAAGCCGTTGATATTCTACTACGGCATAGTTCTGTTGCTTATAGTTCTGTTTAATCTTATTATATCACCGATTCTTATGGAGCGCCAGGTCATGCAGGTTGACTACGGCACATTTATGAAGATGATAGAGGAAAAGAATATCGGTGAGGTTGAAGTAGGCAATTCGGAGATCGTGTTCACCGACAAGGACAAGCAGATGATTTACAAGACCGGCACGATGGATGACCCTGATCTCACGGAGCGCCTGTACAACGCCGGGGCGACGTTTGCCAAGGAGATTGAAAAGACAACGTCTCCGCTTGTAAGCTTTCTTGTGACAGGCATACTTCCGCTTGTTATTTTCATCGTGCTTGGTCAGTATATGTCTAGAAAGCTCATGCAGCAGATGGGCGGCGGCAAGAATTCCATGGCATTCGGCATGGGAAAGAGCAACGCAAAAATATATGTGCAGTCGACGGAGGGAATACATTTTTCCGATGTTGCAGGAGAGGATGAGGCGAAGGAGAATCTTGCTGAGATAGTGGATTATCTTCACAATCCGTCAAAATACACGGATGTAGGTGCGTCAATGCCGAAGGGACTTCTGCTTGTAGGTCCTCCGGGAACAGGTAAGACAATGCTTGCCAAGGCAGTGGCAGGTGAGGCGAATGTTCCGTTCTTCTCAATATCCGGCTCTGAGTTCGTTGAGATGTTCGTAGGAATGGGAGCATCGAAGGTTCGTGACCTTTTCAGCCAGGCGAAGGAGAAGGCTCCTTGTATTGTATTCATAGATGAGATTGATGCAATCGGTAAGAAGAGGGACGGTCAGCTCGGCGGAAATGATGAGCGTGAGCAGACCTTGAATCAGCTCCTTACGGAGATGGACGGATTTGAAGGAAATAACGGTGTTATCATTCTTGCAGCGACGAACCGCCCTGAGTCACTTGACCCGGCTCTTACCAGACCGGGACGTTTTGACAGACGCGTGCCTGTTGAGCTTCCTGACCTCGCAGGACGTGAGGCGATACTCAAGGTTCATGCGAGAAAGATTAAGCTCTCGGATGATGTTGACTTCCACACAATAGCGCGAATGGCTTCCGGTGCCTCAGGCGCAGAGCTTGCCAACATCATAAATGAAGCCGCGCTCAGAACCGTCAGGAACAACAGAACCATTGTCACACAGGCAGACCTTGAGGAGAGCATTGAGGTCGTTATCGCAGGCTATCAGAAGAAGAATGCTGTTCTCTCTGATGAGGAAAAGAAGATAGTTGCATACCATGAGATAGGTCATGCTCTTGTCGCTGCACTTCAGACTAACTCGGCTCCGGTTCAGAAGATTACCATTATTCCGCGTACCTCAGGTGCGCTTGGCTACACAATGCAGGTGGAGCAGGGTGATAAATACCTTATGAACAAGAAGGAGATTGAGAACAAGATTGCGACCTTCACAGGTGGACGTGCCGCTGAGGAGGTTGTCTTTAACGAGATTACCACAGGGGCATCCAATGATATTGAACAGGCGACGAAGCTTGCGCGTGCTATGATTACCAGATATGGAATGAGTGAAGAGTTCGATATGGTTGCGATGGAGACTGTCACGAATCAGTATCTCGGAGGCGACACCTCTCTTAGTTGCTCCGCAGACACACAGAAGGAGATTGATAAGAAGGTTGTAGAGCTTGTAAAGCGTCAGCATGAGAAGGCTAAGAAGCTCCTTATGGACAACAGGGCTAAGCTTGATGAGCTTGCCATGTACCTGTATGAGAAGGAAACCATTACCGGCGAGGAGTTTATGAAGATTCTCAATAATCAGAAAAATGCCGACAATTCCGCGCAGGCAGAAGCCTCAGGGGACGCAGATAATAAAGAAGGAGAAAGTGCTTCTGAATCGGACACAGTGAATAAAGAACAGCAAAAAGAACAGCAGACTGCTTCTGTGAGAGAGGTGGGTGAGCAGGTATGAAAGAGTATTCACGCTGCAAATGGCTAGAGCTGATAGAGGGCATACTGCTAATCATACTCGGCATAGTTACACTTGTCTGCCCCACAGGAGTGTTCTGGGGCTTCTCAATCATATACGGTATCATGGCGATAGTGACGGGCGTTGCCGACATAATCTTCTATGTCAAGATGGAAAAATACACGGGCTTTGGACCTGTGCTCGCACTCGTATCCGGGGTAATGAGTGTACTTGCCGGAGCGATGCTTCTCATGTATCCTGATGCGGGACAGCTTATAATCGTCATGCTCATACCTATATGGTTTATCGCGCACAGCATATCGAGACTTTCACATCTCCCGCTCGTAAGAATCGGCGCGGGAAGAGTGTATTACATTTTCTCGCTTGTGCTCAACATTATCGGGATTATTCTGGGAGTACTCATGATATTCTCGCCGTCGATAGCACTGTTCTCGGCATCGGTGCTCATAGGGGCTTATCTCATTCTGCTTGGAGTGGACTGCGTTATCATGGCGGGGAGCTTTAGGAAGAACAATAACTGGATGTAATAATAAATCCATCAATAGATATAGTGCGTGGCTGTTTACAGACAAAGCGGTGTATTTATTTGATGAATAAATAGTCCCGGACGTTAAACGTATAATGGTATGGCATCCTGCTAAAACTGGTGTTAAATCGTAGGACTGCCATACCATTATTGTGTTGAACTGGGAATTATATGATATAATGAGCACAAGAGAGTCAATATGTATACACTAAGGAGGGCTGGTGTGAAGGGCTGTATAATAAATTATGATAAGACCTCATTAATAGAGGTGTTTGGCTGCATGAATGATTTTGATAAATATAATTGTCTTATAACCAATATTGAATGTTGTCCCGCAGACAGGGAAATATACGAAATCATGGATGCGGAATACTGCTGGATTGATGGGAAGGAGCTGTTGCGCTTATTGAAAAAAGAGGACTTCCAATGGATATGGGGGGTATTCTCTGTCTTTCCGAAAGCTGTAACATTGGATGAGGTGTTGAAATACGATTATCCGTATGCAGATGGATATACGGGGTTTTGGAAAAGTCCGATTAGCGTACAACATCCGCTGGCAGTTTCGGAAATCGTGGCATGGGATGGCATGTATATATTACTGATAGCTGAAAATGATGAAAGTGTGAATACATTTATGAAAAAAAATATATTCGCAGAGGAGTTGGAAGAGTATAATAGAGAATTAATATAATTAATATATTATCACGTTGAAGGGAGACCACCCATGAGCAGGGGGAAGATTATTGTTGTTGAGGATGAGAGGGATATAAGGGAGGGCTTGTGCGAGCTTCTTGTAAGGGACGGATATGATGTAACTGCGTGCGGAAGCGTGCAGGAGGCTGAGAGAAGTATTGCCGGCGGCGGTGTGGATTTGTACCTGCTCGATGTGATGCTTCCCGATGGAAGCGGCTTCGTGCTGTGTGAGTATATAAGAGGCGAGCTTGGGAGCGATGCTCCGGTTATCTTTTTGACGGCACTTGATGATGAGGACAGCGTTGTAAAAGGGCTTGAGATGGGCGGAAATGATTACCTTGGGAAGCCGTTCAGGAAGAGAGAGCTTATGGCGAGAGTCGGAGCGCATCTTAACAGATACCATAAGAACAATGAGACATACAGAGCCGGTGATTTGGTGTACGATAAGGAGGCGGGAAGAGTGTTTAAGTGTGGACAGGAGCTGGAGCTTAGAAGGAACGAGCTTAAGCTTCTCGGTTTTTTTACGGAAAATCCGGGTATTCTTATACCGCGTCAGAGACTTCTTGAGCTTATGTGGGATATTGACGGCGAATTCGTGGATGACAATACATTGTCGGTGGAGATAAGCCGCCTCAGAAAGAAGCTCGGAAGATGTAAGGATAAGGAGTATATAGACACGGTAAGAGGAATCGGGTACAGATGGAATGAGCGGGAGAACGGATGATGAGCGGAAGATACAGGCATTTTGATATTGCGGTAATAGGACTTGCATGCTGCATTGGAGCACTGGCTCTTGGCGGCATGCTTTTTATGTTGAAGTTTTACATGGGACAGATGCAGAACATGGTCGGAATTGTGTATGAGTACGACGAAAATGCGGCAAATGAGCTGCTTAGAGGTATGTTCACGGGACGTGATGAGAAGGCAGCGGGCGTGGAGGCTGCAAAAAGTCTTGGCTACACAGGAGAAGCCTTCCGTCTGTGGAACAGATTGAATGTATATGGGGCGGTTGCGGCTTTTATGTGCCTGACGTTGGTTATCGTATGCAGTATTGTGTGTCTTGTGGTGATTGGGAGAAAACGTAAGGAATTGACCGATACGGAAAATGAGCATACGATAAACAGACTCACCGAGGATGCCTGTGCAAAGGAAAAGTACTATGCGGACAGGCAGCAGGATATTCAGGTGTTTATGGAAAATGTGACGCACCAGCTTAAAACCCCGCTCGCGGCGGTGATGGTAAATCTCGAGCTGATGGATGGCGGGGATAGAGAGCACGACGAGAGACTTAGGGAGAAGTGCATTGACAACATAGAGCACATGAAGGAGCTCTTGATGATGCTGTTAAATTCTGCCAGACTTCGTGTTGGGAAGCTGCATTTTAACAAGCGGAGAATGGATGCGGCATCACTGGTGAAGAGACTTGCACTCGAAAATGACGGTCTTACCGTTGAGAATATGCCGTCTTGCATGATAGATGCTGATGAGGAGTGGCTCTATCAGGCATTGAATAATATCGTGTCCAACGGACTTGAGTATGGCAGGGTGGTTTTGCGGGGAGCATGCCAAAGTGACATGGTGAGTCTAGGGATAACGGACGAAGGTCCAGGGGTGAAGAAGGAAGAAATGTCAAAGCTGTTTGAGCGCTACTATGTGGGTGAGAACTCAAGGGAGGACAGCACGGGCATAGGCTTAAACCTCGCATATATGGTTGTAAAAGCGCACGGGGGCGATATTGTGGTGCACAGTGCCGATGGTGACACGGGCTGTGTGATAAGGATTATGCTTCCTATATATAGTGTGAAGGAAAAAATAAAAATCGGTGAAGCTGTAAGAGTCCTGTAAGAAATGTGGTGTATGCTCTGAATATAAAGACAGGAAAGCTATTTTGCATAATGAGAGAGGAGCATGAGATATGGACTTAATCAGTGTAAGCAGACGGCGGAGGAGAAAAGAGCTTGTGAGGGTATCACTTATTGTATTTCTTGTGAGCTTTTTTCTTGCCGCCTTTTTGCTGTATCAGAGCCAGATGGAGGAGTATGAAAATCAGAGGAATATAAGGCTGTGCGGGGGCTGGATACTCGAGCAGCCGGGATTTGTTACTACGCCTGAGGCATTGCATCCGTATGTAAAAAAGACGGGTGAGGTGCTCGGAGGCGTGCACGTTTACTTAAATGACGGCGGGGACGCGTTTTCAAATGATATGGGGCTGTATATCGGGACACTTCCCGACAATATGTCCGACATCGGGCGAGTGAGGATATTTGACGGGCGGATGCCTGAGAGCGAGGGCGAGATAGCGCTAACGCTCGGGGCGCTTGAAAGGCTTGGGCTATCGTATGAGCTCGGGCAGCAGATAGAGGTATGCTATGGGAAGTATTACGATTACAGTGAGCTTCACGAAAAAAACATGAATCAGGAGTATCACACAAAGCAGTATGTGGTCACGGGCATCCTCTACAATTATCTTGACCTGTGGTCGACGGGCTCGGGAATGCCGGGCATGATTGTGTCAGCGGAGGATTTTGCCGCACTCGACGCACAGAAGATTCACTTTGGATTTTACAGTCTCAAAGACGAGTATGCGGATGTGAATCCTGAATTTGCAAGGACGCTTGCGGAGGGGGATGCCGCTATGTTCTACAATTCCAAGGTCTATGACGCGGTGCTGTGGGACAGCGAGGTTACGAATGTGTGGGTTTTAATATCCGTCATGGTGATTGGCTGCTGTGCGATGGTATACATAATCATTCAGGAAAACAGGCGGAGAAAGAGTGCGTATTATCTTATGAGGTGCATAGGCGCATCAAAGGGGCAGATAAGGGCGTTCTCGATTCAGGAGAGTGTGTTTACCATGCTCCCGGCGGCAGCGGCGGGTGTGCTTGGGGCGTACCTGATATGTGCCGTGGTGGTGATTTTCGTGAGTAGGGCGGCAGATATAGAATACTTTTTCAACTTTGATGTGGGACTGCTGCTGCGGATTGCAGGAGTTGTTCTTCTCACGATGCTTGTGGCTGTTCTGGCTTCACAGACCACGCTTATGAGCAGGCGAATGGTACAGGGCGAGGGAAAAATAAGTGCGCGCAGGGCAAACCATCTGAGAAAAAAGATACACGGCGGCAGAAACGGAAGAATGATAACGCCAGCTTATGCGGCAAAGCGTCAGAGCGCGCTTCACCCGGTGAGGACGATACTTTTGAGGGTGATAGGAATTGCCGTGTGCAGTGTTGTGCTCTACAGCTTCACCAAAATTTACACGGATATATCATATTATAAGGGCTTTAAGAGCTCTGTGAATGATTTCACAATCGATATGCCGTCAGGCTTTTACTATCAGATTGACTATGAGGATAAGGAGACGGGGATGGTGACGTCGACCAACGCCTCGTTCTATGACACGGATGGCGGTTTTTCAAAAACGGCGCTCAAGAGCATGGAGCTTGTCGAGGGAATCCGCGCGCTGAACTATAATGCGAGGGTGTCAACACATAAGCTTACATGGAACGGCATGGAGCAGTCGGAGTATTATAGGGAGGCTGTCAATGAAGTAACCAAAGTTCACGGGATGAATGGCGGCTATTGGCAGTACGATGACAAGTACGGGGAGATTTTTACGGAAATTTATTGCAGCAATTATGATGACATCTGGGAGGCGTTTGCAAAAAATATCAGGTGGGATGGCGCAGACCGCAAAAGGTTCGAGAGTGGTGAGCAGGTTTTGGTGCTGTTTAACACGGAGGAGACGGACTCATCGCTCACGGCAGGGACAGTAATACATATCCCGACAGCATCGGGAAATATAGATGTAGAGGTTGCGGTTGTCGGAACTTCGGCAAATGTGTCGGACGGTGTGCCTTATGGCGGAAAATATTACACAATATACGGCTCAGAAGCGCTCGGAGAGCGGATTGCGGCTGCCGACGGCAAGGAATTTAAGTATACGCAGGCGGAATTTATATTTGACAATTACAGGGATGCCGAATTTACCGCGCAGCAGTTGTCCATAATCGCCGTGAGAAATGGCGGAAGCTACACTTCAAGATATGGCGAACTGAAAAATCAATACAAATCCATAATGCACGAGTTTTTTATGTATGGATGCTTTGTGGCGGCGCTGTTTTTCATGTTTGCGGTCATAAGAATAGCAATCCTGCAGGATAATATTGCAGGGCTCCGCGAGACGATGGCAAAATACAAGCAGGAGGGTGTGGATGACGGCTTCCTCATAAAACAGTCGGCGTGCGATGCGGCAAAGGACGGCTTGTCGCTGCTTGCTTCGATTCCTGTTTTTGTGGCGATATACGGCTTTGTCTATGTAAATCAGATAAAAAAGGCTGCGATAACGGGCGGATGGCTGACATCGCACAGGCTTGGCAGGATATTCTCATTCTCGACGGTGGAGGAGGGAATGAGGCTGGTTCCGATACAGCTCTTAGACCTTCCATATGAATGGAATTTTGTGATTGTTTCGGTGATTGTCATTGTATTTGTAATTGTGGGCACGATGATGATGGTAAGAGAGCTCAGAGCCGGAAGGCTGTAAAATGCGAGGCATTCGGGAATGAAAGTTTGAAAGAAAAACTTTCAAACTACTTATTGGTGGCAGTACTGCAAGCAATGCTTGCAGTATGCAGGGGTATAAATATGACTTTGGGAAAGGACTGGTATTAATATGGGAAAGGATATTGTTTTAGAGGCGGTGAATGTGTCAAGGACTTATGAGGGCAGAGTCCCGGTCATGGCACTTAGAAATTGCAGTGTTGCGTTTGAGAGAGGCGAATTTGCAGCGATAATCGGAAAGAGCGGTTCGGGAAAATCAACACTCTTAAGGATACTTGGAACGCTCGATGTTCCGGATGAGGGCACGGTAAAGATTGGCGGAGCGGACATATACGGCGGAGGCACGAAGCTTTCGGATAAGCAGCTCTCCGAGTTCAGGAGAAGAAATATAGGCTTTGTATATCAGGACTACAACCTTTTCCCGGAGTACACGGCATACGAGAATATAGTTTTTCCGGTGCATCTCGACAAAAGGCGCGAGGACAGGGAAGAAGTGATTGAGATTATGGAAAAGTTAGGCATTGAACATTGCAGGGACAAGTTTCCGTTCGAGATGTCCGGCGGTGAGAAACAGAGAGTGTCGCTTGCGAGAGCACTTGTCAACAAGCCCGCAGTGATACTTGCCGACGAGCCGACAGGAAATCTTGATGCAGAGACCTCATCCGAGGTCGCAGCACTTCTACGCAATGCGTCCGACATGTTCGGGCAGACTATCGTGATGGTGACGCATGACAGGCAGATGGCGGATTTTGCGGACAGGGTGCTGGTGATAAAGGACGGGGTGGTGCGGTAAGGCAGCTTTTTTCTGAAGCAAAGACTGAAATTCGTTAAAATTATTCATAGCTGCACTCCTTTAGGGAACTTTTATAAGACATTTTATAAGAAAAGTTCCCTAAAATTATATACATGATGTTGGGGTCAAAACATGCCAACTTAATTTAAGGGTGTATAACGTATTATGTTTATGCATATCAGCTCCGTTGTCCGAAGCAAGATGTTCTAAGAACTCTGATATAGGCTTTCTATACGTCCGCCACCGAAGCAGGCATACATGCTAAGTTTATAGCACATGTTTTGACCCCAACATCATATACATTTGATTAATAATATTATAGCCCCGATAAGTGCCGTTATGCCGCCCACAACCACAGTCAGTCAGCCGGATACTCCGCAAGCTTTTCCTTCATCGGAGTGAGATAAGGACGGGTGGGGCTGTCAAAGGTGGATAAAGCCCATTTACTTGCCTTTGACTGGCTCGGCTGGGTTTGCTGCTCTTTTTATAAATCCATTTTTTCAATCCTACGAATACCAATGTGGCTAAATAAAATTCCCATACAAGTAGTATAAAAGAAAAAAATCATTGTGGAGAATGTGAACTGTAGGGTATTTGAGGAAACTGCAACAATATAGTGTAATGGTGATAGATACTTTATCCCGTCCATATAAGACATAAAATTCATTATGATATAGAGAATCATATAGGTGCCTACACATACAAGTAATTGCGGCTCAATCAAAATACCAAATTCTCGTATTGCCAACGGTTTTTCGATGATGTTTTCCCCTTTATATTGTACCTGTCCGGCACTGGGTTTAATATATTCGCAAATAATATTCAATAGTGTTGTTTTTCCAGCACCATTCTCTCCAATCAATGCAACGATTTCGCCCGGACAAATATCCATGGAAAAATTATTCAAAGCGATTTTATCTCCATATCTTTTCGTTACATTTTGCAATTGTAACAAACATTCTTTACCCATACCACATATCCTTTCTTAAAATATAGCTATCAATATACAAAGCTAAAAATCAAAACAATCACAACAATCAGAAGAACAGCGGCAATGCTGCCTCCGATGATAATTCCCCGTTTAATGATTTTCTTGGCGTTTTCCACATCACTGTATATGGAATTTAGCCGTTCACTATTTAAGTTTTTTTCCCGTACTTCCTGCACATCAATGTCCTTAACAAGTTCATCTAACGTCAAGCCGAAGAAATCACTCAACAATACCAGCCGTTGAAAATCTGGATAAGACTGGCAGCTTTCCCATTTTGAAACTGTTTGTCTTGACACATTCAGTTCTGCCCCCAGTTCTTCTTGTGACAGCCCTTTGGATTTTCTCAAAGAAATCAGTTTTTCATTAAAATTCATATTCTAAAGCTCCTTTGTTTTTTATCGTGTCTTGATTATAGCAAAATCATAGCCTGTCATTCTACCAATAATGGTTGGAAATCTGTCAACCACAAATAACATTCGCTCAAAAACTACACTAATGCAACAAAATTTCAGAATAGAGGGCTGCTGTCTGTAAATATGTGTGTTACTTTATAGCACATGAGCATTATTATATGGGCTATCAAAATGCAATCCTGATTGTGTAGTACATATTTATGTGTTATGATAGTAAAAGTAACATTGGTTAAAATAAAGTAAAGGGGGAATTGCGTATGATGCCGGATGAAAAAATCAAAAATTCAGGTGAGCTGGAATTTGCTGTATTTTGCATTGAAAATGTTGCGGCAAAGCTGGGGGTGGATGCAGAGCGTGTTTATCAGGCGTTTGCTGAAAAAAGCGACATTTTAAATGGTTACATTGTGCCGGAGTATGAAGTGCTGCATACACAAAGCCGGGAATACATCGTAGACGACCTCCTTGACGTGATGCGGGAAAGGGGTGTGGAGGTATGATTCTTTATCATGGCTCATTTTTGGAGATTGCAAAGCCGGATTTGGTTCATTCACGCCCTAATGTAGACTTTGGACGTGGTTTTTATGTTACGCCTCTGTGTGAGCAGGCTGCAAAGTGGTGTGGTAAGTTTAAGCGCAGAGGCAAAGACGGAATAATTTCCAAATATATGTATGATGAGAGCAGGGAAACTGAGTTGAAAACTCTCAAATTTGACTCATATTCCGAGGAATGGCTGGATTTTATTTTGGACTGTCGCACCGGGAAGGATTCGACTGATTATGACCTTGTTGTGGGTGGTGTTGCCAATGATAAAGTATTTAATACCGTGGAATTGTTTTTTGACGGATTGATTGACAAGACAGAAGCCATTAACCGTCTGCGTTATGAAAAGCCGAACCTGCAAATTTGTTTCCGTACAGAGAAGGCATTGTCGTTATTACATTTTGAAGGGAGTGAGGCGCTATGATGGCAAATCCGATTTTGCTTCAGAAAAAATACAGCCGTGTCATTGAGTGCTTTGCAAAGCGGCAGGGAATTTCGTTGGATGAAGCATTGGGTTTTTTTTATCACTCCGAGGTGTATAAGCTGGTTTGTGACGGTGTATCCGATATGCACTGCATGAGTGACGTATATCTGGCGGATGAATTGGAACAGGAATATGCCGAAAAAGCAGATTCCAATTTGGAACCCTCAGACAACGCAGATAGTGAAAGCATTGTGGTTGACGGCGTTTCACGGTAATGCTATAATAGCGAAAGATACCAGACAAAATCATGCATCGCGAAAACACCTGCGGACAAGGCTTTTGCGTGTGAAATGGTTTTGCCATGAAAATTATAGCAAAGAGGAAAAAAACATGCAGGGACGTACACATAATTGTGGTCAGTTAAGACTAGAGAATGTCGGAGAAGAGGTTAAGCTTGTCGGCTGGTACGAGAATCTCCGTCAGGTGAGCAAGAATCTTGGCTTCCTGATTTTGAGAGATTTCTACGGCACGACACAGATTGTCGCCGAGACAGAAGAACAGATGGAGCAGTTGGCAGGAATTAACTACGAGTCAACTATAGAGATAGTCGGAATAGTGAGAGAGAGAAGCTCCAAGAACAGCAAGATACCTACGGGCGATATCGAGGTTGTTCCTTCTAAGATTACGGTTCTTGGAAAGTGTCAGTACAACGAGCTTCCGTTCCAGATCAATCATTCGAAGGATGCGGATGAGAACGTAAGACTTAAGTACAGATACCTTGACCTTCGTAATCCGGATGTCAAGTCAAGAATTATATTGAGAAGCAGGATTGTTGCAGACCTTCGTGCTGCCATGATAGGACATGATTTCATGGAGATTACAACACCTATACTGACATGTTCATCACCTGAGGGAGCAAGAGACTACCTTGTACCGGCAAGAAATCATCCGGGCAAGTTCTACGCACTTCCACAGGCACCGCAGCAGTTCAAGCAGCTTCTTATGGCATCGGGCTTTGACAGATATTTCCAGATAGCGCCTTGCTTCAGAGATGAGGACGCCAGAGCTGACCGTTCACCGGGAGAGTTCTATCAGCTCGATATGGAGATGGCTTTCGCTAACCAGGAGGATGTTTTCGAGATACTTGAGGATGTTCTTCCACCTATTTTTGCAAGATACGGAATCTACAATCAGGCTTCCAAGCCACCATTTAAGAGAATACCTTACCTTGAGGCTATGGACAAGTACGGCTCGGATAAGCCGGACCTTCGTATAAGCCTTATCGTTCAGGATGCTACTGATGTACTTGCTGACTGTGGCTTCGGTCCATTCGCCGGAAACACAGTTAAGGCTGTTGTTGCTGAGAACTTCACTGGCACAAGAAAGCAGATTGACAAGCTCTGTGCAGATGTAGAGGTTGTGAGTGGACAGAAGGCATACTATTTCAGACTTGATGAGAACGGCGAGCTTGTCGGCGGTATCGCTAAGTTCGTTCAGGAGCATAAGGATGTGGTAGTTAAGGCACTTGGTCTTAAGAACGGTGATTTCGTTGCACTTGCAGCGGGTGATTTAAAGACGGCACAGAAGACAGCCGGAGTTATCAGAAAGGCTATCGGAAACAGCTTTGACGGATATATGAAGAAGGAATGCTATGAGTTCTGCTGGATAGTTGACTTCCCTATGTACGAGATTGGTGAAGAGTCGGGCGAGCTTGAGTTTTGTCACAATCCATTCTCAATGCCACAGGGCGGAGCGGAGGCTCTTGACACAATGAATCCGCTTGATATTCTTGCATACCAGTATGACCTTGTATGTAACGGTGTTGAGCTTTCATCGGGCGCAGTCCGTAACCACGACCCTGAGATTATGATTAAGGCATTCAAGCTTGTAGGTCTCGGCGAGGATGATGTGAAGGCTAAGTTCCCTGCCATGTACAACGCATTCTGCTACGGCGCACCGCCACACGCAGGTATCGCGCCGGGCGTTGACCGTATGGTAATGCTCATCGCAGGCGAGGAGAGCATCCGCGAGATTATTCCGTTCCCGATGAACAAGAACGCACAGGATGTTATGATGGGTGCACCTGCAACAGTTACAGAGAAGCAGCTTCGCGAGGTTCATATCCAGATAGTTGAGGATAAGGCTGAGGAGAAGAAGGACGACGCACAGTAGTGTGACGGTTGCGAAAATAGAATAAGTAAAACATAAAAGACAGTTCCCTTTCAGACAATAGAAAGTCAGAAGAGGGGCTGTCTTTTTCTTATGTTTATGTTAAATTAATAAATGTGCTGAAAAACAGAAAAATGCAACATTTTGTATAAAATGTTGCATTTTCCATTTACACTCTATATTTCGGATGTTATCTGCAAATCTTAACCCCTGTTTTCAAAAAAATATAACTTTTTTATCTTAAGTAAATTCCTAATTATAGCAAAGCTGCCGACTGGTGCTAAAAATCCATTTTTTCAAACAATGAATCGCGGTCATCCTGTTCAATCCCAAGATAGCGCTTGGTTATCACAAATGATGAATGGTTGTATACATCCATCAGCAGTACAGGTGACGTGCCTTTTTTCCATGCATGATATCCGAATGTTTTTCTGAGCGAGTGACAGCTTATATGTGTTTCGTCAAGTGTAGCGGCAGCCGCTTTTTTTACAATACGGTATGCCTGGGTGCGGCACAGTGGTCTGGTTGAATCCGTTGTTTTGGAAAATATGTACTCGCCCTGCTTAGGCTTTCTTTGCATGCGATATTCATCCAGAGCATCTAAAATCTTTGGGCTCAGTGCTATCATGCTGGCTTTTCCAGTCTTTTTCTCATATACAAGCAGGTGAGGAACATACCGGTTGTTGTCAAACTGATAGACATCCTCCCACCGGAGGCTGAGAATATCGCTGATGCGCAGTGCAGTATGCAGACCAAATACAATCAATGCATGGTTTCGCAGGTTCGGTTTCTTGCTGTTGTAATAGTCAACGAAGCTTTTGACATCCTGACTATCTCTGATAGGTTGTGTTGTGCTCATAGCTATCTTCCTTTCCAATTAAACATACGACATGGAGGTAGTTCAGAAAATGCAACATTTTATACAAAATGTTGCATAATTACAGCCCGAAAACAAGGAGGTTTTTTATGCTGAAACTCACACTTCATCCCGGTGACTTTATAGATATCGGAGAAAATATCCGGGTGGTATTTTCCGGAGGCTCAGCAAATAACATTCATCTGCTTATAGATGCACCGAGGGATATGAATATCGCGAGGAGCACTGCATCAAAAGACAAGAAGCCTTCACCATACTACGCAGAGCCGAAGCTTTCGAGCGAGGCACAGAAGGAGATTGTTGACATCATCAAAAAGGAAAAGCAGGGCAGACGAAAAACTACCCCCACACCAAAGGGTAATTGATATCATTGGTAATAATGCGGAGAAATCCTAGGCTCTCCGTATCTATTATAAATCAAAAAAATAAAATTTTGCAGGAACGGATTCTTGCAAACAACGACATGGAGGTAAATTAATATGGTAGTACAGCACAATTTACAGGCAATGAATGCCAACAGAATGTTAAACATCACAACAGGCTCACAGTCTAAGTCAGCAGAGAAGTTATCCTCAGGCTACAGAATCAACCGTGCAGCAGATGATGCAGCAGGTCTTTCAATTTCCGAGAAGATGAGAAAGCAGATCAGAGGACTTGATCAGGCTTCAACTAACGCTGAGGACGGCGTATCCGCAGTACAGACAGCAGAAGGTGCACTCACAGAGGTTCACTCAATGCTCCAGAGAATGAACCAGTTAGCTGTTCAGTCAGCTAATGGTACTAATTCAGATTCTGATAGAAAGGCTATTCAGGATGAGATTGACCAGCTTACAACAGAGATAGACAGGGTTGCAGAGACAACTAAGTTCAACGAGACATATCTTTTAAAGGGTGATTCACAGACCGCTTCAAAGGCTACTTTCATGAAATCGGGCTATGCATTTAAAGATGGTGTAGAATTTTATGAGGAAGGCAGTGATAATGCAATAACAGGTGATGATTTAAAGAAGGCATTAGCTTCTGGAAAGAAACTTTATACAGCATCAAAGGCTGACACTCAGACAACTGATAAAATTGCTACAAAGGGTAAAGACTATGATTATGTAACAAAGCTGTATGATGAAGACGGAAAAGAGGTATCTGCTGAGAATGTTTTAAACGGCATGAAGGCGGATGGAAAAACTACTGCAACAAATTATTATACTAGCGATGCAGGTTCTAAGGGAGCTGCTGCAAATACATGTGTACAGGTTAAAGCTGCTGACGCCAAGAAAACGGATGCAACAGGATTCCTTGAGCAGTTTGATGTAAATGGCACAATTTCTTTCAGTCTTCATGTAGGTGCGGATTCTGAATCAGACAATAAGATTGAAGTCAAAGTTGATGCAATGAGTGCGGCTGGAGTAGGTGTAAAGGGTCTTAAGGTTGATACAGAAGCAGATGCAACAGCAGCAATTGATCGTATTGCTGAGGCAGTTTCTAAGGTATCTTCCCAGCGTTCATCACTCGGTGCTGTTCAGAACAGACTCGAGCACACAATCGCTAACCTCGACAATGTTGTTGAGAATACAACATCAGCTGAGT
>OGEO01000230.1_pt1 | contig 64601 bp, 55 predicted proteins | sample 1570661 | NCBI WGS metagenome assembly OGEO01 (sample SAMEA2582142, study PRJEB24529) | metagenome | biome: Human gut stool | place: China | collected 2011
GCTCTGCTCTGCTCTGCTCTGCTCTGCTCTGCTCTGCTCTGCTCTGCTCTGCTCTGCTCTCAAGATTGTATTTCTCCCTTTATTTCCTGTCAATCATGTCAAATGTGAAAAGCATCCCATAACCGGAGACGTTTTTTACATTACCGTACCCCCCCGTTATTTTTACGCAATAATGCTTTTCTTAATATGTCTTTCACTTTTTGTTTTAGTGGTATTTTTGCATCGGCTGCATACTTTTTTTCCATTTTAATAAATTCTTTTTTTTCAAGATCTGAAAAGAACTTATTACGCTCTTTTGGTCTTGGAGCCGAAGTTATTTCCGATGGATTATATTTTATTGCTGCATTATAATCCACCTTTTTATGACATAGCTTTTCTTGAATAGTATCAAACAAACTTTGTCCTCTTTGACTTCTGATAATTAAAAGTGACACACCTTTATTATCATTCATTTCTGGTGCAACAAAATTTATTCCCCAGAAATCTGCTAAAGTCAAATCCGCACATCTTACCAGTTTTGCTTCACACTCGTAACAAGAAGGTCTTAAACAATAATTTCGCAAAAACATTCTCATGAAAGAATCCTGACTACTAGGAATATATACTTTCTTTTTGTCGTGCTGAATTTCTTCCATTCCAAAATCCTTCCATCCTTGATCCTTACATCGAAAATTCACGCCAATAATTTTTGCATTATTTATAGTCTCTATATGTTCAAGATAATGTCTCCACAATTTTGGAGATGGAACACCGTGACATACCACATCGATGCAATATAGATTCTCATAGTCTTTTCCAAGGTATTTTTTTAGGCCGTTATTCTGACATCCTGTACCAGAAAATAATACAATTTTTCCAATATTCAAATCATTTTTGACAGACTTATAGGTTTGACCAACCTTAGCTTGAATGTATTTTGAGCCACGTAATAGGTATAACTGCTCGATATTATCAACACGAACAAATTCTGCCCCTTTGCAGTCATCAGTCATCGTAACTCCATATACAATTCCATTAAGGGACAATATTTTTTCTGCAATCAATGAAAATATCGCACCCGATGAACTTTGTTTACGAATCAAATCATCAAGCGCATATGCCGCATATGTATTTAAAATCTTATTTGACATCACTGTTCTCCTAAAATTAGGCCGCTCAACCTAAATTTCCCTTTTGTCATCTTATCAACCAGCTTCACACACTCTTTGAACTCTCTCAAGCGGTGATATAAAACCCAAAACACAGCATTTGGAATCAAACAGCTTATGAGTCCTCTTATTACCAATGTTAACCAAAGATTTGAAAAAGATATGCGGTTGCAAATTAAATATGTAATCACACTCACCAATGCTACTCCAGCAACATATTGGCCTAAGTTTATTAAAAATCCGCTTAAATACTTTTTATCAAATACCGTAGTAAAAAGATTATGTAAGAGCCACGGCATACCTACAAACAAGGTTGCAAACACAGTTGAAAGAAGAATACCATAAATCCCCCAAAAGTTAACCATAAGAAGATTGAGGCAAAGATTTGTCAGTGCGACAACAAGTGGGCGAAATCTATCTTCATGCCAAATTCCAGAAGCATCTTTATATGTATTAAAGAGTTTATTTATTTCTTGAATATAGAAGTAAATGCAAAAACATGCTACCGCTCCCATGCTAAGCATCAGATCTTTGCCAACCCATAACTCCATAAACGGTTGATAGAGATTAAGGAAACAGCAAAGGCACATTCCAGATATCCATGAAATTAAAAAAGTAAATTTTTTTAAATCATTGTAGTTTTTCTCTGCGGTTTCCACAATAATACTGTTTCCAATTCCAGCCGTACACGAAGTAAAAACAACAGCTATAAATCCCATAACGGAACTCAAAATATAAAAATAATTTTGATATATTGCTAATGCTGTCAACCCAAGAAACGCTGAGATGACAATCGTATCAGCCGAGTCGACAACCACAAATCCGATTTTTGATGTAAATAAATCTCTTATCTTGTGATTAATCTGTTGGATTTCATTTTTGTCCAGATTTCCTTCAGGATTATATCTTGGATACATTTTATCTACAACAATTGCTGTGGAAATGTTTGTTATTATTTGGGTTGCCAATATAGCAAGAACATAATAATAATAGTTATGGGAAAGTACTAAAATCAATATCTGAATCACATACTGAAACGTGTTTGTAATAAGTGTTATCTTGCTAACAATATCTACCCTCTGATGTGCTTGAAGGAGACTATTTTTGTAAGCAAATAGCCAATACGAAAGCACTGTTGCGGCTAAATTCATCAAATATAGAATATAAATATTCAAACCACTTGGAACGTCACCACTTATTAGCTTTGGAACAAATGGAGTTAAAGCGAGACCTACTCCTCCAATAACAAAACCAATTGCTCTATAATATAGCCTATAAAGTTTCATCAATGCACAAATTTTTTTTGTGTCATCTTCTGCTATGGGCTTATACATGCTATAGACCATAGCAGATCCAACTCCTAGTTCTGCTAAATTTAAAACTTGCAACACCGATGTGAACAAGCTATTCAGCCCAAGATATTGAACCCCCATGAAATATATCATGGCAGTACGCATTAAAAATGGAACTGCGATTTGATAAATTTTCAAAATTATACCAAATAGAATATTTCTACTTGCATTTTTCGTTCTCTCTATCTTCATATTAACCCACGCTATCCCCACAGCTTTGAATCGCTTCATTCAAATATTTTAGGCTGTGGACTTTTTCTTTCTGAATTGCTAATCTAGCATTTGTATAATCAACTTGTAACAACTTCTGTTCATCCAATGCAGAAGCTCTTCTATCATTTAAGCCACACATCTCCAGTAACGAAGAAAGCCTTGATCCCATCTTTCTACCGCTCCCCTGTCTGTCGTACACAACAAATGGCTTTTCATATATTATTGAAAAAACAGTAGCATGAAAAGAATCTGTCAAAACCATCTTGGCTTTGCTAATAAGCCCGACAAATTCATCTGGCCCTACTATATAATAGGGCGTATTATAATCTTGTAAATTAATTACTGCGCTATCTGTCAATTTGGCATATCGATATATTATATCTTCTATTTCACGTGTTCTTCCGCCTAAAAAATAAGTCAAAATATAGTTCTTTCCATTTATTTTTGTCGGCATCTTTTTTATTTTGTCCCATTCTACTCTTTCCAGTAGCATTGTTGGATCAAGTACTTTACAGCATGTGAGTCCGATTGTATTTTTCACAATATCAACAGCCTTATCTTCTCTGACTGAAAGTGCCTTAAAATCCATAAGCCCCGTTTTATATTTGTCAACCCATTCTTCAGGAATTTTATCAACTCCAAAGCTCGCAGCATACGAAACACGCTTAGTCGGAGAGCAAAATCTTAAAAACATTCTGTCATAAGTATATTTTGCCCAATCTGGATTCCATACCTGATCACTTCCGACTATAAAGCAACAATACTCATCATCAGATACGCTATTAAATTCTCCTGCATTAACAGGAAATGTATTTACATACTTTTTGTCGAAATCCAGAAATTTTTTTTGCCTTCGTATATTTTTCATCTTATATGTGAATTTGATGCCATCTTTCTTTATAATCATCTTAACCAAAGTTTTAAGGAGATTAGGTCGAAAATCAACCAATGAAACAGCATCATATCCTTGACTCGTAATAATTCTCTCTAATGCATAATTTTGTAACCTATTTCCATAATTATTAAAATCACTCAATGTTACAATGGCTATTTTTTTCATTGGTCACTCCATCCTATTTCTAAAAAATATTATTTTTCGACGATTGAGATACTATAACTTATGCTTTCGTACCCCCCCATTTTTCAAATGGCTATTAATTCTGTCGATCTGTTTTAATGCCACAACTTTAGGGTGGCACATGAAAAAACTCAAATCGAACCTTTTTCCCTTCTGTAGTAAAGTAATAAATTTATCTCTCTTAATAGCTGGCTTCGATGGATGTTTTAACTGATGATTTGACGCTACAGCACGTTCTAAATCAACAGCCTCCAAAGTCATCTTAGACTGTTCCAATAAATCTATTCCTTTTTCTGTCTGACAAAGAATTAACGAGATTCCTTTTTTTTCTTCTTCTTTGATGTCACTTCCCCAAGAATCACCAATACTAATATCTGACACTCTTTCTAATCTAGCATACTTGCAAGAATAACAATTATCCGTGTAATCCATGCAGGTTAAAAAAGCATAGGTATATAAATCTTGTACACCAACAGGTTCAAGTCTTATCCTTTTTCCTTTTAATGCAAAATTTGTTTTGCTTCTGAATTCTATATTTCCAATTTGCTTAATATTATATCCCTTTTCATTCAAAAAGCGTTCAAGCAACATAGGCGACGGAGAGCCATGACAAATTAAATCAATCGTGTATAACTTCTCTTCACATCGTTTGCCTACAAAGCTCTTGACCGCTGCTACTTGACACGGTAGCCCAATAAATAAAACTTTTTTACCCGACTGCAGTAATTGTTTGATTTTCCTATAAACCCCTTTAGGATTGCTTTTCACATACTTTGAGCCCGAAAATCTTGCAAGCTTGTTTATGTCATCCTCAAAGTCAAACACAAATTCACCTTGTGAAAAACAACAACTGCAGAGAATGCCTTCATTTTCTACAAAACTTCTTGCGATAGCCGCAGCTGCTCCACCTGAAGAACTTTTTTTTCTTATATTTACATCTGATGCCCATCCCTGCTTCCACATTATAGGTTTCGACATATCTATATTATTGTTAACCTGACAAACGTTTCTGCATGCATTACAATTAATACAACTTTTTTCATCGATAATAGCATTATATGATTTTATGGAATCTTTAATACTAATTGCATTTTTTGAGCACACTTCCAAACAAGCCATGCATCCTGCACACTTATCTTTTTCACATACAGTCACCATATTATTTTCCTCTTTAACGTACTGTTCTTGCCTCCAAATATAAATCAATCACCCTTTTATATTGTCTTAAGGATATATGAAATATTGGCAGTTTATGTATACTATCATGAAACATATCCCATAATTCTTTTCTGAATAATGTTACTCCTTCATCCTGCAGTCCTTTTGTCCAAATCAGAAATGACAGTGCATATATTGTCTTTTTATAATTCATATAAACTGAGCAAGATGGACAGTTATCTTCAACGATTTTACTTTGTTCTTTTACACCCCAAAGCCACATCTTCAAAATGGAGAAAGATCTTTTAGACGATGCCGAATCAATTCTTTCGAGATAATGATATCCACTGCTTTGAAATACAACAAGTTTTTCTGCTCTGCAATATATCCGGCAAAGCATAAGAGCATCCTCACCTATTTTAAGCTGTTCAAATCTTAACTCATTATAAAGTGCTCTTCTTGCCAAAGTGCTCCACAAATAAGCTGTGAGGTTACCCATCAAGTACTCTTGCACAATTTTCTCTCTACTCTGTATGTATTTTATTTGTTCTTTGTATTGTTTCAATGCAATTGAGATATCAGCATTATATTCCTTTACAGCGTTATACAATTTTTCTATATACTCCGGCTCAATTGAATCATCGCTATCTACCCAAGCTATGAATTCTCCTGATGCCTCAGATAGTCCCTTATTTCTCGCTGATGCTACGCCACCATTATTCTGATGAAAGACTTTTATTCGGTTATCTTGTAAGGCAAATTTTTCACAAATGCTTAAAGAATTATCGTTTGATCCATCATCTATAAGAATAATTTCAAGATTTCTATAAGTTTGTCCTACAACACTCGTTATGCAATTTTTTAGGTATTTTTCTGCATTATATAATGGAATAATAACGCTTATCAAATTTTTATTATTTTCCATCATTCTTCCAATCCCTCCCTGTGCAACTTTCTTTTTGCAAATACTATTCCCCAATACACAGCCATATAATTAATAACTGTTGACTCAATAAAGAAATAGCTAAAAGTTGCAAAAAAGATTGTAACTATCATTGAAAATGAATATATAGCAAGCTGTTCCGTATGTTCTCTAAACTGATAGTACCATCCTCTAAAGAGCATTACGATAAATGCTATTAACAGGAATAGACCAAAATATCCATAATCATGCAAAGTCTCTATAAAATCATTATGTGCCTTAATTCTAACATCACTATATATGGTAACCGTTTGAAAAACTGAATTAATACCGTGTCCAAATATTTTTCTCTTTAAATCGCTATTTGAAAAACTTGCAAGTACCTTTGCCCAAACAATATTTCGTCCAGATCCACCGTCTGAACTCAATTCACTAAATCTGCCTAAAACATCAATACCAAACCTACTCAATACAAGTATGAGAAACGCTATAACAATCGATCCCAGTATGGTAATTTTAACAATTCGCTCCAATCTCTTTTTAATAGGTTTCTTCGATTTACCATCCGTTAAATAAAAGACTGCGAATCCGATACTGGCCGCCAACATTCCTGTTCGTTTGGTTGTTGCGGCAATAACAATCAATGAACAAAGAATAGGTAAATAGCGACTTTTATACTCTGTTGCCTGTAAAAGTAGCGGTACAATTGTCAATACTAGATAGGTAGAAAATATTACCGACCCGTTTAGACCTGCACCAGACAGATGTATACCAATCAGTGGAAATGATAATCCTATAAGAATTGCATACAAAAAATACAGCATCTTCTTACTAACTGGAAATTCACCATAGTACAATACTGAATAATAGCTTGCGGCGCAAATCGGAATCCACATCAATGTTTGAGATATTAGAGTGTGATATATTTCCTGATAATTCATTCTTGCAGTTATTATAGGGAAAACAAAGAGTAATAATAAAACACCACCAAGACATAGTGGCATTTTTAGATTTCTATGCAGCTTGAATACGGCAATAATAAATATTGCCAAAATCATTGTTGCTGTGCCTATAATATACCTCTTCTCTAGGAAACTTGAATCCATACCACTTATATAATACAACATTGTCATTGAATGATATACTGTTATCATTATCAGTAACAATGTGACCATTACCTTTTTAGGTGAAACTTTCCAACTCACTTTATATTCTCCTAAATATTACTTTTTAGATACTCCAATGTATTTGTTCTATTTACCGCAATAATTTCATTTACTGATTTATAATCAATCTTGGAATTTAAGATAAAATCCAAATCACTAATTTCTTTTATTTCGCGATCATTTAAGTTAAATGTACTCAACAAATCATTTAACTTTTCACAGTTCCCATATTTTTCACCATTACCTTTTCTTATCAATGTTCCAAACTGTTTATTGTATTTAATCGAAAATACAGTTCCATGGAAGGTATCTGTCACAACATACGCTGCATTCTTAATAATTGATAGTACTTCAAATGGCTTAGGATAAATCGACACATCACAAAATGAATGCTCTCCACCTATAGCAATCAACTTCAATCCATTCTTCTTTGCAAAGCGTTTAATTTCCTTTCCTTCTAGTTTAGTTATTCTGCTACTGTAAGCATAGACCACCATATACCTTTCAAATGGCATGTGATAAGTGCAAGATGTAACTTCTTTTTTGTAATCATATATCAAGACAGGATCCAAATGCTTCTGAGGCATCTTACCCGTTAATTCTTTTACAATAGCCTCACTATTTTTATCTCTTACGGAAATCGCTGTGAATTTTTTTAGCAATTCAGCAATTTCATCTTGAACATCAAAACGTCTTAATTCTTTGATTCCTGTATTTCCAAATGATGCTGCATAACTTATAATTTTTTTTGCCCTTGAATCTTTTCCAAATAACTCCATCGAGCATCCTACATCCGGATTTGATTGGACACAATTGAACACCTCATCGCTACCTATTACTAAGACATCTGTATCAGGGCGTTCTCTTCGTTCATCAGACACACCAATAATTCGAAGATATTTACCAGAGTAATTCTGATAGAACTGTTTATGTTGATCAAAAGGAATCTTATATGCAAAACACTTAATTGCATTCATTAACCGAAATGCCTTATCTTTTATATAGGTATCTCTACCTTGCTCTACTTTTTGTGACTGTATTAAACAGGTTTGTACTCTATAATCTGCAAAATCAACCTGATGCCCTAACATTTCAATTGTTTTTTTTAGAGCATATGCCTGTAGAAAAGAACCATAGTTAGCAATTCTCTGCATTGACATTATTGAAACTTTCATTTTCACTCTCCTAATTATATCAGTTGTCGATTCAAAAAAATTCTATTGATTTCCACCACTAATGCCGGAGCTTTCTCAAACAATCTATAAAACAGTTTATGCCCAGCCCCAATATCAGAAGAATGCAAATAGCGTTTTATATCTTCATGATATCGAAAGAGCAGCTCATTTTTTACTTGTTTGTATTCACCCATTCTATTTTTATTTTTCAGCACCTCTGAAAAAGTACTAATGTACGTTTTAAAGTGTGAATTTACAGCACAATCAAATAGATATTTTTCGTCATTATTAGAGAAAAAATCACATGCTTCTCTCGTAGCTTCCACTATTGATAAATTTTTCATATTAAATGTTGAAGACATTATACTATTTTCTCTCTGTCGATAAAAATAGCCAACATAATCCACATATACTATTCTCTCCGCATAGTACAGTAATTTATAAGTTGTAAAAGTATCTTCATGTATTTTTCCTATAGGGTACAGAATCTCATTATTCTTAAACAAACTTGTTTTGTATAATTTCCCCCACGCAACAAACTCCATTCCATGACAAATTGGATGGTAAATTTTTTCGATACATTCCTTATTACTGAAGATGTTACAAATGCTTCCTTCTCTTTCCATCCCCATATCGTCATAGACATTGCTATAGTCACAGATACTTACGGAAGCCTTACCGTCTTCTATTGCTTTTACAAGTGTTTCAATGTAGTGGATGCCGACATAATCATCTGAATCAATAAATGTAATATAAGTGCCATTGGCAATCTGAATTCCAGCGTTTCTAGCATCTGACAGTCCACCATTTTTTTTATGAATAACAACTATTCTATCGTCTGTTTTCTTTAATTCATCGCATATTTCAGGACAGGCATCTGGTGATCCATCATCCACTAATATAATTTCAATATTCCTATAGGTCTGTTGAAGCAGACTATCAACGCATTTTCTTAAATATTTCTCCACCCTATATATAGGAACAACTACTGATACCATATGTTCTCCCCTCCCGACGCATTTTCTATATTAAAAGCAATTGAGTATCCAAATTCTTTGAAAAAATTTTTATATCGAAATTTTCAGCTCGTCTTATTGCATTTCTTTTTATTTCACAAAATGTTTCTTGATCTTTATGCATGAAAATTTTTGCCAACGCATCACAAAGTTCTTGATTTGAAGATACTAAAATTCCACTTATATTGTTTTCAATAATTTCAGGAATTCCACCTCTTCCTGCACACACACACACAAGTCCTGCCGCCATAGCTTCAATAATTGTTATTCCAAATCCCTCTTCATAAGCAGGCATATGCACAAAAATATCATGTTTTTCCAAAATTTCTGGGATATCGTCTCTTGTACCTAAAAATTGAACCCTTCTTGTTAGTCCTAATTTCTTCGTATATTCTTCCAAGTTATTGCGATATTCTCCCTCTCCAACAACATCAAAACTCCAATTATCAATTTTTTCTGAAAGTTTTGACAATGCAAACAATATATTCTGTACACCCTTCTCTTTTACAAGCCTTCCAACATATAAAAGTCTAATTGGATTATGCATTTCGCAATTATAATTGGATTTAAATCTGCTTAAATCTACTCCATTGTGTACAACACAAATTTTATTCTCCTTTAATCCAAAACAATCTATCAGGCTAGATCTTACCGCCGATGAAATTGCAATTACCTTATCACTATTTGCAAATGAATTAACAATTATCTTATCTTTAATTGAAAGCTTTCCAGATCCAGAAAGCATATCTTCTGCTTCACAGTGAGCATATGCTACAATCTTCAAATAAGAGTTCTTCAGTTTAACCCCCCAAGCAAATAAATACAAAATCGGAGAAGCATGATGAACAACTATTACATCTACTGAATACAGTTTTATTTGCTTATTAAGTTTCTTCCATACTCCTATCACTTTTTTTGAACTATAGTTAAGTTCTATGACAATATGACCACTTTTTTTCATTTTTACTGCATTCACTGAATCTACGCCCTTTAAAAAAGCAAACACATTTTTATTGTTTGAATAATTAGCATAGTCTCGACACAAGCTCTCTATTCCACCAGCTTCTCCTTTAACAAGTAAATGTAACACATTCATTGATACTCTCCTTTAGCCTCATTGATACAAATACGCTTTAACTTAAGCCAAATCAATCCATGATCCCATTATATTATTCCACTCATCGGGTTTTACTTCCGTAAAACCACTGCAATGATAAAATGTTAGCTCGCCAACATAAATTTGATTATTAATCAAATAGAAATCTACTCGTAAATGAGGACATCCTTTTGACAATATTCCAGCAAGAGATTTCATTTTTTCAAACATCACAGGTTTTTCCGGTGCAATATCTGCATTTGGATCACGCATCCTTATCGGAAGATGTTCAAAATTCATGTTAAAGAAGTCTGTTCTAGGATCTTCAGATTTATCTTTTCCTACATATACTATTTTAGGTTGACCATCAAAACAGAAGAATTTATAATCTGTAAGACATTCCTCTTTTTCTTTTGAATTCGAATCAACCATATATTTTTCTGCAATAATTCTCGGTTTTACCGCTTTATATGGATACTCTCTTCCTACCAAAAAGTAGTTTCTTTTTAGTGAAGCTTCAATTTTTTTCTTTGCCTTGGCTTTATCTAATGTTCTCTTATCTTTACAAATGACAAGACCTCCGGAATCATGCGTACACTTCAAAACAAACTGATTTGGCAATTTGTCAAAGTCAATTTCGTCAAAAGTATCCCAAACACCTAGCGTAGGGATAATAAATTCGTCTCCAATTTTTTCTATGATCCAATTCTTTGCTTCATATTTGTCTACCATTTTGCTATATTCCTGGTTCTGATTATGCAACTTTAGCCATTGAAGTTTTTCATTGAATGTTACTGGATTCTCTAAATTAAGTTTTTTTCCTGTATTTGCCCAATACATCAATTTTAGATATTTTTCATCGCTTATAAAGCCAAGTTTACCCTTCATTCCTAGTGAAAAAATAATTTTCTTAGGATCCTTGAGTGCCTCTTTAAAATCCATATATTTCACCTCAATATTACTTTCCTTCTAATATTCTTATAACACTATTCATATGTTTCTCTACAGCATAATCTTCCTCAACTTTATGTCTTGCGTTTATTCCTAGTGTCATACTTAGTGTAGGTTCAGCTATAAATTTTCTCAATTTATCTGAGAAATCCTTACTGTTTTTCATTTCAAACAACAAGCCTGTTTTGTTGTCTTCAACTATCTCAGCCAGACTGCCAATCCTAGAAGCTACCACAGGTTTTCCATAAGCATATGCTTCAATAACTGTGTTCGGCATGTTTTCATACCATATTGCAGGACACACAATACACGTCGAATGAGATATCAACTCCTGTAATTCTTTTCCATGTTTAAATCCAGTAAAAACTATTTTATCTTCTAGGTTATTCTCTTTGATATAATTCCATATTTTTTGATCTTCCTCAGAATCAGATATTTGACCTGTTATTCGCAAAACATAATCTGTGTCTCTCAAATATTTCATGGCTTCAATTGCATAGATAGTTCCCTTTTGATGTGCCATTCGGCCTAGAAACAAAAAATATTTATCATTTTCATAGCACGGCGTAATTGACGTTGCGTCAATAAATGTCGGAACACAGGTAATTTTATCCTTTGAAATTCCACCTTCAATCAGCTTGTTTTTACTGAATTCACATGTGCAAATATATTGATCAACATCATCAAATACTTTAGTAGCTGCATACAACTTCATTGCCATTACTCTCAAGAGTGTACCTGCTTTTGAGCCCTTTACACACCTATGCTCAATTGCCTTTCGATAATCTCCGTGTAAGCAGGCTTCGCATATTTCATTTTCACATAAGAAATCATATTTTGGACAAAACATAAAAAAATCTGAAATTCTATGTACAACGCGAACGCTTTCCTTTCTTGCCGCTCGAATAATAGAAGGTGAAAGATGATTTACTTCGTGTAATATGTAAACCGCATCAGGCTTAGTATCACGGATCATATGTCTAAGTCGTTTTTCCGCATCATAGTTCCATACTGTAGCTCTTACCATTCCAATCAAATTACTAATAGATTTTTTCGTATCCGCATACATTATCTGATTTGAACGCGGCTTTGCAAAATATTTGGCATATGGAGTTTTTTCATTTTGGGGATTATTAACAGAGAATGGAATCACTTCAATTCCCATTTTTTCTGCCGCATCAATAAATTTAAACATATATTTCTCTGGTCCACCAGCTATAAAATAGCGGTAGTTTGCTATAATAATCCTCATATTTTTCTCCCAACTTATTTTACAAACACACTTTCATACTGTCCGCAGATCTTATCCCATGTGTACTCTTCTGCCACTCGTTTCTTAGCTCTCTGGCCCATCTCTGCAATTTCATCTGTACTCATCTGATCTGCTTTATCGATCAGTTTTGCAAGGCTCCCCGGCTTGCGGCTCCAGTACAATGCACAATCTTCTGCTACTTCTTTATTAAAACCAACATCAACCAACAGATTCAGATCTGTACTGCCAAGAGCTTCAATCAGCGATGGATTCGTACCACCGACCGTATGTCCATGAAAATATGCATAGGCATTTTCACGAATCTTCTTCAACTGTTCCTGGTCATAAACAGTGCCCACAAATTTAATTCTCTTATCGCTCTTGAAATGAAGTTTTTCCTCAAGCTCATTCAAAAACTTCTCATTCACATTTGTAATAATGGCAAAGTCCTTTTTGCTCTTGCTCTTCATGAACTCTCGAATCATAACTTCAAAAGAGTTCTCCGGTACAAAACGACCGACGACAAGGTAGTAATCCTTTTTCGTCAGTCCTTTTTCTTTATACCAGTTCACCAGCTTCTCATCGTCATCAGATAACTTGCTGAGTGTCAGATCTGCACCATAAGCGATAAATGTCGTCTTCGGATTTCTGCCCTTGATACCTTTGCCGTCATAGCACTCGTGAATATACTTCTCGATGTTCAATGAGTCACAGATAGCAAGATCACAGTATTTGACCATCATCTGCTCAGAAATCTTCCAGTATTTCCGGATCGGCGCAGACCATTTTGCTCTCATCCATTCGTGTCCGTCCGGATTCAGGTACACAGTACCACCCAGCTTATGGATTTCTTTATAGAAATGACCAGCAAAAGGTCCGATACGGCAGGCCATGATATAAACGATCGGATGCTTAATCCGATGTTCCTTTATGTACTTGCAGCAAGCCTTCAATGCCGCAACATCATAATAAATTGCCTGTGCAGGTCCAATCTGAGGAATATCTATCTTAAAACAATGTGCATTGTGGAATTCAAACTCATGATCATTGATTCTGGTCGCACCATCCACTTTTGTTTCATCCATGCAGCCGTCACCGTTAGCCTTACACGCCACATGATATTTAATATTTTTCTTGTTCTGGTGGTACTCTGTAAGCTTATAAACAAAAGTCTCATATCCGCCATAAGCACCTAAGCTCTTAGCTCCTACCAGAAATACGTGTTGTACTTCGTTTTCACGCTGCATTCTTCCTACCCCTGTGTTCTTAAAATTTAAAAGTATCTATCAGTCCCATCCACTTCTGGTCCTTATCGCTCAGGTTCAGTGCAGTGCCATCTTCCAGCGTATAGCCTTCTGCACTTGCGCTTTCCTTGTATTCACTCTTCAGTTCCGGCCATTCAATGCCAATCTCCGGGTCGTTCCAAGCCATACCACCCTCATCGTTCGGATGCCAGAAATCATTAACCTTATAGCAGAACTCTGCTTCATCGCTCAGAACAAGGAAACCGTGTGCAAATCCCTCCGGAATGAGGAACTGCTTCTTAACTTTCGTTAATGGATACAGACGAGTGCCTGATCCCCCCGCTAAAATAATGCCTTTCATTCTGTATCCCTCGTCTTTCTTAATCCCTCTGGAAAATATCTCTCGTATAAACTTTCTCTTTCACATCATCTAGGCACTTATTATATCTATTCGCAATAATTGCCTGACTCCGCTTCTTGAACTCTTCTAAATCATTTACAACCAAGCTGCCAAAGAACTTCTCTCCATCCTTCAGCGTAGGCTCATAGACAATCACAGTTGCCCCCTTCGCCTTAATACGCTTCATGACACCCTGAATCGAACTCTGGCGGAAGTTGTCAGAATTAGACTTCATCGTCAAACGATATACACCAACCACAACTTCCTTTTCCTTGCTCTCATCCCAGCTATCATTTGCCTGATAAGCACCTGAAATCTCCAGCACTCGATCAGCAATAAAATCCTTTCTTGTCCGATTGCTTTCCACAATCGCCTCAATCAGATTTTCTGGTACATCCTGATAATTTGCTAGCAACTGTTTTGTATCCTTCGGCAAGCAATAACCACCATAACCGAAACTTGGATTGTTATAATGGCTGCCAATACGGGGATCTAAGCAAACACCATTAATAATCTGCTGAGTATTTAACCCCTTCATCTCTGCATAGGTATCCAGCTCATTAAAATAAGAAACTCTCAACGCCAAATAGGTATTCGCAAACAGTTTAACAGCCTCTGCCTCAGTGAAGCCCATAAACAACGTATCAATATCTTCCTTGATCGCGCCCTCCTGCAAAAGCTCAGCAAATGTATGTGCAGCCTTTACAAGCCTTGCGTTCTCCACATCTGTACCAACAATAATACGGCTTGGATACAGGTTATCACACAAAGCCTTACTCTCTCTCAAGAACTCAGGACTGAATAAAATATTATCACAGTGGAACTTTTCCCTAATTGATGCTGTATATCCAACCGGAATCGTACTCTTGATCACCATAATGGCTTCTGGATTATATTCAATAACCAGCTTAATAACTGCCTCAACCGCAGATGTATCAAAAAAGTTCTTCTTAGAATCATAATTTGTCGGCGCTGCAATGACCACAAAATCAGCATCGCTGTATGCTTCCTTTGCATCCAATGTAGCGGTCAAATCAAGATTCTTCTCTGCCAAATACTTTTCAATATATTCATCCTGAATCGGAGATTTCTTATTATTAATTAGCTCTACCTTTTCAGGAACAATATCTACAGCCGTTACCTTGTGATGTTGGCTTAACAGTGTAGCAATCGATAAACCAACATAACCAGTTCCAGCTACTGCAATCTTCAAATCTTTAAATTCTCTCATGGTACTTTTCAGCCCTCCCAAGCCTTCTTACTTTGAGAACACACTCTTTACATACTCATAGCTATTAATATCGCCAATGTCATACCGCTTTCCCGGCATTTTATAAGCATGCATTGGTGTCTGTTTACTCAACCAAGCTGCAAAGCTACCTGGTGCATCGTAACCACAACCACTATCCAATGCCTCTTGAATACGCTTTACATCAACACTGCGATAACAATAGAATGGCGGCACAGCCAAGTTACCTTTCGGTTCCTTCGGCTTTTCCTCATAAGAAGTAATCAAATCATTCTTATCAACTGTAATAATTGCTGTCTTTTGCTGTTTCTTCAGTTCATTTTCTTCATGGCACATCACACAGGAAGTATCCTTTTTCTTTGCGAACTCAACAAACTTGGAAAGACTAAAATCTAGCACATTGTCACCAGCCATTACTAGCAGATCATCTGTCAGCTTCAGTTTGTCAACTGCCAACTGTATATCCTTGACTGCTCCTAGTCGGCTTTCATTAGTACTAGTACCATCATCAATCACAGTGATCTCATAGGATCTTGTCTTTTCTTTATTATTCTTCCACTCTTCAAAGTGAGTTGCAAACTTATGATTGGAAATCACTACAAACTCATCAATATCCGTTGTTTCAACCAGATCATCCACAAGCCAATCAAGAATCGACTTCTCACCCACCTTTAGAAGTGGCTTAGCAAAGTTCTCTGTCAGTGGATACAAACGAGTTGCATATCCAGCTGCTAAAATCAAACATTTCATTCTGTACTCTATCTCCTCTTACAGCTCTACTCCATCTGCACTCTCGCACAAGTGGAAACTATACTTTCCTTCCAATTCAGGGAATGCCTTCAAATACTCTCTTGTCACCTTTGCTTCAATCTTCTCTGCCTTTTCTGGATCAATCAGAGCCATACAGCATCCCTTGAAACCTGCACCTGAGAAGCGACCACCATAAATGCCATCTGTATCTGCCATGATTTCATACAGCTTTTTCAGTTCATCACAGCCACATTCATAACTATAAATAGAAGATTTACCGCTCTCGAAAACAAGCTGACCATATCCTTCCAAATCACCCTTGCGCCACAAGTTGGCACCTTTTTCTGCGCGATCAAACTCACTATAGTAATGTTCAGCTCTTCTTCTCCACAGCTCTGGTAAACGATTCTTATAAGCTTCAAATACCTCAAACGGAACATCTCTCAATCTCGTGTTCGCAAAGGTATCATAATTCATTCCAGCATAGCCCATCAACGCATATGCTGCTGCTTTGCATTCGTCCTGTCTCAGATTATATTTTGAATTTTTCAAGGAGCGCTCCAAACCAGAGAAGAAAATTGCAATCTTATATGGCTTCATATTTTCATTGACTGAAATCAACTCATAACTGTCATCCTTTGTATCGAGGTACAGCAGATGATCTTTCTTTGAAAGGACCTCACAACTCTGATCAAGCTTGCCACAAGAAACACCAACATACTGGTTTTCTGCTGCTTTTGCTGTCATGATCATCTCCATCGGATCTAGATGAATGCCATTTACCTTACACAATGCAGACAGAAAACAGATAATAACGGATGCTGATGAAGATAGACCACCAATGGGCAAACTACCTTCGATGATACCAGACAGACCAACCTTCAGTCGATATTTCTCACCTAGCATCTTTGCTGCACCGCGCAAATGATCCGCCCAGTCTCCCTGCTTTTCCTCTGGTACTGCACTTACAAAAAACTGTGCACGCTTTGGGAAATTCAGTGACTGTAATTCCACAACACCATTCTGCTTTGGATGATATGCCATGTGGATGCCTTTATCAATTGCAAGACCATTAATCTTTCCATACTGATGATCAATATGAGCACCTAATGGACTGATTCGATATGGACAAAAGGCCACATCAAATGGTTCTTGATGGTATATATTCTTGTAAACCTCAATACACTTCATGAGTACATTTTCCTATCTATATTTATTGCATTTATTTGTAAAACTCTGCATACCACTCTGCGAATTTTCTCAATCCATCTCGCAAACTGGTACTTGGCTTATATCCAAAATCACGCTCTAGCGCACTTGTATCTGCATAGGTTACTGAAACATCGCCTGGCTGCATCGGAACCAATTCTTTATGAGCTTCAAAAGCATAATCCTCTGGCAAAACACCTGCTCTTACCAATTCCTCACTCAAAATCTGAACAAAGTCTAACAGATTCTCTGGATTCTGATTACCGATGTTATAAACTGCATACGGTGGAATTGGCAAACCGTCTTCACCATTCTTCTTATCTGGCGCTTTCTTCATGACATGGACAACACCCTCAACGATATCATCTACATAAGTAAAGTCACGCTTGCAATTGCCATAGTTGAAGATCTTGATGGTTTCGCCCTTCACCAGCTTGTTGGTGAAGCCGAAGTAAGCCATATCGGGACGCCCCGCCGGACCATACACGGTAAAGAATCTCAGGCCAGTGGACGGGATGTTATACAACTTAGAATAAGCATGAGCCATTAGTTCATTGGATTTCTTGGTAGCTGCATAAAGGGAAACCGGATTGTCAACCTTGTCATCCGTGCTGTACGGCACCTTCTTGTTGGAACCGTAAACACTGGAGGAAGAGGCATAAACCAGATGCTCCAGATTCTCACTATGGCGGCATGCTTCAAGAATATTGAAAAAGCCGACCAAGTTTGATTCCACATAAGCATCCGGGTTGGTGATGGAGTAGCGCACACCAGCCTGTGCCGCAAGGTTCACCACTACAGCTGGTTTATACTTTTCAAACAGATCTGTAATTAATGCCTTATCAGCGATGTTACCTTTGACAAAAGTAAATGTGGGATACTTGGCCAGCTCGTTCAGACGGAACTCTTTCAGTGCTACGTCATAGTAGGCATTCATGTTGTCGATGCCGATAACCGTAGCGGAAGGTGCTTCCTGATAGATTCGTTTCACAAGGTTGGAACCTATAAAGCCAGCTGCACCTGTTACTAAAATTGTTTTATTTTCCAGACTAACGCTACTCATTTCTATTATATCCCTCCTTCAAAAATAGCGCTTCGCCATCCCACCTTCATTCATGCGGGCTAGCAAAGCACTATATTCCTCAACCTAAAGAAACGCGACAACGCGACGATTTCTCTCTGGTTAATTCTTTTCATTTGTTCATCTTCGCCTTCGCTTACACTCCAGCTTCGACTAATTGCTCACCTTTACATTGACCCCTCTTTGCCTAACACGGTCTTCACCGTCTTAAACAAGATCTTAATGTCGAGTGCAGGACTCCACTCTCTAATATACTTTGTATCGAGTCTTACAACTTCCTCAAAGTCTGTGATATCACTTCTTCCGCTGACCTGCCACATACCAGTAATCCCCGGCTTAATTGCAAGTCTTGCTCTGTGGTGAAGCTCATACTCAGATACCTCACCCGGCAACGGTGGACGTGTACCGACAATACTCATATCGCCCTTCAACACATTAAAGAACTGCGGAAACTCATCCAAGCTCGTCACTCGAATAAAATTACCGATGCCAGTCTTCTTGGTGCCGTCCGGCAAGATCTTATTACCAATGACACGCGGATCAAAATCAAGCTTAAACATCTTTCCATCTGCTACACGGTTTTGCTTCATAAGCTCCGCCTTTCTGGCCTCTGCATCCATGTACATGCTTCTGAACTTGTAAATCTTAAACTTCTTACCATTCTTACCAATTCTCTCCTGAGAGAAGAAAATCGGTCCTGGAGAACTAATGTAAATAATCGGTGCAATAAAGATAAAGATGATACAGGTTAGTAAGCATCCAACAAGACCACCTGCGATATCCATCACTCTCTTAAACAAAAGCTGCTTTGCGGATGCATAGTTTAGACTGGTTGTCAATACGGTATAAGAACCAACCTTCTCAACAAACTGGCGTCTGTCCTCTGCATCTGCAATCTTAGACATCTTCAAATGAATTGTCACACCAGTCTCTTCCATTTTCTTGATTAACTCTTCCGGATACGGAGCTTCATCCGGTACAACAACCAACACCTCATCGATCCATTGTTGACACACATACATCGGAGCATCTTCACTGTTTGCCACTACCTTCACGCCGGCAATACTCTGCCCCGCCATATCTGCATCGACAATCACCAGACCACTCAACAAAAACTTACCGTAATTGTTAGACTGAACAGTCTCAACAACCTTCTGTGCATCTGCCTTTGTCGTAACAATTAGTAGTGACCGACAGTTTCGCTCCCACTTACCGCTTGCTAGCACCTTCTTCCATGCAAATCTAGACGCATATGCGAACACAAAGTAAAGAACTAGTGTAATACCAAACATCAGTCTAGAGAATGCTGCACCCTCCTGCATAAAGAACAGATAGGCACTGCCAATCAAGCCGACTGCCAACACATTTCCAGCTGTCGCAATCAATTCTCTGTAACGCCCTCTCAGTGTCACATGTGTGAGTGTATCGAGCATAAACATTGCTGCCAAATCAGCAAACTCTAGCACAATCGCCATATTACGGTATACAAGATCTGCATACGGATTTACTCCCAATCCCTTTAATACATAGGATAGATAAAAAGCCACCTGCAGACAAATCATATCAATCAGGATAAAGTCGATATGCTTGAACCAGCCTTCAGATTCTTTTCTGTACATTACTTCTTTTTGCCCTCCCTTATACAGCCGCAGTGCCCCCCCCCGAAACGCGAGAGTGATTCTGCGGCTGTCTTCCTCGAAAGTCTAATATTTTTTGCTTGTTTATTATTATCCTACATTATTAGGATCAAGTCAAGAACCATTTTTGCCAAAATACAACAAAGTTTGCAGGGGAGTGTCAGTGATTGTCACTTGTTGGGACCCAGATACTGAAGCTTAACATTTCTTATATATTTTTCGCAATCACTCTTTTTCTTGCTCTGTTTTTTTCACTCCTCTTCGCCTTGTTTTTGTTTTGTCCTCTTTAAATAGATCATACAATCTTTTTATGAGTTTCTTATAAGTTTTCTCTATCTCTTCCTTTGTGTATGCTTTTTCTTCAAACGGGTGCTCATATACATAGTCAACCAAATTAGAAAATTCTATACCAGAACATATAGCATTCTCAAACTTATCATATTCTAAATGACCATACTCTTTCCATTGAGTAACTGTGATTGGAGAAATAATGTAGCCAGCTCCTGGATCCCATTCACCACTAATACTATCCGGTTTCGTCTGTGTACATATTGGAGCATACTTTTGTATACCTGGCATATAACGCCTTATTGATCCCCCTTCTAATGCACTATAATCCATTTCTTCGATCAATAATGTTTTTATAAAATGTATTTCAGTCTCATTATCTACTAGCTCTATTATTTTTCCACTGTGACTTGCATAGGATACCAAATGAAGAAAAGTACCCTGTTTTTGAGAAATAACCATTATTTTTCCATATTTTCCTGTTTTCAGTAAACCAGAAAACTCTAATTCAAGAACAATAATTGAAAAAGGAATCTTTTTTTTCTTCAATAGTACTTTTATTCTATTGGGATCTGCTTGCAGCGTCATCGACTTATAAATAGAATAAAACTCCATATCAGAAACTGTCGCTACCTGATCTAGATTTTCCATTATTTTTGCGAAATGAAGATCCTTCTTTACAAACTGTTCATCTGATTCTTTTTTTAAAACAGATACTGTTACATTTACTTCTCGAAATATATCATTATACTTCTTCAACAGTTCCAATTTTCTCTCTAATGAAGCAGCACACCAATATGTATAGATTATACTATCATGCTTTTCCTTATCATCTCTAATTTTATCTTCAATAAATAATTCCTGTTCAATTTCACTAAAATAAAGTTGTTTTGCTGTATCCAGTATCGCATTAACTTTTTCCACAGCCTCACTTTTTATACTCATCCTGTCAATAGTAAGTATATCTTTCGCGTCTAGACCACAAAAATTGGCATTTATTATTATTGCAGATCGTTCAAATTGATCCTCTTTACCTCTTAGACTTGAATCTAAACGAATTCCTCTAAAAGAGTAAGCACCCCTACAGGGCAGATACCATTCTTGTAAAGACAGTTCCATTTCCGTACATGTTTCACAATCCCACAGCTCCATGCTATAGTCATCTCCACGCTTTATTCTATATCTATTATTTAAACCTCCTTTCTCACCCTCATACATTTGTTTGCTTTCAAATGTCTTTTTTAATTTTTCATTCAAAAAAACCTTTACAGAAAAATATGGACTTTGTATATATCGATTCAACTCATCGAAAATTTTATAATATATCATTTCATTTCGATCTGAGAACGGATCATATCCATTCTTCTCATACTGGCCTGTAGTTGCTCCCGATCTCATCTTCTCCCCCATCTCCCTCGGCACCATCACATGTACCTCGGTACCTCGGTTCTTCAACTTATCTGATCTTCTCACCTCCACATACCCATTTTTTCTTCTCGATACCACGGTCGCTTCTATTCCCATATCTTCCTCTGACTTCGAGTAAATCTTAAATTCCTCTGCTACCAAGAAAATAGACTGCAACCCAATACCAAACCCAGCTGTTGGCTTAAGCCATACCGGCATACTTTCAATTTCCTTTTTTCTCTCTCGATCTTCGTAATAGCTCACTCCAACATTACAAATTTTCTTAACCTGCTCTGCCGATATACCAGTTCCGTTATCTTTTACAATTACTTCCAGATGCTCCTTATCATCACAATCGCAAACCTTCACCTCTATCACATAATTGTGAAAGATTTCCTCTGCAATCTCAAACGGCTGTATCGTTTTATCAATTGGCTTACCTAGTGATTTCTCTGCCCATCCCCTATAACGCTCCTCACAAAGATCTCTCCACATCTGAACTTTGCAAGCATCTAATGCATTTTGAATCAACTCTCGCAAAAAGATCAACGGATCATCGTAAATACTAGCACCTTCCATGATCTCAAACGCCTTTTCTTGTGAAATGGAAAACCTCAAATCCGAAAGCCCCTGAATATCAGGAACCCCATTCAACAGCAATTCACACTTGCCAAGCTTTGGTGCGCTGCCCTTAATGCCCTCTGGCATAATATCTTTCCAATTTAGTGTCCAAAATGTAATTTCTTCCTTTAGTGTTGACAAGAAATTGCGGTTTTCACGGTAAACCTGTAGATCACTGCTGTCAGCCCTGTATTCAATCACATCTGGTGTAATCAGAATATGTTGTACTGACATATGTTTTTTCCAATGATTTTTCGAGGATGCAGGAATCTCTCCCAACACCATTTCATTTACATTGTTAAAACGATTATTATCGGCATCTAGTAAATCACCCATTCTCAGCATCTCTGCTAGAAATCTCGGATGGGCATAATCAGCATTAAAACCATCTGTCACAGGATCAAGCTCAAGTATTTTGCTACTTGCTTCTCCGTGCGACCCAACTATATCAGACAACAAATTAATTAATCTTGACTGAATCAATCCATTAAAGCTCAAATCAATATGAAAGGGATTTCCCATATCCTTTACATACAAATTTGAATCCTGTGCATGTTGTCTTCTATAATAATCCGCAATAAGAAGTGTCACAGCATATCGTACACGGACTGGCCATGATCTTACATTTTCCTTCTTTCCTAGCGTGTTTCTAAATGAATTGATGTATCTCGCACTTTCTGCCAACTCTTCATCAGTTGAATTCTCTGATTCATGTAAGTATTCTTGAAACGTTTCTGTTTCCCAGTTGTCCTCAATCTTTTTGCATTCGATTACCATACCGATATCATGCAAATAAGCTGCATGCAGCAAAAGCCATGTATCGGTCGGCGATAATGTACGAATCGCATCTTCTCCTAACAACTTTTCAACCGCTGTAATCACTGCTTCACAGTGCGAAATATCATGCTTTGTATAGTGTGGATAATTCATGACAACTGTACTCAATGCATCTTGACACACCTTCTTGTTGATGTTCCAAACTGACAATAAGTTTGTATATGCAGCATCACTGTTGCATACCTCATTTAAATGCTGTTCTAATTTATATGGTAATACCCGTTCTTCAATTGGCATTTTACTCCCTCCATTTCGTCCTTCATCGCCCGTTAATGATGCACAGATAGCTATTCCGTTCTCTCGATATCTGCTTGCTTTCCTTTGATTTTCTCAGTGGAGGCAATGATTTCTGTCTCATTAATCTTTTGCATCATTAGAATTTCATTCCATCTGCCGTGTTCTTCCCTCATAATCTTTTCGGTTCTGTCTACCAGTTTTTTCAATCTCTCATAATCCGTTTCCTCATCTATTGAATAGTAGACCAATTCACTCTTGATCTGCTCAACTGTATTTCTGTAGTTTGTCCATTTTTCCTTACATTTTAACACAACCATAAATGTAGATGAAAAGGATGCCAATGCCGAACATGCTGCGATTACGATTCGAACTGCCATATCGCTACCGCCATCTGTATGATTCAACCCTGCACTAATAATTACCGTTACTAAAAGCGGCGCTATAATTCCGATTGCGCTTAATATAAAGAAAATCCTTTTATATTTGGTTGCCCGCTCAATATACCATTCACCGCTTGCTCTAATTCGCTCTCTGACTACATCATTTTGTATACCCTCATACAACTTTTTAAAATCTTCTTTTTCCTTTTTTACAGTTTCACTCATACACACTTCTTTTGTACCTCCTCTTTTTACTATAGCCGTGCACAATTGCCATAATTTTTAGTTCTTCTTTTAAAATTATCAGCTGTATTTATCAAAAAGTCAAGCTGTATTTCAATATTTTGTTTGCAGGGGTGTGTCAATCATTATTATTCGATGGAAGTGCTACCGAGTTGCCATCTTCTACTTCATCTTCCTTGCATATCTCATACATCTCCCTCATAAATTCCTTGTAACATTTCCTAATTTCTTCCTTAGAGTACTTGCCCTTTTTAAGCTGGTGTTCATATACATAATCCACTAGACTTGAAAATTCCAAACAAGAACTGATTATCTCAACAAGCCGATCAGCTCCTAGCTGCTTATAATCTTCCCACTGCTTTATCGTAACCGGTGAGATGATATAACCTATACTTGGATAATATCTTTCTCCCATAATTCCAAATGGTATCTGTGTTGTACATAGTGGCTCATATTCTTTTATGCCAATCATAAACTTTCTCATCGTCATCTCGCTAAGTATATAGTTTCCTAACAATTTCTTTTTCTTCAGTAAATTTCCAACTAAATTCTTTTTTGTACTTTTATCAACAACATCTGGAAGTTTTCCTTCCTCTACTGTAAGTGTACGCAGCCAAAGACAACGATCTCTTTTTTCTTCTGCTATAATCAAAACTTGTTCACAGAAAGCTTTTCTTAATATACTTATAAATTCTTTATCTACTACAACCGTTGAAAACGAGATATTACTTTTATCTAATACAGTTTCTATTGCTTCAACATCTATCCTTGATCCTTCCACATCATATTCTATATAATTGTCCAGATTACAAACCATCAATGCTTGTTTTAAATCTTTTATCACCTCTTTGAAATCCATCTCCCCTTCATCAAATATACCATCATTACCCTTTTTAAGAACATCAATTAGCACATTAACATTTTTAAATATATCGTTATATTGTTTCAACAATTTTATTTTTCTTTTTAAAGAAACATTACACCAATATATATAAATTTGTTTGTATTCTGATTTTTCTTTTTTCTCTTCATTTGAAAACAAAGTTTTTTCTATCTCAACAAGATAAAATTCAATTGCTGATTCTATAATATTCCAAACCTTCTCTTCCACTTCGTCTCGTATTCGCCTTCGATCCAGAGTAAGTGTTTGTTTTGTATCCAATCCATAAAAATCAACGTTAAGCACAATTCCATTTTTTCTATAAGGAAAAGCAGAAGCATCTAATTCAATTCCTCTAAAGAAATAATGCCCCCTGTTTATTCTATTTTCAGTATCCAGACTGATATTAACTCTTGTACAAGTCTGTCGATCCCATAGCTCCATTCCATTTTTCGGCAATACTTTAAACATATAGCGATCATTAGAATTGTACTTTTCAGTTTCTTCAAATTGTTGGACAGCAATCGTATCCTTTAGCTTTCCATTAAAATACAATTGCGTTGGAAAAAATGTTTTTCCCATAATCAATCTTAATTCATCCCATATCTGATAATATACCGGATCTTCCTTATTCGAAAATGGATCATAGGAACTTTCTATATATTCAGAAATGTTACTTATACGATTAATATCAATGCCATACCTCACCCCTTTCGGCACCACCACATGAATCTCCGTCCCCTGATGCTTCAGCTTATCCGACTTTGATACCTGCACATACCCATTTTTCCGTCTTGAAGTCACCGTTGCATGAATGCAATACTCACCAGCAGCTTTTGAATAGATCTCAAATTTTGGTGCCACCAGAAAAATTGACTGTAAACCGATACCAAAACCAGCCGTTGGGCGAAGCCACAACGGCATACTATTGATCTCTTCTTTTCTCTCTTTATCCCCTGAATAGCTAACTCCAACATTGCAAATTTTCTTTAACTGTTTTGCCGATAAACCAATTCCATTATCCTTGATAACCACATTAATAGTTTTTTCATCACAATTAGAGAGCCTTATCTCTATTCCATAATTTGCAAAAATTTCCTTTTTGATATTGAATGGCTGCAGTTCTTCAACATCCGGTCCTACCCCCCAGCCCTTATACCGTCCTTCACATAAATCTCTCCATAGCTGCACCTTACAAGCATCCAATGCATTCTGCACGGTTTCTCGCAAAAAGACAAACTTATCCTTATAAATATTTGCTCCCTCTATCACCTCAAACGCTTTCTCTGGGGAGATTGAAAACTGCAAATCAGAAAGTCCCTGAATATCTGGAACTCCCCTCAGTAGCAGCTCACACTTTCCCAACTTTGGTGCACTGCCATTAATGTTCTCTGGCATAATTGCTTTCCAATTAAGCGCCCAAAACTCAATTTCTTCTTTCAACCATGATAGAAAATTGCGTGTTTCACGGTATACTTCATCTTCGCCACAGTCAGCCCTATACTCTATTACATCAGGCGTGATCAACAGATGACGTGTTGACTTGTGCTTTTCCCAATGATTCTCTGAACTTTTCGGAATCGTACCAAATACAAACTCATTTGTCAAATTAAAACGATTGTTATCTGCATCCAGCAGATCACCCATGCGAAGCATTTGCGCTAAGAATCTTGGATGTGCATAATCCGCATTAAAGCCATTTGTCCGATAATCCAAATCTAATATCTTTCTACCTGGTTCCGTATGCAGGCATACAATATCCCCTAAGAGTTGAATAAGGCGATCTTGAATCAATCCACTAAAGCTCAAATCTAAATGGAACATATTTCCCATCTCTTTTACATAAGAGCCTGACATTGCTGCATGCTGTCTTCTATAATACTCTGAGATCAAAATGGTTACTGCATTTCTTACTTGGATTGGCCACGACCCCACTTTTTCCGCTTTTCTCAGATTTTCTCCAAGTGAATTGATAAAACGAGCGCTTTTTGCCAAATCCTCATCGGTCGACTCTTCCATTTCATGCAAATACTCTTGAAATTCCTTTGTCTCCCAGTTTTCTTCAACCCGTTTGCATTCGATTACCATTCCAATATCATGTAGATATGCAGCTTGCAACAAAATCCATGTGTCAGTTGGAGAGAGTGAACGAATCGCTTTTTCACCTAATAGCATTTCAATATTAGTGATAATTGCTTCACAATGTGAGACGTCATGCTTTGTATAGTGTGGATAATTCATGACTACGGTACTTAAAACCTCTTGGCATCTCTTCTTATTAATATTCCAGACTGACAGCAAATTTGCATATGTATCACTACTATTACATATCTCTGCCAAATGCTGCTCAAGCTTATATGGCAATACAAGTTCTTCTTTTGACATCGTTCTTCCTCTCACTTTCTCTTCTATTTTATTGTTTTGCTTTTGTAACAGTTTGAGAATTTTTATTATCTAATTTCTATTATCCTACACTTATCATCACACGTCAATGTTTTTCTCCCATCAAAAAAATGGGGTCAGGCACGAATAAACTTAGTTTTCGTGAACTGCCCCCGGGTCACGCTTATACGGTCTTTCTCCCTTACACCATCTCTCCCCTCAACTCTTGAATTAAGATTCCAACTCTGCTTCCGACTGAATGTTCCAACTCTTCTTCATTCTCACAATAGTTCTTCTCATTTTTTATGGCTATATTAATTCTTTCAATAAACCAATTCGTATCATAAACTGACTTTCTGTACTTTGGCATTTTCTCTCGTAATTTCTGCTCGGTATATCGCCTTTTTGCTCTCACTTTTGGATTGTCTAGCAGCATATCTTCATCCAAATCTGAAATATCATCACAATGCAATAGCAACCAAAATTCAAAACAAGGATTTGTCAAATAGAAGCCAAATTTTCTTTTCCTGCATATATTCAGCACATCTTCATATTGATTTTTCCCTGAATGGGCAACAAAGCTATCTCTATCACGATCAAAAATAAAGCAGATCTTATCAACATTCTCATCATATGTAATCGCTCTATTTTCAATAATCCGAGGTACATTATCAACTAGTGCATCAATAGTTGAGGCTTCTTTGAAATATACCGCAAACTGTTTACAAGTTTCATTCAAGTTTTCTACAATATCACTCTCAGAAACTTGCAATTTTTCTTGGCATATCCACTTAAGCGTTTCCCACATATTCTTGCTTTCTACTTTGCTTGTTTTTAAAATCTCCTCCTCGTACAAGTAGTCCATTATCCAATTCATTAAAGTTTCATATGAAACCGCTCCAGTCTCACTTTCTTGAAGGTATTGTAGCATTCGATCAAGAATTTTCTTTGGATTACTCCATCCTTCCTCACTATAGCTTCGCACAATCGGAACCAATTCAATTAATGGATCAATTCCTACCTTTTGTCGTTGCTCTTGGATCCCTTCAAAATATAAGTCTTCTGTGTCAGAGCCCTCATATACAAGAAAATATTTTTTATTAACTTCATCTGTCGTTCGAATCTTAGTACGCTTGGCAAATGTCTTTTTCTCTCTCATCACTACCTCCCTAGCAAACAGGAAATACGGTATTAAAGATCGGTACACCACCATAACGCCCATCAAGATACGCTTTATCTACCTTCTGGTCAAAGCGAGTATTATACTCCTCTAAAGAATAAATATCAGACGTACCATTTTCCCTTTTATTAACAAACCATATTTCATCACGTCGGAGCAAATCAAAATCCATTAATCTTGATTCATGTGTAGTAACAATCAGCTGTACATTTCTTTTTGCTGCTAGCTGTAAGAAGCTTTTCACAAATTTATAGGTAAGACTAGGATGTAAACATCGATCTAGCTCGTCAATCACATATGTTTTCGGTTCATTTGAAAGCAGTATTTCAATCAAATCCAACATACGCACAGTTCCATCTGATTCTTCCTCTAAATTAAAAGATATACTCTTCTTTCCATGACAGAATTCAACTGTCTTGCACTCAATTCCATTTTCTTCGCTAATTTCTATAATAAATAGATTCGATGGTGTCCTTAATAGCATGATAGTGGTTTTTAAATGACTTACTTCAATCAACTTATTTATTCTTCCCATAATCTTCTTTTTTAAATCACTAGACATTCCCTGAAATACCTCTGCAAACGATATTTCACGTACTTCGAATCCAGTAATCCCTGTTCCAAATGCTGATATAATCCGATAAACCTCATTCAATTTATCAGTATGTGATAAATAAGAATAATCAGATATAGGCTGATTCGGATAATTTATATCCAAGGAATCACGAATCCACCCAAAAACATTTTTCAAAATTTTAGCTGATTTAAAGTTTTCATATAATGTTTTTTTATTTTGATTCATGATTAGCAGTAACAAAGCGGTTCCATCATTCTGAACATCTCCTGCATAAACATCCAGTTTTTCTTTTAATCCTTTTTCTGCCAATTCTCCACCTAACTCATAGCTACTATTCACAATATCTCTTGTAAACAAAATCTTTTCTGTATTATCTGCATGTAACTCAACAAGCCATTCTGAAATGAACTCGCTTTGACTTAAAATGACCTCAAAACCATATGCATAATATTTTCCGTCAAGTAAAATTTCCATTTCAAAATAACTTGGCTTTTTCTCATTATCCGGATTCGTTTTACAATATTTTTCTGTATGGCCATCAGGTAAGCCATAGAGGATCACACGCCTCATAAAATCCATTGCCTTAACCAAATTCGATTTTCCTGCTGCATTTGCTCCATACACTGCTGCAAACTTAAGAAGTTTGATTTTTCCATCTTCATAAATATGTTCTTTTTTGTTTCGCACCTTACCTGCAATCATGGAAAATTCTTCCGATCCACCTTCAGGTCGATTTTCGAATGACAAAAAATTACTCACATTAAATCTTATCAGCATAATATATCCTCCTTTCCATACAGAGTAAACGTTTTTTTCACTTTTGTCAATGGAATACCTTGTTATTTTTCTCATTTTTATCATTAATATACGTTTTTTTCGTTCTTAGATAATAAAAAGAATCAGACACTGGCAACAATTTCTCTCATCAAAAAAACGGGGTCAGTCACGAATAAACTTAGTTTTCGTGAACTGACCCCGCTTGTGCGGTCGTTCTCAAAACTTTATTCAATTTCTTTTTACTAATCTTTAATCATGCAACGCATCGTCTTTTCCGACTAAAATCCACACATCATAGAAATCAAATTTCTTCTGGCTGTCTGGTATCTTCACGTTTGTATCGGCATTAGGGTCGGCACTATCAAGTCCTTCCTCACGGTATTCCGCATTCGGGAAAAGGTCATATACGCCTTTCGGTGCATTTCCACCTGCTGTCACATAGACAACGGTGTGATCATTAATCTCTCCCTTATAATTGAATAATCTTGGGGCAAATGAGCCACTTGTCCGGTGTGCTTGAGCCGCCATTCCGTTCTTGAGTGAGCCACTATTCCGGTAGCATTGAGCCATATTGCGTTATAATAGATTTATACACAATCATTGTGTAAATCTATTATGAAGGGGGTCATTATCATGACCAAATATCGCGAAATTTTGCGTCTGGCAAGCTTGGGCTTTAGTAATCGAAGCATTGCATTAAGTGTTCCGTGCTCAAGGAACACGGTTGCGAAAGTCTTGAAAATGGCACAGGAATTAAAACTGTGCTGGCCTTTACAAGACAATCAAACTGATGAAGTTCTTGAAAAATTGTTTTATCCACAATTAAATAATCGTCCTCAGAAACGTGAGCCTGATTATGATTACATCCGCAAAGAGCTGCTACGCAATGGAGTAAGTAAGAAACTCCTGTGGACAGAATATATGGAGGATTGCCGTGCTAACGGAGACGAACCACTCATGTATTCACAGTTCTGCTATCACATCCAACAGGATGAACAAAAACATCGTGCTACCATGCATATCAACCGCAAACCTGGCGAACAGGTTGAGGTGGACTGGGCTGGTGACCCGGCAACTATCATTGATCCTGATACCGGTGAAATCTTAAAAGCATACATCTTTGTTGGTGTAATGACGTATAGCCAGTATGCATATGTAGAAGCCTTTCTGGATATGAAGCAGAAATCATGGATTATTGCTCATGTTCATATGTATGAGTACTTTGGTGGTGTTGCTCGTATCCTTGTGCCGGATAACTGTAAAACTGCAGTTATTCACAATGGTGGTTGGAAAGATCAGCAGTTGAATGAAACTTATCAAGAACTGGCTGAACACTATGGCACGGCTATCATTCCAGCTCGCGTCAGAACTCCCAAAGATAAGCCAAATGCAGAAGGAACGGTAGGAAATATATCCACCTGGATAACTGCTGCAATTCGAGATGAACAGTTCTTCTCTCTGGCAGAGTTAAACTGTGCAATCCGAGGTAAACTTGAACAATTCAATCAAAAGCTCTTTCAAAAGAAAGAAGGTAGTCGACAAAGCTTATTTCTTGAAGAAGAAAAACCAGTTCTGCTGCCATTACCAACTAACCGCTTTGAACTGAGTGACTGGAAGACTGCTACAGTTCAGTTCAACTATCACATATCTGTGGACGGAATGCTATACTCCGTACCTTATGAGTACATCAAAAAGAAAGTTGATGTAAAGATAACCGACACTACCATTGAAATTTTTTATAACCACAACCGCATTGCCTCCCATCGTCGCTTGAAAGGACGATCTGGACAGTATAGCACCATTATCGAACATATGCCGGAAGATCATCAGAAATATCTGGAGTGGAACGGTGACCGTTTTCGCAAATGGGCTGAGGGAATCGGCATAAATACGTACACTGTGATCAATGCAATATTAACCTCCAAACGTGTGGAACAACAGGCTTATCGAAGTTGTATGGGGCTTTTGAAACTGACTGAGAAATACTCAGATTCACTTCTTGAAGCCGCTTGTGAAAAGGCTTTGTCTTATACTTCTTCACCCAGTTACAAAAGTATTAAAAACATCCTTGTAACAGGATCTGTAAAAGTAGATTCGGAAACACAAAAATCCAAGACCACACATAAGGCACACGGCATCACAAGAGGTGCTGATTATTATCGGAGGTAAATACACATGACAAATCAGAGTACAATAGATAAATTAATTGAAATGCGCCTTACAGCTATGGCAGATGCATTTCGTAACCAACTGAATGATCCCAAGTTTAAAGATGTTCCGTTTGAAGATCGCTTCGGAATGTTAGTCGATATCGAATATAGCAATCGCAAGAATAATCGTCAAAAGCGCCTTATTCATAATGCTGGATTCGATCAGCCAGAAGCAAACATCATGGATATCAACTACACTTCTGGTCGTAAGCTAAACAGGGAGCTTATCAATAGACTTGCAACCTGCGAATATATATCAGAACATCGTAATCTATTTATTACGGGTGCAACCGGTTGTGGTAAGACTTACATGGCTTGTGCCTTTGGCATGGAAGCATGTATGCAGTATTACAGTACCAAGTATGTTCGTATGCCAGATTTGCTTATGGATCTGGAGATTGCACGTGCAGAAGGAAACTATCGCAAAGTAATGGCTAAGTATTCGAATCCAATGCTTCTCATTCTTGACGAATGGATGCTCTTGAAGCCAACAGATGCGGAACAGAAAGATATTTTTGAACTTCTTCATCGAAGACGTAAGAAGTCATCTACAATCTTTTGTTCTCAGTATTGCTTTGAAGAATGGTACGATCAACTTGGCGGTGAAGCAAGTCCCCTTGCTGATGCAATCATTGATCGTATTGCTCATGATAGTTATCGCATTAACATCACTAGCATCGATACTGCTCATGACAAATCAATGCGCGAAGTATATGGTTTGGATAAAACACTACGAGAATAATTTATAAACAATGTGGCTCAGTCCGTCTGGACAGGTGGCTCACACCACACTGGACTGGCGGCTCTGCCGCACGAGAATATTCATAATCTGCCATTACAACGTTTGTGAAGCCCTTTCCCTGAAGGAAACGCTTCCAGTAAGCAGCAACACCAACTTTTCCGGTTCCATTTAACACAATAATCCGTGGGTTCTCTGCAGAAAATAAATCTGCTTCTGTACTTTTAGCTGACTCTGATGCGATACTTTGTGACTCTGTCTCGCTCTTCGTCTCTGACTCACTTTCCAGATGACTTTCAGTCTCAGATTCTAATATACGCGTAGTCCTCTGTCAATGCGGAGCTTAACTGCAGATCTGAGAAAGACAAGATCGACTCATTGCTTGTAATGTAAAGACTGGCTTCTGCACGGTATGTTGTCTCAAGCAAAAATGCACAGTATAAGCCGCCTACTACTGCTCCTGCCAGAAGTGCAATGAACAAAAGCTTCCATTTGTTAAGCACAAGACGTGCAATCTCCATAAGATCAATGATCCTCGCTGCCCTGTCCGTAATATGCATTTGCACCATGCTTACGGAAATAGTGCTTGTCGAGCAGATACTGATGAACACGTTTGGTTCTTGGGTTTAATGTCATAGTGTTGTAAGCCATCTCAGCAACCTTATCGAGAACAACTGCATTATATACAGCGCCTGCCGGTGTGCGTCCCCATGCAAATGGTCCGTGATTCTTTACTACTACACCTGGAACTGCCATCGGATCCTTTCCTGCAAAGGTCTCAACGATAACATTACCAGTATTTAGCTCATACGCTTCCTCGATCTCCTGTGCAGTCAAATCTCTGGTACACGGAATATCACCATAGAAATAATCGGCATGTGTGGTACCAAATGCCGGAATGTCAAGTCCTGCCTGTGCGAATGTAACACCATAAGTAGAATGCGTATGTACAACGCCTCCTGTCTCTGGAAATGCCTTGTATATGACAAGATGTGTCGGTGTGTCTGATGATGGCTTATACTTGCCCTCAACTACATTGCCTTCCATGTCTACTACAACCATATCTTCCCATGTCATAGTCGCATAGTCGACACCGCTTGGCTTAATTACAACAAGACCCTTTTCGCGGTCAATTCCGCTGACATTGCCCCATGTATAAATAACCATACCCTTAGCAACAAGATCCATGTTTGCTTCGTAAACTTCTTTTTTTAGCTGTTCTAACATCTTTCTCCTCCTGTCTTCATGCGTCTTTTGGCGTAAATATACAGCTAATTATAATTATGCTACTTTTGGCACATTCTGTCAATATTGCTGAAGTTTTCTGCTCAAAAAAAGATATCCATTCCCTTTGCGCTGTGTCCCTCTAAGGCGAAATGGATATCTCTTTAATTTTCGCATATTGCTAATGTTCTGTCAAGTTAGAAATCGGCTAATTTTCTTGTTTTTCTTACCATAAATCAGCCAGATCATAAATCAGCTTTTCTGTCTTGTCCCATCCAAGGCATGGATCGGTGATGGATTTTCCATAGCAGTGCTCTTCTACCTTCTGGCTGCCGTCCTCTAAGTAGCTTTCGATCATGAGTCCCTTTACAAACTTATGAAGATCTGGTGATATGTGGCAGCTATGCATAACGTCTTTGCTGATTCGAATCTGCTCTTCATACTGCTTGCCGGAGTTTGAATGGTTTGTATCGATGATTACTCCAATGTTTGACAGATTTCTCTTTTGATACTGCTCGTAGAGATTTCTGATATCCTCATAGTGATAATTTGGCATGTTGTTTCCAAATTTGTCTACGTAGCCGCGAAGGATTGCATGGGTGTATGGGTTACCGTGGCTCTTTACTTCCCAGCCTCTGTAGAGGAATGTGTGGCTGTTTTGTGCTGCCACTATGGAATTTAACATGACGCTGATGTCACCGCCTGTCGGGTTTTTCATGCCGACAGGAATCTCAAGTCCTGATGCTGTAAGACGATGCTGCTGGTTTTCTACTGAACGTGCACCTACGGCAACATATGAAAGAAGATCTGACAGATAACGATGGTTTTCCGGGTAGAGCATTTCGTCTGCACATGTAAAGCCTGTCTCTTCGATTGCACGCTTATGCAGCTCTCGGATTGAGATGATGCCCTTTAGCATATCTTCCTTTTTCTCCGGATCTGGCTGATGAAGCATACCCTTGTAGCCTGTACCTACTGTACGCGGCTTGTTTGTGTATATACGCGGGATGATAAAGATCTTATCCTTTACCTTTTCCTGTACTTTTACTAAACGTCCAATATATTCTAATACGGCATCTTCTCTGTCAGCGGAGCATGGTCCGATGACAAGCAACAGCTTATCGTTTTTTCCTTCGAAGATAGCGCGGATCTTGGCGTCTCTTTCTGCTTTGATTTTCTGGATTTTATCGCTGGCAGGAAATTCTTCCTTTAACTCCTTTGGAGTCGGAAGCTTTCTGTAAAATTCCATATTCATAGTAGTGGTCTCCTTTTTTGGTCTGATTGAGTGCTTAATTTTACCTTACACTCTGACCTTACTTTATCTTTTCAGTCTTGCTTTTGCGCGTTGGCGCTTTCAAGTACTAAAGTATAGCACAATTGAGGATGATTGGCAAGCATCTTTTTTAACTATTTTAGTTCTTGTAATTTTATTTCATAAGCTGTTGATTCTATTTTATTTCTGTAGCAAATTTTTCAAATAATTCTCATAATCTCTAGCTGACTGCACATGAATACTCTCATAATAGTACTGATTTCCATTTGCATCTTTTTGCCTAAGAAAACGAGATAATGCACTTTCAACTTTTTTGAATATATTGTCTTTTGAAGTTGGCTTTCCTGCCAAATCTGCTAATGTATCTTCCATATAGTCGATTTCATCCTCATCAATTATGACCCACAAATCAACCAGTACGCGGTCTATATCACTTTGACACATTGGAAGAATCTGCTTTTCCAATGTCATATAGCTGTCTGCCGCCTTCATCTGAAGAGAATTTATCAATCCTATGGACTCAGTCTCTTGATTTTTAAAGAATAGATTCCAATAATCATTACAAAATGCATTTGTCTTATCGCATTTAGCTTTTTCCTTGTCCATCGTATTCTTCGTGATTTTCTTTTTAAAACCCGATTTGAATTCGACAAATTGAATATGCTTTTTTGAAAACGCTAATGCATCTGCAGACGTTGGCACACCATTTGATCTTTTTGCGTAAATTTTCTTTGTTATCTTATCAAAATTATACATCTGCTTATCGGATGTTACCAATGCTTTCCCATTTTTTTGTTCTTTTGACAGTTCGGTTATGCTCTCCAAATATTGATTCCAGTTTTCATCTGCGTAATTTTTAACATCTTGTGCTGCCATACTTATTCCTCTTCATCTTCCCCATCTGCCTCACTATCTGTATCCTCTTCATCATGATACATATAACAATTGCGAAGCATTTTGACCTCAGACAGGTATTTAAGAAAATCTTCATAGATCTTTCCCATATCATCATCCATGCAATTATACTGAACAAACCCATCTTCTAGTATCTCAGTCTGATAAAAGTTGCTCTTCTCTTCCAATTTGTATTTACGCATATAGGCATCTAGTGCTAATACAAAATTGGGGCTATGAGTCGTCAACAATACTTTCACGCCAAGTTCTTTCACTAACAGTGCAATTACTTCTGCAAAAGCATTTTGCCACTTTGGATGAAGATGTGCTTCTGGCTCATCCAAAATCAACATTGTAGACTCATCAAGTTCTCCTTTGTCCAACAAAATTTTTATAATAGAGAACATTTTTGATCCAGTTGCTAGGTTTGATACCTGTAATTTCATGCCATTCTGAACATAGTAGCGACCCTCTGTGGACAAATCGAAGGTTCCAGGAAGAATCTCATCTATTTTCTTGCGAATATTTTTTAGTTTGTCGTTTAATATGGTCTGTTCAAAAATTGATTGCTGTTTATTTTGTGTCAATGTCAATCGCAATTTATCATTATGAGATAAAATATGTCCTGAATTAAGAAGACTTTCCTCGCTGTCGAAAGCAAATAACTGATTCAGTTTTTGATCTCTCTCTAAATTATCTAAAATAAATGGATCATCCACCAAATACACTTTCTTGTATTGGCCAGCCATAAATTTAGTTTTGGTATCATCTACAACATTATTATTTTCTATTGTAAGAGAAAAATAAACTTTATCTCCATCTGTCAATGAAATTACAGATGAGCCGTTCTGCCCTCTAATCGGCTGAACCTGTCTTGCAAATTCTTTTCGAAGCGTTTGATTGATACTTTCTTTTGTATAAACAATTTGCTGAGGGTCTCTTTTTATGGTTTCGAGAAGTTTAGTTAAGTTTAGAAATGCAGTATCAAATTGTGACCAAAATAAATCTTGTATTTCTGCCCCTATTTTTTTTCTATCTTCCTCAGGAATATTTTCACCGATTTTATTCCAACTCGGATCTGAAAAAACCACCTTCTTTTTTATTTCACTTAATTCATTTACTAATTCTTCTATAAATAACTTCAATTCTCTTGAGTTTGAATTTGTTTTTCTTTTATAATCTTTATTAATATATTTTTTTAAATAAGAATATTTTCTCAATATATCGTCGTCTGTCGGGCTATCTTCCATCATTTGTCCATATTTTATTAAACGAAATACCGACATTATTGACTGATTTTCTTCAAGGATCTTTACCATATAATTATAGCGATCTATTTCATATTTCTCTGAAATATTGCTAACTGCATCCAATAGTGCATACAGCGTTTTTCCTACTGTTGATTTTCCAGAATTGTTCTTACCTGTTATCACAGTTAACCCATTCAATTCAATTGAAGAGTTTTTGACAATTCCTATGTTCTCCAACTTTATTTGCATGATTCCACCTCCATCTCAAATTATTATTGTGACTCAAAGATAGTTTCTAGTATAGCAAATATTTTAGATGATGCCAATAGAGTTATGGTTTTACTCAGATTAAAAAATATAAACGATAAAAAAAAATCAAACCAACATTCTACCCTTGTTATAGGCATTGGAATTGTTTTAACAATTCTGATTTTAATAATCGCAACAATAATTTTAACTTACCATATGAGATGGGAAAGCTAATTTTCCAATAATAGAAGGCCGAATTGAACATCGGTATTTTCGTTTGCAAAGCTGATAAGGCGACCATCTCTTTTTCTTGTAAGTTGTAGGTAAAAATTAGCTGCTTGTGATTGCTTTTGAGCTTTTTGCGGTTGCCATAGCTCTGTTGAGATGCTGCACGCAATCACTGTATCTCTACCACTATCCCAAGTTCGAGGGTCACAATTTATCGTAATCTCTTGTTGAATCTTCTGTTTTGGTCTTTGTACAAGTATTTGTTTAGATGTCTGTTCAGGCATTTGCGTAGATGCTTCAACTACTTGTGGCAAAACAAGAAGTAATTTACACTCGGCCTCTTCACACAGATTGGCAAAGCCTGTGTTTCGAATTGTAATTTGCATTGTGTAATGGCTGATATTGTCGGTACTGCTCTGTGCCTGAAGATCTTTTGGGGCTTTCTTTGCTTCTTTGTTTTTTATTTGTTTGATATTTATAACGGTAAAGCGGTAGCCTAAGTGACGACCGATATAGTCGTAGACACTGATCGTTTCGCCGTTCCAAGTCATGCTTTGATTTTTCCACGCATTGAGTTGTTCTTGTCTGTAAGTACTGTTTAGGTAGCTTACGTGCATTTGATCAAGTTCTCTTATCATGAGGCTAGAATCAAGACTGTTAGCTGTACTTCTTGGCGAGACTTCATTTATGACGTCAGGCATCCCTACTGCCTCGCCTCCAGTAAAGCTTCGCTGCATCTGCGTCTCTTGCCAGTCTAATTCGTCTTGACGTGCCCAAGCTCGATTATTACTACTATTGTCTATCCTAGGTTCAGTACCGTAGGTGCCAAGATCAGTTTCGGAACCAAAAATGCCGTCGTTGAAGAGAGTGAGGGAAACCGCCGTTTTCTTTTCTAATTCTAGCTGCTCTACGATACTTCGAAGCTGCTCTGGCTTTCGCACTGCGATCGGGCAGATGCCACCAATCGCCTCATAAAGTGTTTGAACAAGTTCTGTCATAGGGGCTGTACTTAGAAATTTGGATCCATGCATCTCGCCCCAGCTGCCGACAAAAAGTCCCTGATGAACTAGAATCTTTCCAGGCAGACTCTCCTTTTCACTCGTATGCTCACATATGATGCTTCCTAACTGCTTCATATGACTTTTGACGATCTTGACTGATGATGGCTCGTTTTCCATTCCTTGTCCTTTTGTATCGTAGACGATGCGAAGGATTATTCCTTTGTCATGCTGCTCAAAGAAGGTAAGGATACTAGAAAAACATTCAAGTGCTTCCTTCGGAATTTGCTCACATCCACGAAACGCATGAATATCAATGAGAAGAAGAACAAGCTCTTCTTCCTCACAATCTATATAAAGAAAGTTTTCTTTTGAGAGATCAAAGGTGTAAATATGATACCAGCCGCAGCCTGGATTTTTAAGAGCACGTGTGCTCTCCTTTAGTTGTATGTCTGCGTCTTTGTTTTTGTCAAAGGCAAGATGTTTTTTCAGCCATGTTATCACTTTCTTTCCCCCGGATATCTTTTTTCCATGAAGAAGGATACCATACTTACTTTTTTTAATCAACAAATTATGATTTTAATTATGCTATTTATAAAAAAAGGATAAAATATGTTAAGTTTAGATTAAATTCGCACCTTGTCGTTTGATTTTTTTTGTGATACGCTTAGCAGGATAAAAATTTCTTTATCACATTTATCATTGACAGAGGCTGGGAGGTTATTATGGAATTGACTTCAGACGAATTTTTTGAGAGGCTGCTGTTATCTTACAGCGACTACTTTGACATCATCCGTGATACCTCTTACAAGGATCTTTCAGTTGCGGCTGAGGCTGCTTTTCATTCTTTTTCTGAAAAGTATGTCTTGGTCAAAAAAGCTCAGCTGTGGGCCGCTGAAGCTCACGAATATGTCTTCTTTATACGAACTGGCAATTTGGATGAGGAGACTTTTCGCACTTACAACGATGCACTGCTTGAGGAAGGCTTGTCACGTGTGGAGCCGAAAAAGGACCACATGTACACCTATGTGTCTGTCGTTTTTCTGGCAGAGTCTATAGCCCCTGAAGTGCCTAAGCTTATTAAAAAGACACGCTGTCACAGAGACTATCGCATGTCGCTTTATGGTTGGATGGATTACCGTATCGCAGCATATGACTGTACTTCGAAAAGGATTTACACAAACTGGGCGGGACGACCGCTAAAGCAGACCCTCCTCTCTGTCACGAAAAAAAGGAGGAAACACAAATGAACGCAGTTGTACTTCTCGTAGTAGGCGTTGCCATTTTAGTTGCTGGTTACATCTTCTATGGCGGATGGCTGGCAAAGCAGTGGGGACTTGGTGAGAATAAGGAAGAGACCCCTGCTCACACAATGGAGGATGGTCAGGATTATGTTCCGGCTAAGGCTCCTGTCCTTATGGGACATCACTTTTCATCTATCGCTGGTGCAGGACCTATAAACGGACCTATTCAGGCCGCTGTTTTTGGCTGGATTCCTGTTATGCTGTGGGTTTTGATCGGCGGTATCTTCTTCGGTGCTACTCATGACTTTGGTGCATTATTTGCATCCTTAAGAAATAAGGGTCAGTCAATCGGTGAGATCATCGAAACTTCTATTGGCAAGCGTGCAAAGAGACTTTTCTTAACATTTGCTTACCTGACACTTATTCTTGTTGTAGCTGCATTTGCTTCTATCGTTGCAAACACTTTTAAGGCTACCTATACTGCTGATGGTGCAGTTGATGTTGTAGCCAGCTCCGCAAATGCTTCTACTGCTATGATTTCTATTCTGTTTATCGTAGTTGCCATTGCTTTTGGTTTCTTTGTTTACAGAAAAAATGTACATATCGCAATCGCTACTGTAATCGGTGTTGCTGTTATTATTGCCTGTATGGCAATTGGTCTGAACTGGCATCCGCTTTACTTAAGTGGTGATACATGGATGATCATTGTTGGTATCTATATTGCTATCGCATCTGTTACACCTGTATGGATTTTACTTCAGCCAAGAGATTATTTAAGCTCTTTCTTACTGTATGGCATGATGATCGTCGCTGTTATTGGAATCTTCGGTGCTCATCCGACTATTGATATTCCAGCTTTTACCAGCTTCGTTGATAAGGGTACTGTTGGTTCTGGTGTTTCTCTTGGAACTATGTTCCCGGCATTGTTTGTTACTATTGCATGTGGTGCAATCTCTGGTTTCCATTCATTAGTTGCTTCTGGTACTACTTCTAAGCAGCTTGATAAGGAAAAGGATGCTCTTCCGATTGCATACGGCGGCATGTTAATTGAGTGTGTACTTGCAATCATCTCTGTATGTGCTGTTGGCTATATCTGGAGTGAGTATGTTCCAGGCGGAATCGTAACTCCTACCGCTGTATTTGCTACTGGTATCTCACGTATGTGCGCAAAGATTCCATTTTTAGCTGGTGCAGAGAGTGTAATCTACTCACTGTTAATCCTTGCTGTTTCTGCATTCTGTCTGACTTCACTTGATACTGCAACTCGTCTTGCTAGATATATGTTCCAGGAGTTCTGGTTAGCACCTGGTGAGACATACAAGGATGCTACAGGCATTAAGAGAGTTTTAACAGATCCATATTTTGCTACAATTATTACAGTAGTTCTTGGCATTGCACTTGGTATGACAGGTTATGCAAAGATTTGGGCATTGTTTGGTGCATCCAACCAGCTGCTTGCTGCACTTGGTCTTTTAGCTGTAGCTGCATGGCTTGGTAAAGTCGGCAAAAACAATAAGATGCTCATCATCCCAATGGCATTTATGCTTATCGTAACAGTAATCTCACTTCTTCAGACCATCTACGCAAACGTCACAAACGCAGTCGATATGTGGAGCTGGATCCGTGCAATAATCGGAAGCTTACTTGTTCTTCTGTCACTCATTCTTGCAAAAGAAGGCTGCCAGACATTGTTCAAGAAGAAGGCGTAATTGCTTCGTGTATGTTAAAAAAAGACCTCCCGAGGGAGGTCTTTTTTATATTACGAAACCATTTTATGAAGGCCCTGAGGTGAATGGATTTCACGAGACGGACACTTGGAGCAGGTCTTTCAATGTAATGTATAATAAAAAGATACGTAAAAGGAACCTGCGGAGTTTGGTCCGTCGACGAAACCATTACACCGAGGGGCTTTATAAATAGAATTACTTCTTGATTAACAGGCTCTTTCCTGTCATTTCTTTTGGCTGTTCCATTCCCATCAGCTCGATCAGTGTCGGTGCGATATCTGCTAAGCAGCCGCCTTCGCGTAAGGTGTACTTTGGATCTGCATTTACAAGGATGAACGGTACTGGGTTTGTTGTATGAGCGGTGAATGGCTCGCCTGTCTCATAGTCGATTAACTGCTCTGCGTTTCCGTGGTCTGCACAGATGAAGAGCTGTCCGTTTACTTCCTTGATTGCTGCTACTGCCTTTCCTACGCACTCGTCTACTGTCTCTACTGCCTTGATTGCTGCAGCCTGTACACCAGTATGACCTACCATATCCGGGTTTGCGAAGTTGATGATGATCACGTCATATTTCTCTGACTTGATCGCCTCTACAAGCTTATCGCATACCTGATATGCGCTCATCTCTGGCTGTAAATCATATGTTGCAACCTTCGGGGACTTTACAAGGATACGATCCTCGCCTTCGTTTGGCTGCTCTACACCGCCATTGAAGAAGAAGGTAACGTGTGCATACTTCTCAGTCTCTGCGATTCTTGCCTGCTTTAAGCCATTCTCTGCTAAAAACTCACCGAAGGTATGGGTGATTTCTTCCTTATTGAATGCTACAAGCTTGTTCGGGATTGTTGTATCGTAATCGGTGAAGCAAACGTATGTTACGTCTGGTCTTGCGTCTCCGCGATTAAATCCAGTAAACTCGTTGTCGCAGAATACGTGTGTCATCTCTCTTGCACGGTCTGGGCGGAAGTTGAAGAAGATTACGGAATCCTTATCCTGAATCTTGCCTACTGCCTCGCCGTCCTTTGCTACTACTGTTGGTACAACGAACTCGTCTGTAACACCCTCATCGTAGGATGCCTGAATTGCGCATGCGCCGCACTTTGCCTGCTTGCCCTCGCCGAAACGAAGTGCACGGTAAGCCTTCTCGACACGATCCCAACGATTATCTCTATCCATTGCGTAGTAACGACCCATAACAGATGCTACCTGACCTACGCCAAGCTCTTCACACTTGTCCATAAGTGCAGTTACATATTCCTTGCCTGATGCCGGCGGTGTGTCACGGCCGTCTAAGAAGCAGTGAATAAATACCTTGTCTAAGCCCTGACGCTTTGCAAACTCAAGCAGACCATAGATGTGGTTGATGTGGCTGTGAACACCACCATCTGATACAAGACCCATCAGATGAAGTGCGGAACCATTCTCCTTGCAGTTCTTTGCTGCTGCGAGGAATGCCTCGTTTTCAAAGAAATCGCCGTCCTGAATGGACTTTGTGATGCGGGTCAGCTCCTGATATACGATGCGGCCTGCACCCATATTTAAATGACCTACCTCGGAGTTACCCATCTGGCCTTCTGGAAGACCTACTGCCATTCCGCTTGCCTGTCCCTCTACGAATGGGCAGTTTGCCATCAGATCGTCCATAACAGGTGTATTTGCCTGCTTTACAGCATTGCCTTCTACTTTGTCATTCAGGCCATAGCCGTCAAGAATCATTAATACGGTTGGTTTCTTCTTGCTCATAATATTCCTTTCGTGCCGGCATTCGCTTTCAAAAAGCTTTTATGAATTTCGAAAAAAGCCTTAGAAAGCGCTGGCTCTGCCTTACAAAAAGCAGAGCCAGAGCCGGAAATATTTACTTATTAATTACTTGTTGTAATTTACAATCTTTCCAAAATCCGGCTTTAAGGATGCGCCGCCTACAAGACCGCCATCGATATCCGGCTGTGCGAACAGCTCTGGTGCACTTGCTGCACTTACGCTGCCGCCGTACTGGATACGGATTGCTGCTGCAGTTGCCTCGTCATACACCTCTGCGATGCATGCGCGGATTGCGCCGCAAACTTCCTGTGCCTGCTCGGTTGTTGCAACCTTACCAGTTCCGATTGCCCAGATTGGCTCGTAAGCGATTACTGCGCTTGCTGCCTGCTCTGCAGTTACGTTCTGGAAAGCGATCTTGATCTGCTGACGGATCCAGTCGAGGGTGATACCCTGCTCTCTCTGAGTCAGAGTCTCTCCACAGCAGATGATTGGTGTAAGACCGTACTCGAAAGCCTTTAAAACCTTCTTGTTTACAGTCTCATCTGTCTCTGCAAAGTACTCTCTTCTCTCGGAATGTCCGATGATGACATACTTTACACCGATATCGGTAAGCATAGCCGGAGCGATCTCTCCTGTGTATGCACCCTTATCCTCAAAGTACATGTTCTCAGCACCAACCTGAATGTTGGTTCCCTTTGTTGCTTCCATAACCGGTACTAAATCGATAGCCGGTACGCAGAATACAACATCTACTTCGTCATTTACTACTAAAGGCTTTAATGTGTTTACCAGCTCTACTGCCTGAGAAGGTGTCATGTTCATCTTCCAGTTGCCGGCAATAATCTTCTTTCTTGCCATTTTTTGTTCCTCACATTTCTTTTCTTTGATTTTCTTAAGCTTATCAATCCTTATCGTCAGCTGCTGCTACGCCTGGAAGCTCCTTACCCTCAAGGTACTCAAGGGAAGCGCCGCCGCCGGTAGAAATGTGGCTCATCTTATCAGCAAATCCTAACTGATTTACTGCTGCTGCGGAATCTCCGCCGCCGATGATGGTGATTGCATCTGTCTCTGCCAGAGCCTTTGCTACTGCAATGGTACCCTTTGCAAGAGTCGGGTTCTCGAATACGCCCATCGGTCCGTTCCAAACAACAGTCTTTGCGGACTTAACAGCCTCTGCGTAAAGCTCTGCTGTCTTAGTTCCGATATCAAGACCTTCCTTGTCAGCCGGAATCTGATTAGACGGTACTACAGTTACATCGATTGGTCCATCGATTGGATCCGGGAAGTTGTCAGCTACAGTGCTGTCTACCGGAAGAAGCAGCTTCTTGCCAAGCTTCTCTGCCTTCTCCATCATCTCCTTGCAGTACTCAAGCTTGGTATCGTCTACTAAGGACTTACCAATTTCCTTGCCCTGAGCCTTTAAGAAGGTGAATGCCATACCACCACCGATGATTAAGGTATCGCACTTCTCAAGCAGGTTGGAGATAACGTTTAACTTATCTGCTACCTTTGCTCCACCAAGGATTGCTACAAACGGACGAACCGGATTCTCTACAGCATTTCCTAAGAATGCGATTTCCTTCTCCATCAGATAACCAACTGCGTTTGTGCCGCCCTTAGCGCTGATGAACTTGGTAACGCCTGCTACAGATGCGTGTGCTCTGTGTGCGGAACCAAATGCGTCACATACATAATCGTCTGCTAAATCTGCTAACTCCTTGGAGAACTCCTCACCGTTCTTTGTCTCCTCAGCACCGCGGAAACGAGTATTCTGAAGAAGAACTACATCTCCGTCCTTCATTTCAGCTACAGCCTTTGTTGCAGCCTCGCCAGTTACGTGGTAATCGGATACGAATACAACCGGCTTTCCTAACTTCTCGGACAGTCTCTCTGCTACTGGAGCTAAGGACTCCTTCTCATTCGGGCCATTCTTTACCTTGCCTAAGTGAGAGCAAAGGATTACCTTTGCGCCGCCGTCAATCAGCTTCTGGATGGTCGGCAGTGCAGCCTTAATACGGGTATCATCAGTAATCTTGCCGTCCTTTAACGGTACATTGAAATCACAACGAACAAGAACTCTTCTTCCCTGAAGATTCTTAAGATCGTCAACAGTCTTCTTTAACATGGAATTTTCTCCCTTCTGATTGCGGAGCAGTTTGCTGCTCGCGCATAATTGTTTAATTTGATACCTAGGGTCCCAAGCTCAAAGCCTTTAGTGCAAGCACGAACGTCTTTTAAGCTTTTGACCCTGGTATCATAACAAAACAGGGTCCGGCCCTTTCAGACCGGACCCCGTAGGTCTTTGCGCTTAAGCGAAACTTATGCTAACTCAGCGAAGTACTTGATTGTACGAACCATCTGGCTAGTATAGGAGTTCTCGTTGTCATACCAAGAAACAACCTGTACCTGATACAGATCATCACCAAGCTTGGAAACCATAGTCTGGGTAGCATCGAACAGAGAACCAAATCTCATACCGATAACATCGGAAGATACGATCGGATCAGTGTTGTAACCGAAGGACTCAGAAGCTGCTGCCTTCATAGCTGCGTTGATACCCTCAACGGTAACGTCGCTGCCCTTAACAACTGCAACAAGGATAGTGGTGGAACCTGTCGGAACCGGAACACGCTGTGCGGAACCGATCAGCTTGCCGTTTAACTCTGGGATAACCAGGCCGATTGCCTTAGCTGCACCAGTAGAGTTTGGAACGATGTTAGCTGCACCAGCACGTGCTCTTCTTAAGTCACCCTTTCTGTGCGGTCCATCGAGGATCATCTGATCTCCGGTGTAAGCATGGATGGTGGACATGATACCGCTCTGGATTGGAGCGTAATCGTTCAGAGCCTTAGCCATTGGTGCTAAGCAGTTTGTTGTACAGGAAGCTGCGGAGATGATGTTATCCTCAGCGGTCAGAGTCTTCTCATTTACAGAGTAAACGATAGTCTTCAGATCGTTTCCAGCCGGAGCGGAGATAACAACCTTCTTTGCACCAGCGTCGATATGAGCCTGTGCCTTAGCCTTGGAAGTATAGAATCCAGTACACTCAAGAACTACATCTACACCGATCTCTCCCCACGGAAGCTCAGCTGCGTTTGCCATCTTGTAGATAGTGATCTTCTTTCCGCAAACCTCGATGTAATCGTCTCCTGCTACTACAGAATCAGCGTACTGATACTTTCCCTGTGCTGTATCATACTTTAACAGGTGAGCCAGCATAGCCGGGCTTGTTAAATCGTTGATTGCTACTACCTCATAACCTTCAGCGTTGAACATCTGTCTGAAAGCAAGACGGCCAATACGGCCAAAACCATTAATTGCAACTTTTACTGCCATGATTTTTAATTCCTCCTAAAGAAATTTATTAGATTATATTATCACATAATTGCTTTGTTAAAATATAATCAATTACTGGTATTTTACCTTATCCCGACAAATATATCAAGTGTTTTTCTTTCTTTTTCTTGTTTTTTTTTTAATTAGTGGGTTTTGGACTTCTAAGTGTTGCCCGGTAGGTTTATGAAAGCCCTGCGGTGTAATGGTTTCGTCGCCGGACCAAACTCCGCAGGCTCCTTCTATGTTCTTTTTTATTGTACATTGTTTTGAAAGACCTGCTCCAAGTGTCCGGCTCGTGAAATCCATTCACCTTAGGGCTATAAGCAGTGATTAAACTGTAGCTGCTTTGAAGCGGTTTTGCTTTACTGTTTTTTATCGGGATTGACTTTTGTTGAAAGACAGCGTATTCTTTTTAGGGGATAAAAATATCAGCCTGCCAGCTTTTTGTGTTGTCAGGTGCAAAATTAAAGGAGCACTTACTATGATAAAATCTGATTTTCATGTTCATACATCTTTTTCTACTGACTCAGATACGCCTGCCAGGGAGCAAATTGAGGCTCTTATTAAAAAGGGGATTACTGAGATTTGCATTACTGACCATCACGATATTGGCTACACTGCGATGGAGAAGGCTGATGTGAATACATCTGAAAGTACAAATACAAGTATTGAGTCTCGTCCGTTTCGCATTAATCCTTTTGCCTATTATGAGGCGATTCTTGGCCTGATTCCTGAGTATTCTGACCGTGCCCGTATCTCAATTGGCGTGGAGCTTGGTCTTCGCACTGATTATCACCACAGTATTGAGGATTTTGCTGAGGTTTGTGCATGGGATTTTATTATTGGGTCTACTCATGTAGTGAATGGACTTGACCCTTATTATCCGCAGTACTGGGAAGGCAAGTCAAAGCAGCAGGGCATTATGGAATATTATGAGGCTACTCTTGCCAATATCCGCAAGCTTGACTGTTTTGATGTGTATGGTCATATTGATTATATTGTGCGCTATGCGCCTAATCAGCGTGAGAATTATTCGATTCTTGATTATAAGGATATCATTGATGAGATTTTGAAGCTTTTGATTCAAAATGGAAAGGGAATTGAATGCAATACGGCCGGCTTTAAATATGGACTTGGCGTTCCAAATCCAGAAAATTATGTGTTAAAGCGCTATCATGAGCTTGGCGGTGAGATTCTTACTATCGGCTCTGACGGTCACAAGCCTGAACACACGGCATATGCTTTTGATAAGGTTCCTGCTATTCTAGAATCATGCGGTATCCGCTACTACACAGTATTTCATGGCAGAAAACCGATAATGCTGCCATTATAAGTCTTGTTATAAGCTTTGCAAAAAACTCAGGAGAGATCACAAAATGATCTGTTCCTGAGTTTTTTACTGCATTTTGATATAATACCAGATTACTTATCAGTATTTTAATACTTTTGTTGCTGTGATGGCAAGTGCTCCTGGTCCGATATGGCAAGCTACACTTAAGGACAGATGGTCGATGTAGATATCATGCTCTGGGTAGATTGCCTTTACTTCATCACGAAATTCCTCTGCTGCTGCTAAATTATCGGTATGAGCAATGGCGATATATATATCTTCTGGTGATGACTTTCCATCAAAGCGCTCCTCAATATCCTTTGCAATGGCATCGAGCATAGTGTTCTTTGCAATCTTGTAGGTACGTGCCTTTGAGTAGGCATCAAGCTTTTCACCCTGAATCTGTAAAACTGGCTTTAATCGAAGAATTGTTCCTAATGCTGCCGCTGCCGGTGTAATTCTTCCGCCTTTTTTAAGATAATGCAGCGTATCAAGCGTGATGTAGATGGTTGAGTCAAATTTTGTCTCCTCTAAGCGTTTCTGAATTGCCGCTGCATCGTATCCTGCCTCTGCCATACCCTTTGCATCAATAACTGACTGACGCTGCGTAACGGAGATACGCTGATTGTTGACTACATAGACCTTTCCCTCGTACTCTTCTTCCTGAGCCAGCATAATTGCAGTCTGGCAGGAGCCGGAAAGTCCACTTGACATCGGAATATGAACGATCTGGTCATATTCCTGCAAAATTTTATCCCACAGATCTGTTACACTGCCTGGTGATGGCTGAGAGGTAGAAATATTTCCGCCCTCACGCAGTTTCTTGTAAAATTCTTCCTGTGTCAGCGTAATGTCCTCATAATAAGTCTCACCATCAATCTGAAATGGCATTGCAAGTACAAATACGCCTAACTCCTGTGCCTGTTTTTGTGTAATTCCGCTGTTACTGTCTGTAACAATAGCTATTTTCATAGTTTTCTACTCCTGTCTGATTTTGCATTTCTCTATTTCGAACTCCTGTTTGCTGATGTTATTCATGTATAAACCAGTCGTTGGCCTCATAAATTGTAACAATCAGTTTCAGGAGCCTTCCATGAGTTCTAAGACAAAAATCTTTGTCCTTAAATCCAGAAATTTAATCTGGACTGCCGTGATCGTTGTAATTGTTATTCTTCTTGCTATTTTGCTCGCAAGCGCCCTGCATCTGGATAAAAACCAGAGCCGTTCTTTTCCGAAAGACATGACTGAATCTGCTTCTTCTGCAATAGTATCAAGTCAGTCTTTTTCGGATACAGAAAGCTTCACACTTTCTGGTTCTTACATACCAGGAAGATACGCCGCATCTGTTGTTCTGGGCGGTGATACAGTTGATATTGTCGTGTGTGTGGACAAAAATCACATTAATTCGATTCGTGCCCACAACCTTGCTCAATCAGTTGCCACGCTATATCCGCTCGTCCCTTCCGTACTGCAAAGTCTGGAATCACAGATTCTTTCTTCGCAGAGCTTGCAGGGCGTAACCTACTCTGACTCCTCACAGTATACGGCTTCGCTTCTTATTGATGCAATTACACGCGCACTTAAAAAGTCAGTTACTTACTGATCTCTAGCAGTTTTTCTTTCATCTGCTGCTCCATCTGTGCAAGCTGTGCCTGTGCCTGTCTGCGCTGTTCACGGCCTTCCTGCTGAATCTTTAAGATCTCGTTCATCGTGTCGATTAAGATGCCATTTGTCTGTCTAAGCGTCTCGATATCGACGATGCCGCGCTCTGATTCTCTTCTGATATCAACAGTTGTCTGCTTTAGCTTTTGCGCATTAGAAAGCAACAGCTGATTTGTCATATCCGTTACTTCCTTTTGCGCCTTTGCCGCCTGTGCGGAATGATTCTCTCCCATTGCAATGACCATCTGATTTTTCCAGAGTGGGATTGTATTTACAATAGTGGACTGAATCTTTTCCGCCATGACGGTGTCGTTGCTTTGAACCATACGAATCTGAGGTGCCATCTGCAGTGCAACCATGCGAGTCAGCTCAAGATCATGAACTTTCTTTTCAAAACGCTCGATCATAGATGAATAGTCGCTTACTGCCTGTGCATCCTCCTGTGTGCCGCTTGCAATGGCCTTTTGGCGCAGAGTCTCTAACTCTGTCTGTCTTGCCTTATCGACCTTCTTTTTTCCGGCAAGGATGTACATTGAAAGCTCCTTGAAGTAGGTCTGGTTTAGCTGATACATCTGATCAAGCATCGCGGCGTCCTGAATAAGCTGTACCTGATGCTTTGTGAGGATATCAACAATCTCATCAACCTTTCCCTCTGCCTTCTCGTAGCGTGCCTTAAGCGCCTCTAACTTTCCAGTTGATTTCTTGAAAAAACTTGCAAAAAAGCCTTTTTCTTCCTCTGGCTCTCCTGTCTGCTTTAACTCGCTTACTAAGCTTGCCAGCATGGTTCCTGTCTCGCCAAGATCTTTTGATCGGACATTTTCAAGCGTTTTGTCAGAAAAATCTGCAATCTTTTTTTGTGCGCCTGCACCGTACTGAAGTACAAGTGTTGAATTATTCAAATCTATTTTCTCCGCAAATGCCTCTACCTGTTTTTTTTCCTGCTCGCTTAACAATGCTTCTTCTTCGTAAATTGGCTCTGGCTTTGGCTCTTCTTTTTTTGTCTCTGTAAATGGTTCAAATGTCAGCGTTGGCACTGCCTGATCTAATTTTAACTCTTCTTCCATAAGTATCCTCCCATCTGATTACATATGAAGCCCGTCATCGACTAACCCCTCTTGTGACAGCAGAGTCTTCAGCACAGCAATATCTGTCTGAATCTTCATGCGGTCGTCTTCGTAAAGGCTGTCGAGAAGCTTGTCAAACGCGTCGTTGATTGTGTCTAGCGCATTCTCTATCTGCGCCTTGGACTCTCTTGCTTTGTCTGTATCAATCCTGTCAAGATCACGATATCTTGTTACAAGGCTCATCGTATTTGGCAGATAATATTCGGTAAATCTCTTTATGGAGCCAATCTTCTCTGGTGTCTTTTGGACACTCAGATAAATCAGTCCAATGACCTCCTCTAAGTGACTTAACTTTTCACTTATCACTGGCTGCGGCAGTTCATCGTTTATCTGGCGAATCTGCTTTATATATTCCATTCCCACTCTAACTGCTTCTCTCACCTCTTTATTGCCTGCCTGCTGCTCTTCCTCGCGTCTGGCATTCTCCATCTGCTGTTTTGAATGCAAATACAGTTCATAAGTCTCATCATCAAGAATCAGACATGACTTCTCATCATCCATATGGCCCTGCAGAAAATATCCCTGTGAAATCATGCGCTCTAGTTCCCTCTGCACCTTTTTCTCAGGAAGACCGACAGCACCGCTTAAGCTTCGCACGGCGCAAAGTGCCTTTGTGCCAATACACCTTTTATAGCGCTCAAAGCGACTTATACGTCCTAAGCGGTCGCAGCCATTTTTTAACAATATGCCAAAGGCAATGGCAAACGGCAGGAAACCTAAAAAGCCACAGCTTGTCACAAGCGGCTGTCTTCCTATCAGTCCAAGTACAAGCAGTATAAATGCCGGCAGTCCGAAGCCTGCTGTGCCAATTCCGCCAAAGGTGCACATCAGTATGCCTGATACCTTTCCAGGTGTCTTTTTTGTAAACCTAAGCTCTAACTTTTCTTTGTCGGTCTTTTCATAAACATTTCCCTTTTTATTTCCCTGACCATTTTTTCCGGTAAATGCTCCTACCGTCTCCTGCATGATATGATCGGCTGTCGATGAAATTTTCTCGCTTAATCCTGAAAAATCCATTGATTCCATAGCCGAGTTCACGGCATCTGTGACGGTATCACATATACTTTGTCCAAACTTTGAGAAGTCATTCTCGTCCATACTTATTTTCCCTTCATTTACGCAATGATATCAAAGAGCGGTTTGCATGCCGGATAGATCTGCTTAAACTGCTGATAACGCTCCTCGTATTTTGCTGCAAGTACCGGATCTGGCTCTACAGTATCGATTACCTTTACGATCTTTCCTGCTGCTTCCTCTACAGATGCGTACTCACCGCATGCAACTGCTGCAAGCATTGCACCGCCAAGGCCTGGACCTTCCTCGCTCTCGATTACATCTACACTGATATTTAAAATATTAGCGATCATCTTCTTCCACAGTGGGCTCTTTGCTCCGCCTCCGCAGATCTTTGTGCGCTTAATGTCGATTCCAAGTGATTTTGCTACCTCAAAGGAATCTCTAAGTGCAAATGCAACACCCTCTAAAACTGCCTGTGTCATATCGGCTCTTGTAGTGTCCATTGTCATGCCGATAAATGTTCCTCTTGCCTTTGGATTGTTGTGTGGTGAACGCTCGCCCATCAGATATGGCAAAAAGTATACATGGTTTTCTCCAAGCTTTGTAATATCAGCCTGCTCTTTTGCAAATTCTTTTGTCTGAAGAATTTCTTCCATCCACCACTTGTTGCATGATGCTGCACTTAACATGCAGCCCATCAGATGGTATGTGCCGTCTGCGTGTGCAAATGCGTGAAGCGCATTGTTGCTGTCTACACGGAAGTTTTTAGAGGAGATGAAGATAGTTCCACTTGTTCCAAGGGAAATGTTGCATCTGCCCTCTCCTACTGTTCCTGTTCCAACTGCCGCTGCCGCATTGTCTCCTGCTCCTGCTGCAACTGCTACATGATCTGTAAGGCCAAGCTCTTTTGCCAAATCTTCCTTAACACAGCCTACCTTCTCGTAGCTCTCGTAAATTCCAGCTAACATGTCCTCTGTAATTCCACAGATTTCGCACATTTCTTTTGACCAGCAGCGATTCTTTACATCAAATAAAAGCATACCTGATGCATCTGATACATCGGTGCAGAATACGCCTGTCAGACGATATGCCAGATAATCCTTTGGCAGCATAATCTTTTTGATGCGTGCAAAATTCTCTGGCTCATGCTTCTTCACCCACAGAATCTTCGGTGCTGTAAAGCCTGCGAATGCAATATTGGCTGTGTACTCAGAAAGCTTATCCTTTCCGATTACATTATTTAAATAATCAGTTTCTTCTGTTGTACGTCCATCGTTCCAAAGAATAGCCGGACGGATAACATTATCGTTTTCATCAAGAATAACAAGGCCGTGCATCTGTCCGCCAAAGCTGATTCCTGCAACCTTTGTTGTGTCGAAGCCGTTTACAAGTTCCTTGATTCCTGCGATCATCTGATCATACCAATCATATGGATTTTGCTCAGACCATCCCGGATTTGGGAATGAGAGCGGATACTCCTTTGATACTATGTTGCAGATTTTGCCGTTTCCTTCCATCAAAAGAAGCTTGATAGCTGATGTTCCAAGATCAATTCCAATATAATACATAATCATTTCCTCCAATTTTTTGTTCCCTTTTAATTTTAATCCTTTACAACGGTGCCTGCTGCCTTTTCACCGATGTAGATTGTGTAGCCGCCTTTATGAACGCGCTTTACACCGTCATCATCACATAGTCCAAATGCTTCCTCTGGCAACATAATGTGAACTGTCTTTGTCTCACCTTTTTTAAGAGCTGCCTTTGCGATTCCTTTTAACTGCGGATTTGGTGTTCCTTCGCGTTCTGCCTTTACATATACTAAGACGGTCTGAGTACCATCCATCTGTCCGATATTAGTTACATCTGCTGTGACTTCAACACCATCTGGTGTAACCTTTTGTGTGCTAAGCTTCACATTGTCAAGCGAAAACTCTGTATATGACAAGCCATATCCAAATGGATAAAGCGGCTTGTTTTTCATGTAACGATATGTGCGGCCTTCCATGCTGTAATCTGTAAATTCCGGCAGTTCTTCGCTTGTGCGGTAGAAAGTAACCGGAAGACGTCCTTCTGGGCATGCATCGCCAAAGAGTACCTGTGCGATTGCATTTCCGCCTTGTGCACCAGGATACCAGCACTGCATAATGGCATTTACATGCTCATCTGCCCATGTCAGATCCATTGCACTTCCTGTCAGAACAAGAAGGATTACTGGCTTGCCGCTCTCGTATGCCACTTCAAGTACTTCATTTTGAAGACCTGGGAAACGCAGATCAAGCTTATCGCCGCTTGAAAACTCATTTCCTGTATCGCCTTCCTCGCCTTCAAGACTGGCATCAAGACCAAGGCAGACAACTACTACATCACTTTCCTTGCAAACACCCTTCACCTCTGCAAAACGGTCACGGCTCTGAGTCAGATTGCTGCTTCTGTCCTTGTAAAGATGGCATCCTTCTGAATAAACAATGCGCATCTTCTCGCCGTCTGCTCTTGGATGCTCCTTTGCATAATCCTCAAGGCCTTCCAAGACTGTCACATAGCGTGATGCAGTTCCCTCATAATTTCCTACTAATGCCATGCGATTGTCGGCATTCGGTCCAATGACACCGATTGTATGGATCTTTTCTTTATCAAGCGGAAGCATCTGATCATTTTTTAACAGCGTCAGACATCTTTTTGCTGCTGTGAGGTTTAATTCCTGCATCTTCGGTGAATCAACAACGGAATAGGAAATCTTATTGTATGGATTATCGTCTGCCTTATCAAATACGCCAAGCTTCATGCGTGTTGTAAAAAGATTGACAAGTGCCTCGTCAAGACGTTCTTCCTTTACAAGACCGTCGCGAACAGCATCAAGAAGATAAACAAACAGCGTACCGCAGTTTAAATCACAGCCATTATTCATTGCCAATGCAACAGATTCCTCTGCATTCTTTGTTACATTATGACCTTCATAGAAATCTTTAATTGCCCAGCAGTCTGATGTAACGTGACCCTCAAAGCCCCACTCATCACGCAAAATATCTTTTAATAAAGTCTTGCTTCCACAGCATGGCTCTCCGTTTGTACGGTTATAAGCGCCCATGACAGCCTCGACTTTACCCTCTTGTACACATGCTTTGAAGGCTGGAAGATATGTCTCATAGAGATCTTTCTTAGACACCTCTGCATTAAAATAATGACGCATACCCTCTGGTCCGCTGTGAACAGCAAAATGCTTTGCACATGCTGCCGTCTTTAGATATTTTTCGTCATGACCCTGCATTCCCTCAATGTAACGCACTCCAAGACGTGATGTCAAATACGGATCCTCACCGAATGTTTCATGGCCTCTGCCCCATCTTGGATCACGGAAAATATTTACATTTGGTGCCCAGAAGGTCAGGCCCTTGTAAATATCATGATCTCCAAACTCCTGCTGCATGTTAAATTTTGCACGCGCCTCTGTAGATACAGCATCACCAATCTGCTCCATGAAATCTTCATCAAACGTTGCTGCCAAACCAATTGCCTGTGGAAAAACTGTTGCTGTGCCGGCTCTTGCAACACCGTGCAGAGCCTCATTCCACCAGTTGTAGGAAGCAATTCCAAGGCGTTCAATTGCTGGTGCGTTATAAAGTGTCTGATATACCTTCTCCTCAAGTGTCATTTGTCCAATCAGCTCTTTCGCGCGTTCGCGAAGCTGTTTAAGACGTTCCTCATTGTGTACTAAATCGTTCATTTTCATATACCCCTTTCATATTTAATAGTAATTTAATATGGGCGGATTTCATCCTCGCTGTCATCCCCGTCAGTGATTGAACGTATCACTGCGTAATAACCCATCTTGTCATTGACCTTTACATAGACACGATCACCCTCTTTATGACCATTAATCGCTTTTCCAAGCGGTGATTCAATGCTGATTTTTCCCTCAATAGAATCACAGCGCACAGAAGTCACAAGTTTAAACTTCTGTACTTCTTCCATTTCTTCGATGTAAAGCTCAATTGTTTTATTTAAACCTACGACGCCTTCCTGTGATTCATCAGAAATAACGGTAGCGTTTTTTAACATTCTCTCTAAATAGCGAATGCGGCTCTCATTTTTGTTTTTATCCTTTTTTGCCGCATAATACTCAAAATTCTCACTGAGATCGCCCTGCGCTCTTGCCTCTGAAACAGCTTCAATCGCCTCTTTTCTTACAACGAGTGTGCGGTACTCTATCTCTTTTTTGATTTTATCGATATCTCCCTGCGTTAAACGTTCTCCCATGTGAATTTCATGTCCTTTCTATACACCGAGTTGGCGTATTATTAAATTTCCTACTCATGAATAATATTCAGTGCTTTTGCACCTGTCGCCTTGATAAAATCCTGCGGTGAAAGCTTTAGCTGAACTCCAAGTTTTCCGGCACTGACGCATATATATGGGCAATCAAGCGCACTCTCGTGGATAATGGTTGGATATTCCTTTTTCATGCCAAGAGCAGTACAGCAGCCGCGAATATAGCCTGTGACGGCATTGATGTCCTTCACATGGATCATCTCAACTGACTTTTCATTAACTGCCTTTGCACACTCCTTTAAGTTTAGTTCTTCCTCGATTGGAAGAACAAATACACTGTATCCCTTGCTCTTTCCCTGAAGAACGAGTGTCTTAAAGCAGTTCTCATGTGGAATCCCAAGTGTATCTGCTGTGTGTATTCCATCTATAAATTCATCGCACTGGTATGACAGCACCTCATAAGAAATCTTGAGGCGGTCAAGTATGCGCATTGCATTCGTTTTTGGTGTCTTTTCTTTTGCCATTGTTGTCTTCCTTTCTGCTTATATATTTCTGTCGTAGTCCCGTAGGCAAAATATTTAATCAGTTGCTGTTTTTTACAAATCTGCTTAGCATAACAGCGCCTGCTGCAAACATAAAGATCGCGATAAACTGTGATGTTGACAATACACCAACAGCTCCTCTTGGATCGTTTCTTAAAAATTCAATAAGAAAACGGCCCACTGCATAAAGCATCAAATATACGGCTGTAACAATTCCTGATGTCTTTTTCTTCTTTTTGTAAAGCGTTCTCTGCAAAATAAAAAGAATTATTGCAAATATAAAGTCTCCTGCTGCTGAAAACAGCTGTGTTGGAATAAGCGATACACCTGCCGGTGCAAGACAATCTGCCGGAAATGTGACACCATACCATGCGGATGTCTCTTTTCCATAGCAGCAGCCTGCAAGAAAGCAGCCAATGCGTCCGCACCCTTGTGCAAATGCTACACCTGGCACTGCGCAGTCAATATAAGGTAAGAAGGAAAGCTTCTTTATTCTGGTGTAAATTAACGGGCTTAAAAAGCCTGCAATCAGGCCTCCATACACAACAAATCCTTCTCCAAAATTAAGAAGAATAGAAGGATCTGCAATAATTGAAGGAAACTCTACAATATAGTAAAGCAGCTTTGCACCTATAATACCGCCCACTATTCCTACTAATCCCATGGAAAAAAGTGCATCATCATCAAGACCGGAGCGCTTTGCAAGGAAACAGCCTATCGTAAATGCACAGATAATTCCTACTGCAATCATAAAGCCATATCCATAAACGTGAAACGGCCCTATAGAAAATAAAATACTATGCATCCTGATCTTCCTCCTCATACTCTGTTCCTGCTTTTTTGCGGTATATCAGCCAGGCAGCTGCTACTAAAACGACAAATCCCACACCATGAATGGTATCGTTTTTTGCCGCCGGAATTAACCTGATTATGACAAGCTGATATAATACTTCCCAGATGGCAAGTGCCGGTATGATAAACAGTATAAGCTTCGCTTCAAAACGATCTTTCATACACAATTCCTTTCACAATTCCTTTCTTTTTTGACTAGTCTCATAATAGCACAGCATCTTTCAACCGTCAAGGCAACATGAAAAAGGTTGTAAATTAAAGGCAGACAATGTGCTGTCTGCCCTTAATTTTTACTGTTCGTATTCGTCTGAATCAGATTTTTGTGGATCCTCTGGTGTATTTGATGCTATCTTTGCACCGACAATGCTTGATAATAATGCCTTTACATCGATTCCCATTCCCTGTGCCAGTCCTTCTGTTACCTGTGTAGTACTGTTTATGATATCCTGGAGCATCTTTGCACTGTTTCCTTCGCCGTACATTGTGATCTTATCTACCTTGGACAGCGGCTCTGCAACGTTCTTTGCAATTTCTGGAAGCGCCTGCATGATCATCTCGATAATTGCGGCCTCTCCATATTTTTTCATTGCCTCTGCCTTCTTATCTATACCTTCTGCCTCTGCTGTTGCCTTTGCACGAATGGCTTCTGCCTCTGCAAGACCAGTTGCACGGATACCTTCTGCTTCCTGCTCTCTGGCAAATCGAACTGCCTCTGCCATGGCTTTCTTTGCCTCTGCTTCCTGCTGCTGCTCGAACTTCTTTGCTTCTGCCTCTTTCTGGCGCTTGAACAGCTCTGCCTGTGCCTGCTGCTCTTCACGGTAACGATCTGCATCTGCCTTTGCTCGGATTTCTGCATCAAGGCGCTGTCTTGCAATCTCAACCTCTTGCTTCTTTAACTCGGCATCACGCTCTGCTCTTGCAATCTGCGCGTTCACAGTCTCTGTCTCAATACTCTTTTGCTGTGACTGTGCCTGAATCTTGTAAGCAGCATCTGCCTCAGCCTTTTTATTATCGGATATAATCTTAAGTTCTGCCCTGCGAATCTCCAACTCATTGTTTTTCTGTGCAATCTGCGTATCGGAAAGAACTCTCGCCTCATTTGCCGCCTTATCTGCCTCAGCCTGCGCGATAGCTATATCTCTGTCGGCCTGTGCCTTAGCTATGGCTGCATTTTTCTTAATAAGTGATGTGTTGTCAGCACCAAGATCCTTGATCAAACCGTTTTCGTCTGTCACATTCTGGATGTTGCATGAAAGTATCTCAATTCCAAGCTTATCCATATCCTTTGACGCCTTCATCATAACCTGATCGGAGAATGAGTCTCTGTCAGTATTAATTACTTTTAATGACAAGGTACCGATGATCTCACGCATATTACCCTGAAGGGAATCCTGAAGATCAAGTGCAATATCGCCTGGCTTTTTATTTAAGAAGTTCTTTGCTGCCAGCTTAATTCCATCTGTTGTTGGATTGATTCTTACCTTTGCAACTGCATCCACATTTACGTTGATGAAATCATTTGTCGGAACAGACTGCTCTGTCTTGATATCAACTGTCATCTGTCCAAGATACAGCTTATCCATTCTTTCTAAAAATGGAATCTTAATGCCGGCACGTCCAATAAGGATCTTGCTTTCCTTTTTCAAACCGGAAATTATGTATGCCTGATCCGGCGGTGCCTTAACGTAGCCGCTCGCTAATATTGCAAGAATGGCTATGATTGCGATCACGACGATAATAATAGGAAATGCTGCCGTGTCCAAAAATGATGATTGCTGTGCTGCTGCCAATGCTGTTTTCATACTGTTGTCCTCTCTTTCTAGAATCCTCTTTGCTGCTATGCCCAACTGATGTGTCTGATCTGGTGATTTTTGTCTTAGTTGAAGTAACTATATTTTGCACGCAACTTTGCTGTAAGTTCTTCGACTCTTCTGATTGCCTCGGCTACTTTTCTTCTTGTCTCATTGATCCTTGACTGGACCAGATAGTCGGCTACCACTCCGTCAAAAAAGAAATCTGCAAAGCTTAAAAAATCACCCGTCTGTAACTGTATTGTACCATCTGCTGCGACATCACGCAATTCTTTTTGGAACTGTTGAAGATAATATCTTGCCTGTGAAAGATACTTCTCTGCTTTTCCCATTTTGGAATGCTTAATTAAATCGGTAAAAAATCCGCCTCCCAATAAATCGACAATTCCCCAGTTTCTTGCACTGTCTAGCTGCTCACTTGCTGCATACAGGCTTTGCAGGGCATTTTCCCCTGCTGTGAGAGCTTCTTGAATCTCTCTTTCCATCATGAAATCACTCATGTCTCTCCTTTCCGTGTGCCACGGTTAGGATAATAAAAAAGAGACCTCTACCGCGGCACACACCGCAATAAAAGTCTCGCTTTCTCATTTGATACGGATGCTTATCGCATCGGCTGACGGTTTCAAACCCAACCCAAATAGAAAACTACTGGGTGTTTCGCTACTCCCCTTTATCTGCTTGTCAAAATATTATCATACTTTTTATTTTCTGTCAAGAGATTGCTTCTTTATTAAAAAATGTATATACTTAAGATGTTATAGTTCACTGAGCTAGTTTACGAAAGCCCCTCGGTGCAATGGTTTCGTCGACGGACCAAACTCCGCAGGTTCCTTTTACATTTTCTATTATCAAACATTACTTTGAAAGACCTGCTCCAAGTGTCCGTCTCGTGAAATCCATTCACCTTAGGGCTATGCCACAATATTAGCTTACCCGTTAACTATATACTACGCTCAATCACGGCACTAGCCAATAGTTTGAGAGAAAGGTGAAATTTTATGAAATTAGCGATGCGAAATGAAGTCCCTGTTGAACTGACATGGGATCTTTCCCTGATTTATCCGACTGAGGAAGCGATGTACAGGGATGTTGAAAAAATGAAGGATCTATGTGCTTCTATGGAGGAACGCTTTAAGGGAAAGCTGACAACGCCTGAAGCTATTTGTGACTGCTTAAATGATCTTCAGGAGATGACTCGCCTGATGACACTGACTGGCAATTATACTGATCTGGCTGTTTCGGTTGATTATTATGACAGCCACAATCAAGAGAGAAATGACCGTGTAATGAATATAATTTCTGACATCAACAGCCGTTTGAGTTTTATCAACAGCGAAATTACCGAGCAGAGCGAAGAAACACTGAAGGCTTCTATTGCAATTGCCGGCGGCAGCCGCATCTATCTTGAAGACATACTTCGCCGTAAGCCGCATCAGCTGCATCCTGAGACAGAGCGCGCCTTGTCTGCACTTTCTCAGACCTTAAACACGCCTTATCAGATTTACAACATGACTAAGCTTGCAGACATGAAGTTTGATTCCTTCCATGCTAATAACAAGGATTATCCACTTGGCTATTCCCTGTTTGAAGATGACTATGAATATGAATCTGACACACAAATCCGCCGCAGTGCTTTTGATGCATTTAGCAAGAAACTGGCTCAGTATGAGAACACAACTGCTGCCGCTTATAATTCACAGGTTCAGACTGAAAAGACAATGGCTACACTGCGCGGTTTTGAAAGCGTATTTGACAGTCTTTTGTTTGACCAGAAGGTAAGCCGTGAGCTTTATGACCGTCAGATCGATCTGATTACAACAAAGCTCTCTGTTCATATGCGCAAGTATGCACGTCTGTTAAAGAAAATTCACAAGCTGGATCGTATGACCTTTGCTGATTTAAAAATTTCCGTTGATCCTGAATATGATCCAAAGGTAACTATTGAGGGTTCTAAGGAATATATCGAAAAAGGTCTTTCCATCCTTGGACCTGAGTATGTAGATATGGTGCGTGAAGCTTATCGTGACCGCTGGGTTGATTTTGCAAAAAATCAAGGCAAGTCAACTGGTGGTTTCTGCGCAAGCCCCTACGGAACTAATTCCTTTATTTTGTTAAGCTGGAACGACCGTATGGCCGATGTATTTACACTGGCTCACGAGCTTGGTCATGCTGGACATTTCCGTGCCTGCAACAGCGCACAGTCCATCTTTGACACTGATGTATCTTCATACTTTGTTGAGGCCCCGTCCACTATGAACGAGCTTTTAATGGCGCATTATCTGCTGCAGTCAAATGATGACAAGCGTTTCCGCCGCTGGGTACTCTCCTGCCAGATCAGCAACACCTACTATCACAACTTTGTTACACATCTGATGGAGGCTGCTTATCAGCGCGAGGTATACCGTATTATCGACAACGGCGGCAGCGTTCAGGCTGATACATTAAGCAGCATCATGAAAAAAACTCTTCAGGATTTCTGGGGCGATGATGTAGAAATCTGTGATGGAGCCGAGCTTACATGGATGCGCCAGCCGCACTACTATATGGGTCTTTACTCCTACACATACAGCGCTGGACTGACTGTTGCCACACAGGTCTGCAAGCGAATTGAAATGGAAGGTCAGACTGCTGTGGATGACTGGAAGAAAGTACTTGCAGCTGGAAGCACCTTGACCCCTGTTGAGCTTGCCGCACTTGCAAAGGTAGATATCACAACAGATGCACCTCTTCTTGATACTATTGAGACAATTGGCGACATGATTGATGAAATCTGCCGTTTGACTGATGAGCTAGAGGAAGAAGACAAATAAATAAAATGGACTGGCTAACAGATAAATAATCTGCAGCCAGTCCGTTTTTTTAATTATAATTATTTTGATTAGCGCACTAGTTTTCCGCGCTTAATCATGTGAACAATATTAAGCTCTTCATCAAGAATAAGCAAATTTGCATACTTTCCTGCTTCTACATCGCCGTAATCATCTAATACGCCGATGCTTCTTGCCGGATTGTGAGTAGCAGCTTTTACTGCACTCGCAAATGGAATTTTCATTGTCTTAACTGCACAGCGAAGACAATTCATCAAATTAGTAACGCTTCCTGCGATTGTAGCTGAATCAGATGCAAGTGTGGCAAGGTTTCCCTTTACCTCTACCTGCTGACCACCTAAATCGTAGCAGCCATCCTCAAGACCGCAGGCTCTCATAGTATCACTGATTAAAATAACATGCTCATCTGTAAACAGTTTAAACGCAAGACGTACTACTGACGGATGAATATGAACATTATCGCAGATCAGCTCTACGTCAGCTTCAGCATCTGCTGCTGCTGAAAGCGGACCTGGCTTACGATGATGAATGCCTGGCATTGCATTAAAACCATGTGTCAGATGATTGGCACCATGCTCAAATGCCTGCATTGCTGTATCGTAGTCAGTACAAGTGTGTGCAATAGATACGGATGCCACATGATCTTTGATTTTTTCTACAAAGTCAATTGCATTCTCTGTCTCTGGTGCAACATCACAGATTCGAATACGTCCCTTTGCACGCTCCTGCAGACGAAGAAGCATATCTGCATCTGGCTTTTGTACATAGTCAGAGTTCTGTGCACCAACACGGTTAGGATTGATAAATGGTCCTTCTAAATGAAGACCAACAAAATCTGCGCCCACAGGACTTTCATAATCTGCTGCAATGTCCATAATCTCAGAAAGCTTATCCTCTGGATATGTCATCGTCGCAGGACAGATCGCAAGAACACCTTCACTGCCCTCGTATTCCGCTATTTTATCAAAAGCTTCCTTTGAGGCATCACAAGTATCATATCCCACACAGCCATGGAAATGAACATCGAGAAGGCCTGGAATCACATACATACCTTTTGCATCAATGATGGTTTCATCTGAGCTTGACGACGTTTCTTTAGGCGTAACAGACGCAATGCGCTCGCCGTCTACTGTAACCTCTCCATCAAAAATCTGACCATTGCTGCAGATCTTTGCATTTAAAATTTTCATACTGTTTGCCTTTCTTTTGCTTACAGCTTGCAAAGAGACAATGCTGCCTCATCTGCAACGATTGTAACGTCCGGATGAATCTGAAGAATAGATGCCGGAACATATGGTGTAATTGGTCCAAATAATGTGTTCTTAACTGCTTCTGCCTTATCCTCACCACTTGCTACAAGAAGGATCTTCTTTGCCTGAAGGATAGTTCCGATACCCATTGTGTATGCCTGACGCGGTACATCTGCCTCTGACGCAAAGAAACGCTTGTTGGCATCGATTGTACTCTGTGTCAGATCTACGCAATGTGTTACCTGTGCAAAGCTGTCAGATGGCTCATTAAATCCGATATGTCCATTACGTCCAAGTCCAAGAAGCTGCATATCGATTCCACCAAGAGAACGAATCTGATTTTCATAACGACGGCACTCAAACTCGCTGTCCTCACAAGTTCCGTCCGGAATAAAGGAGTAATCCGGGCGAATATTCACACGATCAAATAAATGAGTATGCATAAAGTAATAGTAGCTCTGGTCGTTCTCTTTTGTCAGTCCGCGATACTCATCAAGATTAACAGTTGTTACCTCGGAAAAATCGATATCATTCTTATGATACCACTCTACCAGCTGATCATAAATTCCGATTGGTGTTGAACCGGTTGCCAGACCTAATACACAGTCTGGCTTGATAATTACCTGGGCAGAAATCAGATTTGCAGCCTTGCGGCTCATTTCCTTATAGTCCTTGGTACAATAAATTCTCATTGAAACTTCCTCCGTTTTCAAAAAAATAATATTTGTCTTTTTATTATATCATCAATACGGAGATAAGTAAACTGATATTTATTACAAAAGCGGCTCCTGCTTTCGCAGAAACCGCTTATCAATAATGTACGCGAGAAGATTCGAACTCCCGGCCTTCTGATCCGTAGTCAGACGCTCTATCCAGCTGA
>OGEO01000236.1_pt1 | contig 63477 bp, 53 predicted proteins | sample 1570661 | NCBI WGS metagenome assembly OGEO01 (sample SAMEA2582142, study PRJEB24529) | metagenome | biome: Human gut stool | place: China | collected 2011
GCGGGTCCCAAGCTCAAAAACCTAATCGTGCAAGCACGAACGGCTTTTGGAGCTTGGGACCCTGGTATCATATAATATACTAAGAAGGTATATGATTTCCCAGAAGGGAGACAATATGCCTTCTTTTTTCTGTTTAATAAGACAAAATTAAAATACTAGAATGATATAAAAAGACAGAAATGGAGATGCAAAAATGGATTTAAATGAATTTTTCAAAGAACACAATAAAGTAGCATTGGCATTTTCTGGAGGAGTAGATTCTTCCTATCTGCTTTATGCAGCAATTAAGAGTGGAGCGCAGGTGCGTGCCTACTATGTCAATGCTGCATTTCAGCCACAATTTGAGCTTGATGATGCTATGCGTCTTGCAAAACAGCTAAATGCTGATATGAAGGTATTAACAGCAGATGTTCTTTCAAATGAAACAGTAGTGAAGAATCCTTCAGACCGCTGTTATCACTGCAAAAATGTTATATTCAATATGATTCTTGCAGAGGCGAAGAAGGATGGTTTTACAGTACTGATGGATGGAACTAATGCATCTGATGCAGAAGATGACCGCCCAGGAATGCGTGCGCTTCGAGAGCTTTGTGTCTACTCACCACTTCGCATCTGTGGTCTTACAAAGACGGAAATTCGAAGACGTTCAAAAGAAGCAGGTCTTTTTACATGGAATAAGCCAGCTTATGCCTGTCTGGCAACACGTATCCCAACAAACGAGCGCATCACTGCAGAAAAGCTTGAAAAGACGGAAGAAGCAGAAAATTATCTGTTTTCTCTTGGCTTTACAGATTTTCGTGTGCGTTATTTAAATGACTCTGCAAAGATTCAGATGCCGGCAGCACAGATGACAAAGCTTTTAGAAATGCGAGAGGAAATTCTTATAGAATTGAAAAAATATTACAAAGAAGTGCTGCTTGATTTGCAGGCCAGATAAAAATTTAATTATATGGAGAGATAAAGTTGTGAATAGTGAGGCAAGACAGATACTAGAAGCAGTGAAGGCAGGAAGTATGAGTATAGATGATGCACTGCTTGAAATAAAAAAAGAGCCTTTTGAGGATATTGGATATGCAAAGGTGGATTTACACAGAAAAATTCGCCAAGGCGCAGCAGAAGTAATTTATGGTGCAGGAAAGACACCAGAGCAGATGATTGGAATTGTATCTGCTATGTTAAAAAATGGTCAGGATCACATTTTAATTACACGTTTATCATCAGAAGCGGCAGATATGATTAGTCAGGTACATCCATTACATTATCACAAAGATGCAAGAGTTGGCATTATCGGAGAAATGCCAAAACCGACTGGAAAGGGAAAGATTGTTGTGGCGACAGGCGGAACATCTGACATTCCGGTAGCAGAGGAAGCAGCGCTGACAGCAGAAATTCATGCAAACGAGGTTGTGCGCCTATATGATGTTGGAGTGGCAGGACTGCATCGTTTATTAAATCATATGGATGAAATCATGAGTGCAAGTGTAATCATTGCAATAGCCGGAATGGAAGGCGCACTAGCAAGTGTAATAGGCGGCTTAGCAGATTGCCCTGTCATTGCAGTTCCTACAAGCGTAGGATACGGTGCATCCTTTGGCGGTGTTTCAGCACTTTTATCAATGCTTAATTCCTGTGCAAGCGGTGTATCTGTAGTAAATATTGACAACGGCTTTGGTGCTGGCTACTTGGCAGGAATGATGAATCACATGTGATTATTTTATAAATGTATTTTTAAATAGTTATAATTAAATAAAGAGGTACAGTTCACGGGTAAATCAATATTTACAGCAAAGTTCTTCGGTGCAATGGTTTCGTCGCCGGACCAAACTCCGCAGGTTCCTGTTATGTTCTTTCTTATTATACGTTACTTTGAAAGACCTGCTCCAAGTGTCCGGCTCGTGAAATCCATTCACCTTCGAGCTTCCATAAAATGACGCGTGAACTGTAACAATAAAGGAGAAAAAACAAATGAGAACATTATATTTAGATTGTGGAATGGGTGCAGCAGGTGATATGCTGACAGCAGCACTTTCAGAGCTTCTGCCTGATCAGGATGCATTTTTTGAAAAAATGAATGCACTTGGAATCCCGGGAGTTCATTTTGAAAAAGAAAAAACTCAAAAATGCGGTATTACAGGAACACACAGTAAGGTAACAGTAAATGGTGAGGAAGAGGAAAGCCTTGATGTGCATCATCATGATCACGATCATCATCATGACCATGAAGACCATCACCATGACCACGACCACGATCATGAAGACCATGACCACGATCATGAAGACCATCATCATGACCACGATCATGCGCATGGTGCACATCATCACCACAGCAGCCTGCATGATATTGAGCATATCGTAAGAGATCATCTGCCGGTATCAGATCGCGTAAAGGATGATATAATGGCAGTTTATCAGCTGATCGCCCAGGCTGAAAGTGCAGCACATGGTGTACCAGTTGATCAAATTCATTTTCACGAAGTAGGAACTATGGATGCCGTTGCTGATATTACAGCAGTCTGTATGCTTATGGAGGAGCTTTCTGTTGATCAGGTGATTGTATCACCAGTTCATGTTGGAAGCGGAAAAGTACGCTGTGCACATGGTATTTTGCCAGTACCAGCACCGGCAACTGCTTATATTTTAAAGGATGTGCCGATTTATGGAGGAAGGATTCAGGGAGAGCTTTGTACACCGACAGGCGCAGCACTTTTAAAACATTTTGCTACAAAATTTGGTGATATGCCAGTTATGAAGACGAAGGCTATCGGTTATGGAATGGGCAAGAAGGATTTTGAAATGGCAAATTGTGTCCGTGCGATGTTAGGAGAGACAGCAGATGATGTAAGCCGTGTTTCTGAGCTTTGCTGCAACATAGATGATATGACTGCAGAGGAAATTGGCTTTGCAACAGAGACAATTTTAGCATCAGGTGCTCTGGAAGTGTTTACTGTCTCCACAGGAATGAAAAAATCCAGACCAGGCATTTTACTTGAGGTGATGTGCCGTGAGGAAGATCGAGACCGCATGATTGAACTTATATTTTTGCATACAACTACGCTTGGTGTTAGAGAGCAGTTTTCAAGACGCTATACTATGACACGCTCTATAAAGACAATAAAGACTCCATATGGTGATGTGAGAAAGAAAGTTTCGACAGGCTATGGTACTTCACATGAAAAGTATGAGTATGAAGATTTGGCATCAATTGCAAGAAAGCAGGGAATATCCATTCGCGAAGCAAGGCAGACTGCAAGTGACTTTGATAAATAAAAAAGCTGATTAGAATTTTTATTTACAAAAAAGGAGAATGATATGAGAAAAAAACATGTAAGAAATTTAACGGCAGGCTGTGCTGCGTTTATGGCGGCAGCATTTGTAGTTTCAGCAGGCTTTTCAAAAACAGCATTTGCAGACGAAGCAGACAAAACTACACTTGTATATGGAAGCACTGACTATACACGCATTAACCCGGCAATGGATGAGCACTGCGAAATAAATGTGCTGTTATTTGATGGTCTTACTGATCATGATGGTGATAATCAAATTATTCCGCGTCTGGCAAAGAGCTGGGAGTATGATGAGGAGAATTTAACATACACGTTTCATCTTGAGGAAGGTGTCAAGTGGCATGATGGTGAGCCTTTTACAGCAGAGGATGTAAAATTTACATTTGAAGCAATTATGGATCCGGCAAATGAATCAGAGAATGCACCTGATTATGAGGATATAGAGAGCATTGAGGTGATTGACGAACATACGGTAGCTTTTCATCTTTCTAACGTTAATACCGCTTTTTTGGAATATATGACAAAACCTGTTATGCCAAAGCATCTGTTAGAGGGTGAAGATTGGCAGACATCTGACTTTTTCCGTGCACCAGTTGGAACAGGACCATATAAGTTTGTAAGCTGGGATGCAGGACAGACTATTACAATGGAAAAGAATGAGGAGTATTTTGCCGGTGCAGCTAATATTGATACAATTGTATTTAAGATTGTGACAGATGATAATGCAAAGGCAATGCAGCTATTAAGCGGCGAGCTTGATTTGGCGCAGATTACACCAAAGGAAGAATCACTTTTTGCTGATAATGACGAATTTAAAGTGTACGATATGACAACTTCTGACTACAGGGGCATTCTCTACAACTTTAATAACGAGTATTGGCAGGAAAATGCCGATCTGATCCCGGCAATCAATTATGCGATTGACCGTCAGGCAATTCTTGATGCAGTGCTGTTAGATAAGGGTGAAGTGGCATATGGTCCTCTGCAGCGAAATAAATATAACAATGAAAATGTGGAGCACTACGATTACAACTTAGAAAAGTCAGCAGAGATTTTTGAAGCAGCAGGATGCACACAAGATGCAGATGGCTACTGGTGCAGAAACGGGGAGAGAATTAGCTTTACAATTAACGCGACACCGGGTGATCAGGTGCGCATTGATATGGCGCAGATTGCAGCACAGCAGCTTCGCGAGGCAGGACTTGATGTAAAAGCAGATGTACCGGCAGGCGGAATCGACTGGGCAGGACAGGAGTGTTGCATCATTGGATGGGGATCTCCGTTTGATGCAGATGATCATACATACAAGGTATTTGGTACAGATAAGGGAGCGAACTATTCTGGATATTCAAATGCACTTGTAGATGAATACTTAACACAGGCACGCCAGACAGAGAATGAAAATGAGCGTAAGGAGGCTTATGCAAAGTTCCAGGAAGCATTAGCAGAGACACCAGCTTACACATTCTTCTGCTATATTGATGCGCTTTACGCAGCAGAGAATACGATTCAGGGAATAGATGAAGATACTGTATTAGGTCATCACGGTGTAGGCATTTTCTGGAATATCTGTGACTGGACAATTGAAAATCAGTAACAAAACGAAAGGAAATGAGCGATGAAGAACAAATGGCTTAGTGTGCTTTTCAAAAAGATCGCTGCATTTTTTATCAGCATATGGGTGCTGTCTGCCATTGTGTTTTTCTTATCACGAATTACGCCGATTGATCCGCTGCAGTCGTACTATGGTGAGCGCGTAGAGAAAATGAGTGAAGAACAAAAGGACAGTGCCAGAGAACGTCTTGGATTAAATGATCCGATTCCGGTACAATATGTGCGCTGGCTTAAGCTGGCGCTGTCCGGTGATTTTGGAATCTCCTACAAATATAAGCAGGACGTTACTATTGTGATTAAAGAACGTATCCAAAATACACTTATTTTAGGCGTATTAAGCTATGTGATTTTATTTATTGGAGCACTGCTGTTAGGACTTTTATGTGCTTGGAATGAAAATAAATTTGCAGACAGACTTATTGTGCGCCTTGGAACGATTACAAGCTGCATTCCTGAATTTTGGATGGCACTCATACTGATTTTTGTGTTCAGCGTATTGCTTGGCTGGCTCCCGGCAAGCGGTGCATATTCAATTGGAGGAGGCAGCTTACTTGACAGGTTGCGTCATCTTGTGCTGCCATTGATTGCCTCAGTGGCTGGTCATTTGTGGTATTTTGCCTATATGGTGCGAAATATGCTCTGCGAAAAAACACGTTCAGAATATATCGTGCTTGCACGTGCAAAGGGAACAAAAGACAGCACAATCTTATTTCGTCACTGCCTAAAAAATGTGCTGCCAGCTTATATTAGTCTTATGGCAGTTTCGGTAGCGCATATTCTTGGCGGTACTTATTTGGTAGAAGCAGTATTTGGATATCCGGGAATTGGTATGCTTACGTATGAGAGTGCCAAAACGTCTGATTACAACATGCTTATGGTACTATGCCTTTTAACAGGAGTAGTGATGATAGCAGCAAACACGATTGCAGAGCTAGTGAACGCAAGGTTAAATCCATATATGGCGCAGGAGGAAAAATGAGCTTTGAAAAACATATAATGAAGAGAAAAAAAGTACCGTTTCTTTCCTTTGTGCTGCTTGGTATTTTGATTATGGGATGTGTGTTTGTACCGTTTTTTTGCAAAGATGCGTCATATATGGATCTTATGAACTGCAGCCGCGCACCAGGGCGTGAATTTTTCTTTGGAACAGATACTATGGGACGCGATCTGTTTTCATGTATCTGGCATGGCGGACGTGTTTCTCTTACCATTGGCTTTTTATCAGCTGCAATATCAGCAGTTATTGCAGTTTTGTATGGCACAGCAAGTGCACTATCACCTGCGTGGCTGGATAGGCTTTTGATGCGTCTTGTAGATGTGCTTCTTTCTGTTCCGTCGCTTTTGCTTGTCTTATTTGTGCAGGCAGTATTTGGAAAAAATATTATAGGAATGAGTGCATCGATAGGACTTTGCGGATGGTTTTCAATGGCAAAAATCGTGCGCACACAGGCAAAAACAGTAAAAGAAAGCGGCTTTGTCACGGCATCACAGTGTATGGGCGGCGGTTTTTTTCATGTGCTTTACTGGCATCTTGCTCCAAATTTTCTTCCATCCATTTTATTTATGATTATTATGAGTGTACGAACAGCAATAGCCGAAGAATCAACACTCAGCTTTCTGGGGCTTGGCCTTCCAATAGAGACAATCTCGTGGGGCAGTATGCTGGCACTTGCCCAGAATGCGTTTGTTATGCGCGCATGGTGGATGATTTTGATTCCAGGCCTTTTCTTAATACTCCTTTTTTTATGTCTCACCGAGATAGGAAGCTGGTGCCAAGAGCGCATGAATCATAAAAAGAGGCAGATGTAAAACATTCTTAGAACAGACAATAATATAAGCTGAGAAACAGGTCAGAACATTGAATCTAATTGGCCTGTTACAAGTTGATTGAATTTATCGTTAACAGAGCTTTCTGTTAGCCAACAGCTTAATTCAATATATTTTTCGTTTGCCATATTTAGTCGGCCCAATTGAATATCTGTCAAAATATTTTTTGCTGTTACAAGTACTTTTGGATGTGGACTGTCAACAATAAATTGTACTCTTGCTGAAGATTGGCCTAATCGTTCAAGAAGTAATTTCTGCTTTTCCCAACGAAGACGCGATTTGCCACTTTCAAATCTGCTGTAGGTTTCAGGTTCTATAATTCCTTCGCATGCCTGATGCTGTGTCAAGCCTTTTTGTAAGCGTGCATTTCGGATGACATCATTTGAAATCCATATGTGATTATCGGTAGATGATTCCCATATAGCATAAGGATTTATCGCTGAAGAACTGACAATCAAGTCATATTTTTTATATTCATTTAAAATTTTTTCTTGAACAGAGAATTGCGTATTACGTGAAGCAGAGATAAAATGTTTTTGACAATTAAGTATTAACCATATGGCACCGTTGTTTTGCTCACGCTTCATGAGTCTTTTTGTCTGTTCTAAGATAGTCCATGCCTGCTTAATGTTTCCTTCAATAAATTCTAACTTAGCTAGTTTTACTGCTGCAAGTGGAAGAATACGAATACTTTCTTTGTTGCGTTTTTGCATACAGGCAAACAAAAAAGGTCTGCAAAGCCACTCTAAAATTTCTTTTGCATCAGATGTCTGTTGGTTGTATAATAAGGCATCTGATGTTAAATAAATAAGCTCTAATTCAAGCTCAGCTAAAAAATAATGACCATTTTTACACCATTCTTCAATTGATACGGAATGAAGAGTTTTCCATGTTTTTCTTAGATGAGCTAAGTACATAATTTCTAAAGTGCTTGAAGTGCATTCCGTATAAAATAAAACAGTGTTTGCTTTTTGTGTTAGAGCAGTTTTCAAAAGCCAGCCATAGATTACCTGTACAAATAGATCATGAATGCGGCCGCTTCCTTGAATAACGGCATCTGTATTTTGCCATGCATTAGAGTAATCAAAAACTAATAATTTTCCTTTTTTTAATAGTTCCTTTTGCTTTTCCAGCTGCTGCTGTGTAGCATTTAAGGGAATGCTTCTTAATTCGTCTGTAATAGATCGTAATACCTTTCTTTTTTGAAGTAATGTTTCTTCATCTTTTGTAATATAGCATTTGTAAATAAGTGGTGACACAGACATTCTTTCCAATAAAAAATCCCAGATCATTCTATCTCCCAAGCCTTCATCATGTTCGATTTTACTGAATTTTTTTGCGGTTAAAACACCTTCACGAATTGTTTGGGAAGATATTCCGTAATCGTCAAGACCTTGCAAAAACAGATCACCAATTGTATAATTTAAACTCAATAGAATCTCCTCCCTGTCAGCTTTGTAAATTAGACAATAATAGTAAAATATTACAGCATATTAGGCTATTTGTAAATGATCAGAAAAGGAAAAAAATAAAAAATAAAGTCCAAATATATCATTTGGATTATGGCAGATAAATGATATCATAAATATGCAAAATGCAATAGAAAATATTGAGGGATAAATGAAATAATGAAATTGATAATGACCTATTACAAAAAAATGATTATCACATATAAAAAGCTTTTTGTGATGTCATTTGTGATTATGGCGGCAGTGACCGTGAGCAACCTTTTGATTCCGTGTGGAATGCGCTTTTTGGTAGACAGTATCTCACAGGCGAACAGTCTTGGACAGAAAGAACTTCTTTTTTTGCTTGCCGCATTCGCAGCATTTTTATTATGTATGGGGTTGAATACCTGGATGGAAATTAGATGGTATTTGCTGCTAGATAAGTTAGGCGGTCTTTGTATGAGAGACTTGACACTCAAGATGGAGGCAGCACTTGCGGCCGCTTCCCTATCCGATGCCGATAAGATTGGTGCGGAGGTGTTAAAGCATACAATGTATGCTGATGTGCTTGATGTATTTCGTGTGACAGGTCATCATATACCGTCGTTTATCAGTGCGGTATTGACAACTATTGTATGTATGGTATTGGCCTTTGCATTTAGCATGAAATTTGCAGTTTTTTTGGTGTTTTCAGTTGGTCTTGGCTGGTATGTGTCATTTTTGGGGCGAAAGCGAATTTCACAAAAGGCAGGCAAGACAAATCAGAAAATGAAACAGTGCCATGCCGTCTGCAATCAGTATATTGACTCAATGACACTTGTCCAGACAAACGATGTGCTCGATTACTTTCAGCAGGAAACAACGAGAAAATTAAGTGATTTTATTCAGACTGCAAAAAAAGAAGATCGCCTTATGCTTTTTTGGTCTAAGTTGTCCGAACATTATAACACGATATCTACTATGCTGCTGTCTGTTTTATTGTTGATTCCTTCATGGGGCGGATCAATTGGGAATTTGATCTTTTTTACGATGTTGTCAACGGTAATTAATTCGCAGGGTCAGAATGCACAGGAATTGCTGCGGCAAATTATGCGCGCACAAGTAAGCTTTGAGAATGTAGATAAGGTGTGCAAATTAGAGCCGCGCCAGAAAGCAGAGTCATTAACAGATGTTGAATCAATCGAGTTCGACTCAGTTTGTTTTTCTTATGCAAGCGGTGCACCTGCCTTAACACAAGTTTCCTGCTGTCTGCAAAAAGGACAGATGGTTCGCCTGATGGGTGAAAATGGCTGTGGAAAGTCTACATTTATAAAGCTCTTGCTTGGACTTTATCGGCCAGACAGTGGAACAATAAGAATCAATTCACAATCAGTTGATGCTTATTGCAAACATGATATGAGCCGCCAGTTTTTGTACGTTGGTCAGGAGGAGATTTTTTTAAACGAGACAGTAGAAAATTATTTACACATTATCACACAGAACAAGGGAGAAACTGTGACATATCTGTTAAAAGAATATGATATGGCGGCGGATCGTGCCATCGAAAATGAGGGAAAATCATTGTCGGTGGGACAGCGAAAGAAACTGTTAATCATGAAAATGCTTCTTAGAATCGAAGAAGCCTCTGTTTTGATTGTAGATGAAATAGAGGCTGGTCTTGATCAAGAAACAAGAGAAAAATATGAGCAGTTGTTAAATTTTATTGCGAAAAAGAAGAATAAACTTATAATTGTCGTTGAGCATGACCCACAAGGGACGATTGAATTTACAAAAATAATGCATTTTCAGAGTGGTCGTCTTGTGAATTGTGACAATTTCCAGTAAATGCATATCGTAAAATGAAATTTCTGCTTGCAATTTGCACTTTCGTGTGCTATAGTAATGAACCATAAGAAACGCATTGAAGGAGACTCTATCCCAACGATCTTGACAGGAAGAGGGCGTCACCGACTGAGAGCGCCGTCATGAGGGACTGGGTGTGGGAACGCTCCGGAGCGGGCATTCTGAGCTTTTATTATGAGTAAAAGGGTAGGTTTGCACGTTGGTTTACGTTATAACCATAGAGTGATCCAGATATGGATTGAATGCGGGTGGTACCGCGGAACGAAGATGTTTCGCCCCGGAGACTGTAATAAGTTACAGTTTCCGGGGTTTTTTGTATAATGCAGCAACTTGCAAAACAAGTTAGCGAATCCGAATATTTTTAGAATTGCGAGAGTTACGGAGTAACGGAGCAATTCGTAAGCATTATAATAAATAAAGGTACCAGCATCAACCATGGAGACTCGTATTTTGGCTGAAAAGAAAGGACAACATGGAATTTATCAGTGGAATCAGCAAGAAAGAGTATGTAAGCATCAAGGAACTGGCACAGGGAAGCTGTGATGGAAAGACCGTCCGCATGGAGGGCATGGTTCATGCCGTAAGAGATATGGGCGATGTGCGCTTTGTCATTTTGAGAAAGGCAGAGGGACTCGTTCAGTGTGTCTACGAGGAAAAAACAGCAGGCTTTGCACTTGGCGAACTCAAGGATGAGAGCGCAGTGCGCGTAGCAGGTGTTGTCTATGAGGAGGCAAGGGCGCCATTTGGAAGGGAACTTCGACTGACTGAAGTGACCGTTTTATCTGAGCCTTCTGCTGCAATGCCGTTGCCTGTCAGCAAATGGAAACTGAATACTTCACTGGAAGCAAAATTAAACTACCGTCCACTGTCCCTTAGAAACCTTCAAGAGCGAGCAAAGTTTCGTATTCAGGAGGGCATCGCAAGAGGGTTCCGCGAGTTTTTAACAACTCAGGGCTTTACGGAAATCCGTACCCCAAAGATCGGAGCCAAGGGAGCAGAGGGCGGTTCTAACGTATTTAAGCTTGATTATTTCCACCGTCCGGCAGTGCTCGCACAGAGCCCGCAGTTCTACAAGCAGATGATGGTCGGCGTATTTGACCGCGTGTTTGAGACCGGACCGGTATTCCGTGCAGAAAAGCACAATACAAAGCGCCATTTAAACGAATATACGAGTCTTGATTTTGAGATGGGATTTATCGATAGCTTCGAAGACATCATGGCAATGGAAACTGGATTTTTACAGTACACAATGGAGCTGTTGAAAAAGGATTATGCAAGAGAGATTGAAATGCTAGGCATCACACTTCCAAAGGTAGATGAGATTCCGCAGGTTCGTTTCGACGAGGCCAAGCGCTTAGTATCCGAAAAGTATCACAGACAGATCAGAAACCCATATGATCTAGAGCCAGAGGAAGAGGCACTGATTGGTCGTTACTTTGAGGAAGAGTACAAAGCCGATTTCGTATTTGTCACCCATTATCCAAGCAAAAAGCGCCCGTTCTATGCAATGGACGATCCAGACGACAAGAACTTCACCCAGAGCTTCGACCTGTTGTTCAAGGGACTTGAGGTGACAACAGGTGGTCAGCGTATTCATGAATATCAGATGCTTCTAGATAAAATCGAGGCAAAAGGCATGACAACCGAAGGAATGGAGCAGTATTTAGATATCTTTAAGCATGGCATGCCGCCGCACGGAGGACTTGGAATCGGACTCGAGCGTTTGACAATGAAACTGATCGGAGAAGATAACGTGCGCGAGACCTGCCTATTCCCAAGAGATCTCTCCCGTCTGGAGCCGTAAAATTAGACAAACCCCGAGGTGCAAGTGTTTCACGAGGCGATGCCGTGTAGCGAAGCCGTAAGGCGAAGCGATTTTGGCTCGCCGACGAAATCACTTGACCGAGTGGGTTTTCGTAACTTAGAATGTTATAAAGAAGAAAGGAACAATTCGATGGCGAACAAGATTGATGACGAAACGATCGACTATGTCGGCATTTTAGCAAAGCTTGAACTTTCCCCAGAGGAAAAAGAGCAGGCAAAAAAGGATATGTCCGACATGCTTGACTATATTGATATGCTTGGCGAACTAGACACCTCAAATGTAGAGCCAATGAGCCACGCATTCCCAGTTTTTAATGTATTCCGTGAGGATGTTGTGACAAATGGGGATGGAAGTGAGGACACACTCGCAAATGCGCCAGCTCAGAAAAATAGCGCATTTAAGGTTCCAAAGACCGTGTAAAAAAGCTGAAAAAAGTTAGGTCTTAAAAGGCTGATATAACAGGAGAGATCTCAATGGATATTCAAAAGTTGACAGCGGTTTCGCTGGGTAAAAAGATAAAAGAAAAAGAATTATCTGTGCGTGAAGCGTTAGAAGCATCTTTTGCACAGATTGATCAGACAGAATCACAGTATCATGCATATGTGACAATTGACAGAGAGGGTGCATACAGACAGGCAGATGCTGTTCAGGAAAAAATTGATAAGGGTGAGCTGACTGGCCCACTTGCAGGTGTACCGGTAGCGATCAAGGATAACATGTGCACAAAGGGACTGCTCACCACCTGTAGCTCAAAGATTTTGGAAAATTATATTCCAACTTATACGGCCACAGCAATTGAAAATCTGATAAACGCTGGATGTGTTGTAATTGGAAAGACCAACATGGATGAGTTTGCGATGGGAAGCACAACCGAAACTTCATACTTTGGTGTGACGAAAAACCCACACAATCCAGAGCATGTTCCAGGTGGTTCTTCAGGTGGAAGTGCAGCGGCAGTTGCATCAAATGAGTGTTATTTTGCACTTGGTTCCGATACAGGCGGCTCAATCCGTCAGCCATCTGCATTCTGTGGTATCACTGGTATGAAGCCAACCTACGGAACAGTTTCACGTTATGGACTGATTGCATACGGCTCCTCGCTCGACCAGATCGGTCCAATGACAAAGAATGTCACCGACTGTGCAGCTGTTCTTGACACCATTGCTTCCTATGATAAGAAAGACAGCACTTCGATTAAAAGAGACGACTATGACTTCTCATCTGCACTCGTATCGGATGTCAAGGGTCTTCGAATTGGTCTTCCAAAAGATTACTTTGGTGAAGGTCTTGACGGTGAAGTAAAGGCAGCAATCTTCAAAGCAGCAAAGACATTAGAAGGAATGGGTGCGATTGTTGAAGAGTTTGATTTAGGACTTGTAAAATATGCAATTCCTGCCTACTATGTCATTGCATCGGCAGAGGCTAGTTCAAATCTCGAGAGATTTGATGGTGTCAAGTATGGCTACCGCACAAAAGAATACGATGGTCTTCACAATATGTACAAAAAGACACGTTCCGAGGGCTTTGGACCAGAGGTAAAGCGCCGTATTATGCTGGGTTCTTTTGTTCTTAGTTCCGGTTACTATGATGCTTATTACCTAAAAGCATTAAAGACAAAGGCGCTGATCAAGAAAGAATTTGACAAAGCATTTGAAAAATATGATATCATTTTGGCACCGGCAGCACCGACAACGGCACCTCTTTTGGGAAGCAGCTTGCGTGATCCAATGAAAATGTATTTGAGTGATATTTACACAATATCCGCAAATCTTGCCGGAATTCCAGGCTTGTCAATTCCATGTGGAAAGGACAAAAATGGACTTCCAATCGGAATGCAGCTTCTAGGCGGCTGCTTTAAAGAAAAAACATTGCTTCGCGCAGGCTTTGCGTATGAGACGGAAAGAGAGGAGGAAGCTTGATGGCACAGTATGAAACCGTGATCGGTCTTGAAGTTCATGTAGAGCTTGCAACAAAAACAAAAATTTTCTGCGGCTGCTCTACCGCATTCGGAGGAGCACCAAACAGCCATACTTGCCCAGTCTGCACCGGTCTTCCGGGTTCTCTTCCGGTATTAAACAAGCAGGTTGTTGAGTATGCAATGGCAGTTGGTCTCGCGACAAACTGTCAGATTAACCAGTATTGTAAATTTGATCGTAAGAACTATTTTTATCCGGATAACCCACAGAACTATCAGATTTCTCAGCTGTATTATCCGATTTGCCATGACGGCGGTGTTGAGATTGATGTAAATGGTCAGAAAAAGATTGTGCGCATCCATGAGATTCATATGGAGGAGGATGCCGGAAAATTGGTTCATGACGAATGGGAAGATGTCTCACTGGTGGACTACAATCGTTCTGGTGTGCCGCTAATTGAGATTGTATCTGAGCCAGATATGAGAAGTGCCGATGAAGTCATTGCCTATCTGGAAAAGCTTCGATTAATCATTCAGTATCTTGGTGCATCTGACTGTAAGCTTCAGGAAGGTTCCATGAGAGCCGATGTCAACTTGTCAGTTCGTCCAGTTGGCTCAGAGACCTTTGGTACTCGTACCGAGATGAAGAACTTAAACTCCTTCAAGGCCATTGCCCGCGCAATTGAATCGGAGCGTGCCCGTCAGATTGAGTTGATCGAAGAAGGAAAGAAGGTCACACAGGAGACCAGACGTTGGGATGACAATAAGGAATATTCCTATCCAATGCGTTCGAAGGAGGATGCACAGGATTATCGCTATTTCCCAGACCCAGATCTGCCGCCTCTTCAGATTCCAGACGAGTGGATTGAGCGCTTAAAGTCTGCTCAGCCAGAGCTTTGTGATGAAAAGATGGCACGCTATAAGGAAGAATATGAGATTCCGGATTATGATGCTGATATTATCACTGGATCAAAGCGCATGGCTGATATTTTTGAAGAGACAGTTGCTCTTGGTGCAGCACCTAAAAAGGTATCCAACTGGTTAATGACAGAGACGATGCGTCTTCTAAAAGAGCATACAATGGAGCCGGACGAACTTGACTTTTCTCCAAAAAATTTGGCTACACTAATTTCGCTTGTCGAGAAAAAGACAATCAACCAGACCGTTGCAAAAGAGGTCTTTGAGAAAATTTTTGCAGACGATATCGAGCCGGAAAGCTATGTAAAAGAGCATGGTTTGGGCATGGTAAGCGATACTGGTGCATTACAAAAGACCATCGAAGAGATCATTGCAGCAAATCCGCAGTCAGTAGCAGACTATAAAGCAGGAAAGCAAAAGGCTATAGGCTTCTTAGTTGGACAGACTATGAAGGCCATGAAAGGCAAGGCAAATCCAACAGCTGTAAACGAGATTTTAGTAAAATTATTAAACGAGTAGTAAGATCTGCTCATCTGTTGAAAAAAACGGATGAGCAGATCTTTTTATACAAAAAAATCTTGGAAAATTTACAAAAAAATGCTTGATTATTTCAGATAAATGTGATAAAGTTACTTTGTTTGATAATTAACAAACGAAGTCTTGCAAAAAGCAGGATAGAATAAAAATATATCATTTAATAAAAACTGGCTGAAGTTAGACAGACCAGAATAGAAAGGAAGAATTATCATGGCAAGATTTACATTACCAAGAGATCTGTATCATGGCAAGGGAGCACTTGAAGCATTAAAGACGCTGAAAGGAAAGAAGGCAATCGTCGTTGTTGGCGGTGGTTCTATGAAGCGTTTCGGTTTTCTGGATAAGGTTGTTTCCTATCTTAAGGAGGCAGGTATGGAGGTTCAGCTGTTTGAGGGTGTAGAGCCAGACCCATCAGTGGATACTGTCATGAAGGGTGCAGCAGCAATGACCGAGTTTGGACCAGACTGGATCGTATCAATCGGAGGAGGATCTCCAATCGATGCAGCGAAGGCTATGTGGGCATTCTATGAGTATCCAAATGTTACATTTGAGGATCTGTGCATTCCGTTTAACTTCCCGACACTTCGTACAAAGGCTAAGTTCTGTGCAATCCCATCTACATCAGGTACTGCTACCGAGGTAACAGCATTCTCCGTTATCACCGATTACAAGAAGGGTATTAAATATCCGTTAGCAGACTTCAACATCACTCCAGATGTAGCTATCGTAGATCCAGAGTTAGCAGAGACCATGCCAAAGAAGCTGACTGCACATACAGGTATGGATGCTATGACTCATGCAATCGAGGCATATGTTTCTACTCTTCACTGCGAGTATACCGATCCGCTTGCACTGCATGCAATCGAGCTGATCAGCGAGTATCTGATTCCATCATACAATGGCGACATGGATGCACGTGCAAAGATGCATGATGCACAGTGTCTGGCTGGTATGGCATTCTCTAACGCACTGCTTGGAATCGTTCACTCCATGGCACATAAGACTGGTGCAGCTTACAGCGGCGGACATATCGTTCATGGATGTGCAAACGCAATGTACCTGCCAAAGGTTATCCGCTTCAACGCAGCAGAGCCAGAAGCACAGGTAAGATATGCAAATATCGCAAGATTCCTTCACTTAGAGGGAAGCACCGATGCAGAGCTTGTAGATGCACTGATCGCTCATATCCAGAACATGAACAAGCAGCTTGATATCCCGACCTGCATCAAGGATTATGAGGGCGGAATCATCGACGAGAAAGAATTTATGGAGAAGCTGCCAACAGTTGCAGAGCTTGCAGTAGGTGATGCTTGTACAGGATCCAATCCAAGAAGCATTAACCCAGAGCAGATGGCAAAGCTGTTAAAGTGCTGCTACTACGATGAGGAAGTAGATTTCTAATCATTTAATAAAATTTTTAAGGCGCGTACCGCAGGGTGCGCGCCTTTTTATATTGCACCGAAGGGGCTTAGTAGTAATACGCCTTTTGCTTGCAAATCGGAGTGGGAAAGGGTATAATTAGTTTATAAAATTAGCACAATCCTGTGCGGAAATGAGGAAAAAAATGATATTACTGACAGCAGACGGAATTACTTCTTTACAGCTGGAGGAAGAAATAAAAAAAGCACTTGTGCCAATATCAAGAAGAGCAGCGCTTGTGACAACCGCCTCGTGCCGGTATAAAGAAAAAGATCATAATGTTCCAATATTAAGTGCGCTTATGAGGCGCTTTGGGCTTGAGCCGGAGTGCGTGGACGTGGAATTTCAGGATGCGACTTTTTTATTGGCATATGATGTTGTTATTTTGATGGGCGGAAATCCATTTTATCTGCGCAAGCATTTAAAAAAGTGGAAAAATAGTCTGGAAGTTTTGACTGAGCTTGCTAACCGCCATGTGCTTATAGGAATAAGTGCCGGCAGCATGGTTCTTGGCGATACGATGGAGTTTGCCTGTCAGATTGAACCTGGTGGTATCGAGGAAGTTGGAGAAAATGTAGACTGCAGCGGTTTTGGCATTGTGCCGTTAAATATTATGCCGCATTACCTGGCATATCTGACTGCTTATGAACAGACAAAGGAGATACTGGAAAGCTACGAGGAGGAGACAGGACGAAAGATATGTACCATAAATGACGGCGATGGCATAATCATTTCACAAGCAGGAAAAAAGGGACGCTATATCAAAGATGAGCGATATACACCGATTGTTGCGCCTGGCATGTCAGAGTATCAGGCATATTTTTTTGATCTGTATGGCACTTTGATTGACATTCATACAGAAGAGGGTGATCATGAGCTTTGGGAGTTTATGGCAAAATATTATGCCTACAAAGGAGCAAGGTACGGTTCATGGGAGCTTCGCTGGAGATATGGTGCATTGATTCATGATGAGGAAGAACGGCTTTTGCATGAAAATCCCAAACAGATTCCTGAGCCACAGGTAGAACGTGTCTTTATGCGTTTATATGAAGAAAAGGGTGTGCGTGTTTCCATACAGGAGGCTGTGGATGCCGCGCAGGTATTTCGAAGCTTTTCACTGCGCTATGTTCGCTTATATTATGGTGCAAAAGAGCTTCTTGCCCACCTGAAAAAGAAAGGAAAAAAGCTCTATGTGCTTAGCAATGCGCAGCAGGTATTTACTGCCAGCGAGCTGCGCTATCTTGGTATTTACGATTACTTTGATAAGGTGTGCCTGTCATCAGATTACCATTGCAAAAAGCCAGATGCTGCTTATTTTAAGGCATTATTAACGTCAGAAAGCTTAGATCCGGCAAAGGTAATGATGATCGGAAACAGCGAATATGATGACATACGTACTGCAAAATCACTTGGTATGGGTGCATGCTATATTCATTCCAATTTGTCACCAGAAGGAGAGACGGCAAATTGTGATATTGTTATGAGAGCGATGGATCTGCCGTCTCTGGAGAAGATTTTGTGCCGCGAAGCGCACTTGGCGTAATTCCATATTTTTTCTTAAAGACGCGGTTAAAATGAGGAATGCTGTTAAAACCGCATCTTCTTGCAATGTCCATGATTGGTTCATAAGCGTCTGCAAGCAGCAGTCTTGAAGCTTGAGAAAGACGATAGCTGTTTAAGCATTCTGTGAATGTTATGCCAATCGTGGACTTAAAGAACTTAACAAAGTGAGATTCACTAAATTCACATACTTTTGCCATCTGCTCAGTAGACAGCGGTTCACTGTAATGATCTGTGATATAGCTAATGATTTGTTTTGTCTTTACTACTGATTTTTGTGGGCGGCTCTTTGGCTTTACAGACGGCTCATTGTAAAATAGCAGATAAAACAGGCGAAAGAGACAGCTCTTTATGCCAAGCGGGTAAGCTGCTGAATAAAACGTCTGCAGCTGAAACATTTCCTCAAAACATTGACGAAACTCATTGTACCAGCCGTCTTCAGGCGTGATAAGCCATGGAATGACTTGATCTCCCTTTGAGAGTGGCTCTAAAAATGCAAATGCATCGTCATTATCTGTACTTCCAGAAAGAAGAGACAGCGGAAATTGGATCATGCTAATCTTCAGTGAGGAGTTTGAATCTGCGTCAATGGAATGCAGCTGACCTGGTAAAACCAGACAGATATCGCCCTTTTTTACTGAAATTTTTTCAAGGTCAATTGATACTCGTCCAGTTCCTTCACGGATTAGAAGAATTTCCATAGTATCCTGCCAGTGAATAGATACAGAAGAAATGTCATCAGGCAGAACAGCCGTCAGGGCAGCAAAAGGAAAAGAACCTGTTAAAGGTTCGTGCATTTCAAATAAGTCGATGTTTTGGATATTCATATGTATAATAATAAGCCTTTCTCAAAGTCAGTCTTTTTCTCATAATAGGTATACCACAAGAAACGAAAGAAAACAACCCAAAATGTGGAAGAGCAAAAAGCTTGACAGACACTTTTTTTATTACTATTATAATAAAAAGTAAGTAGAAAAAGATGGTCATTTAATAAAGAGGTGAAGAATGGAACTATATCATGCGAGTAAAGAGATTGTTCAGTACCCAGAAGTAAGAAAGGCAAGGTATACAAAAGATTTTTCTTGGGGATTTTATTGCACCAATAATTTTAAACAGGCAGTAAGATGGGCGAATAAACAGAAAGCAGTTTGGGGTGTTGGCAGAATTTAAATATCCGACACATCAAATAAGTTTCCATACATTGTCGGCACTTGATTGTCTGACGTTTGTAAAGAGTGAGGTAGTTTATGACAGAGAAGGAAAGAAATGATTATTTTTATGTGTGCGCGCTAATTGAATATATTGCAAGAGAAACAAAAAATCATCGTGGAGATATTGTGAATCAAATTGGTGAAGATGGTATAAAAAAGCTTTTGTATGATGCAGAGGTAGATCACTGCCTTAGTTTTGAACAGGTTAGCGATGAAGTAGTTGATTATTATAAAATAAAGCAGGGAGATTTTGATACAATATCGGCTTGCAAGTATTCGATCCCGAGTTTTCTTGATATTGGTAAATTATATAGTATTATGATAGAGGACTGTGCGAAGCCGGGAGATGAAGTTTCAGAGTTGATGAAAATATTTTCTTCTTTTATCAGTGATGAGATATCGAATTTAATACCGATTTATATTATCAAAATCCAAACTATCTTGAGTGGTCATATAGAGAGGGAAAATTGTTAGATTGATCTTATATATATAAAGAATGTGGTTTTATTTTTATTTTACGAATAATCGTTAGAGATAGTTAGAGCGAGGGGAATTTTGCGGTAGCAGAGTTCCTTTTTTCGTTGACAAAAAACGATATTTTATTTAAAATACAGTATATAATATTTAATAATGAGGGTGATTTTAATAGTGAACCAAATAAGCCAAATAAGATTAATGAACCCAATGAGCTAACAAAAAAGGAGGACACCGATGGAGCTGGAAATTAAAAATGTATCGCACACCTATAAAAATGGAAAAAAAGCATTATCAGAAATTTCCACAAGTCTTACCCCTGGTGTGTATGGTCTCTTAGGACCAAACGGCGCAGGAAAATCAACGCTGATGAACATCATTACTGATAATCTGAGGCCAACAGCGGGTGAAGTGTCGCTCGATGGAAATGTGATCTGGAAAAACAGCAATGCGTATCGTGCAAGGCTTGGCTATATGCCACAGCAGCAAGGGCTATACAGTTCCTTTACCGGGACACGTTTTTTATGGTACATGGCAGCGTTAAAGGGATTGTCACATAGAGAAGCCAAAACGCGTGTAAATGAACTGCTAGAGTTGGTGAATTTAAAGGATGCCGCAGATCGACGTATCGGAGGCTATTCCGGTGGAATGAAGCAGCGCCTTTTAATTGCGCAGGCATTATTAAATGAGCCAGATGTACTTGTGTTAGATGAGCCAACGGCGGGTCTGGACCCGAAAGAGCGCATTCGCATCCGCAATTTTATCAGTGAGATTGCAGCAGATAAGATCGTTCTATTGGCAACACATGTAGTTACGGACGTGGAGTGCATCGCGAAAGAAATCATTTTATTGAAACAAGGACGCATTCTCAAAAAAGCATCGCCGATGGATCTGATCCGAGAAATGGACGGGCTGGTATGGGAATTTTTGATTCAGCCGGAGGAGATGGCAGGTGTGCAGAAAAAATATCTGGTCAGCAACATTATGATGACCGATGCCGGGATGCTTGTTCGTGCAGTAGGAAATGGGGAGCAGTTCCCGGCTGAACGAAAAAAGGCTGCGGCAAATATGGAAGATGTATATTTGTATCGGATGGAAGCAGATATTGGATAGAGAGTGGGGAAAGAAAAATGGGACTTTTGGAACTTTTTTTATATGAGTTAAGAAAGACCGTCGCATCGAAAGCACTGTTGGCAATTATAATTTTGTGTTTGGGCATCAGCATTGCTTACCAGTGGAGTGAGACACGCTCAGGCGGACAATACGATCAGTACAGTGGGCTGCGCGGCGCCTTTTGGAGCGAAGAACTAGAAAAAACAAAGGGAACAGACCGTGACAAGTTAAAACAATATTTTGAGATTGAAGGCTGGTATCATGGCCTTTTAGCGGCAGAAGAGAATGGACAAGATATTGAGTCATCACTGATGGAGTTTCAGGAACTCTATCCAGATGTGGATATGGAAGTACGCTTGCATCAGTCAGAAGAAGTACCAGAAGAAATGAGTCATCTGACAATGCATAAATTTTATAATAATATTGTGTCGAGATTAACCTATCAGGAATCGTATCCGCAGTTTCGAGAGAGCATTCAACAAAAAGCCGATGAATTAGAAGATTTGGCACTTTTTTCAGATATTAGCGGATATAGCAGCCGCAACATCATGCAGACGGCAGAGGCCTATAAAAAGCTGGGTGATCTCACACTAGAATATGATTACAGTGCGGCCATCTATATGGGAACCAATACAGTGATGGTTGATATGATGATCTTGTTTTTGGTGATCCTGATTGGTTGGCAGATCTTTTGCAGGGAGCGCGAGAATGGAATCTATCCGATTCTTCAGACGGCAAAAAGAGGCGGCATGGCATTCATCAGCGCAAAACTTGCGGTGTATTTTCTGATGCTTGCAATCCTTTCTTTTTTGCTTTATGCGGCACAGTTTTTGTTCGCTTTTTCCTTGTATGGAATCGGAAATTTAGATGTGGCATTGCAGTCACTTTCTGAATATCGAAATTGTGTACTTCCAGTTTCAATCGGGACATACATATGGCTGTTTCTGGGAATTAAAGTGGCAGCTTGTTTGGTGTTCGGCAGCCTGATTGTATTTTTTATGATAGCATGGAAACGATTTGTGCCGGCTGTCTGCACCTATTTTGGGGTGGCGCTGATCGAATATGCATTGTATACCACTGTAAATAGCCTTTCAAAATGGAATTGGTTTCGCTATGTAAATCTGTTTTCGGTACTGGATGCATCACAGCCGTTTACGGTTTATTGGAATTTAAATTTGTTTTCCTATCCAATTTGGGCAGGGTTTGCAAAGATGGTTCTATGTATTGCAACAATTTTTCTGTGCATGGTGCTTTCGATTTTGATTTACTGTCGTGAGCGTGAGGGAAAGCGTGTACACGGCATAGCGTCAGGCAGACAAATTGCAGTCTGTTCATTTGGCGGAAAGCATGTGAGTATTTTTGCACATGAGGGATACAAGTTTTATGTGCTCGGCGGAATGGGGGTATTTTTGATTGTGGCTTCGGCTATTTCGATGCACATGGCAGAGGGAATTCCATCTCATACAGGAACGACAGAAATACAGGCATATCGGTATTATATTGAGCAGCTGCAAGGCACGTATACCGAAGAGACAAGGGCATGGCTGGAGCAGGAAACACAAATTATGCAGATGACCGATCAAGAGGCACTTGAAACCCAAGAGCAATTTCAAAATGGAGAAATCTCTTTGGAGACATACACAGACTGGATGGAGAAGCGCCAGCAGTTGATTGAAATGCGGTCAAGAGGGTTTTATAAAATTTTGGCACAGGAACAGGTGATTAAGAATGCGAAAGAGAATGGATTTGAAAATGCAGGATTTGTCGATCAGTATAAGCTGTCCTATCTGTTTAAGGATGAGAATAATCAAATGTTTCTTGCCTGTGTGCTGCTTTCAGCATTGATTCTGGGCGTATCGGGTCTGTTTGGAATCGAGGAACGAAATGGCATGATGGCGCTGTTACAATCCACGCAAAAGGGACGGCAGCCATTACAAAGAAGAAAATTGTTGCAGACAATTTTGTGCGCAACGGTGCTGTATGCAATTTTGTATGTGCCGTATTATGTAGCAATCTGGCGCGATTTGTCAGAGGTGGATGCGTCCCTTGTCTTAAATGGAGTGCCAGGCTATCAAAAGTTGCCTGTGCCGTTGTCCATTCGTCATGCATTTGTTGTGATGTTTGTGCTTCGCTATCTGACAGCAGTGATTTGCAGCATAATCACAGCAGCTGTTACCAGTGCAGTAAAGAAACAGGCACTTGGAAGCGTAATCTGTTTCTTACTGTTTTTGGGACCATGTATTTTATATCTTTGGAAGGTAAATCTGTCCGGTGTGAGTGTTATCGGCGGCCTTTTGCCGCAGCTTACTTTCCAAAACGGACAGGTCATGTTGTATGGTGTGTACTGGATTGGAATGCTGGCGGCAGTAGGAGGCAGTCTGTATTGGATGAGAAAGAAGATTTACACGAACGTAAAGTAAAACAAATAATTATTAGTGAAGGGGAGAAGTGAAATTAACTTCTCCTCAAAAAATAAGTACATAAAATTGGCTGAGTGATGTTAATTAAATATCTCTTACATAAATCCAATTACCTATCCAACAGTTGTTATTACGATCAAATAAGCGCTTATATATTTTACCGCTCTCTATTTTATAACACCATTCATAATTTTCAGTATTAAGTGGATTAGGCGTTTCTAGTAGAGAGATTGATATTATAGGTTGACATGTACTAGCTTCACTTTTTTTGCAAAATAAATTGCTGACAAAACAAAATATAATAAGCGTATAAGTTAATATTTTTTTCATTTTGGCGTCTCCTTTTTAATTGGTATTGAACTATAATATTTTAATGAGTCAACTGTTTCAAGATATTCTCCATATAGATAAAGATCATAAGTACCATTAGCATTTGGTATCGCATAGGCATTTTCATCTGTTAAGATAAATATTTGTTCAGTGTCAGTAGATATAGGAAGTGCAGATGGCTCCAATGTAAAACAATAGGATAGAAGAAAAATAAGTATGCTGGCAAAAACGAAAAATATGGAATAGAAATATTTCTGCTTTGCATCGCGAGCCAATAAATAAAATCGTTTTTCAAGCATACTTTTTTTGAAGTTATTTAAAGAAAGCATGTAATTATTAAATTGCTTTTCGGTATTGGTAACAGATTGCTTCTTTACGTTAACTAAGCATTCCATATATGGAATGAGATCACTTGGGTCTTTTGTGAGATTGGAATCCACATTGATTTCCAAAAGACTGTTAAGCTGTTTTTGCAGAAGATATTTTAACGGATTCCACCAGTAAATGATAAATACCAACTGAAAAAACAATTTATACAAGAGATCATGATGTTTAAAATGTGTCAGTTCATGACGAAAGATATAAGTTAAGTCTGTTTCACAATAATTATTTTGTGCTGGCAATAAGATACATGGCCTTCGGATTGAAAAAAGCATAGGGCTTGAAAGAAAAGACAGTTCAACAAGCGTAAAATGCTGATGAATTCCGTAAGCAGCTTGAACAGATGCTAGAATTTGAGTATATTTTTTATCCAAAGTGACATCTTTTCCAGCAGTAGAAATAATCGCGTGAATTTTTTTATATTGGCGAAAGTAGAGAAATGCTTGAATCAAAGTACCACATCCCCAGATAAGAAGCAATATATTCCATATAGAAAAATGAATCCCCAGTGATGCAGTACGAGGCGTGCGAATAAAACTTGAAATTTCGGATGGAAGTCCTTTCATGAGAATGTTCGTGGTAAATGTAAAATCAATTGGAAGAAGCAGACGTAAAACAGAGAGAAGCAAAATAAACAAAACTGTTTTATACCCAACTGCAAGAATTAAATTTGAATTGCTAAAAAGAAGGCAGGAAAGCGAAAAAAGTAAGTTTGATATAAGTAGTGTTGTTAAGACCGTATTAAAAGATATCTCAGACATAATACCTCCGGTATAGTTAATGTAATAGCTGTTTTTGGGGCGGATTTCTGAATAGTTTTCTATTGTTTTATTTCTACTATAGAATCTTGAAGATTTTTAGGCTCAGATTCAATCAAAGGAACTAATAGATAGCTCTTAGAAAACAATTGTTGAAATAAATTGTACTCATTTCCAAATATATCTTGTAGAATTATTTTTGAATTTTCAGAAGTATGAAATGCTCTTGCAAGAGTTTTTGGAAAAAATATAAAGAAGTCAATTTCAACAAGTTTTAGTTCAGAAAGTTTATGGACAATAGGTTGAATAATATTGGTTGTATATGTTTTGACCATTGAAACAATATTAAAAATAATCATTGTTTTTTTGATAGTGACATAGAAACTTAAAAACTCCTTTCAATGATAATCAAAATGTGATTTTTATAATAAAACAATATTATAAAAAAGTCAAATACTTCTTGACAAAATACGAAATTTAAAATATAATAACGATAACAAAAGAATAGTCTGTTAAGAAAGAAGCTACGATCTCATTAGAGATAAGCTACTTTAAAAAATAAAAATGGAGGTAATAGTATGAAGTTGAAAAAATTTTTAACAGCAGTAGTAGGGGCAAGTTTACTGACAGTGGGATCAGTAAATGCATGGGCGGCATCTGGAACAGTGCCAGTAGATGGTATGACATGTACATATACATTAAATTGTTCAACATCAACAGCTATTGCAACAACGAAAACAGTTCCTGCAAATAGTAGTTATATTTCAGTTTATCTTGAGGCATATGCAAAGAAGGGGACTGCAACAATAGTTACTACTGGTAGCAGTAATAGTTATACTGGTGAAATGGAAGTGTCAACGAGGGTAGTTAGTAGTACATATGGTTATCCATTTTATGGAGCACGTAGTACACACACTGTAAATGGTTGGACCGGGATGTTAGCAAAGTAAATTTGAAAATAAGATGAAAAAAGGGAATCGTGGTAACGATTCCCTTTTTGAAATAATATGTGTAAAGGAGAGTGCGGAACTATATGAAAAAAAAGATTGTGAAAATGTTTATATTATCAATAGTAAGCAGCTTTTGTCTGGCAACGCCCATCTGCGCGGCAGAAAGTGACAATGCAGCTGCATTTGAGGAAGAACAGTATACGTTGTGGCTGGAAAATTATGAAGATGAGTTGGAGATCGGAGAGATTTCGTATAATCCAGAAACCGACTGGGATTGGTCTTATTATTCATCGGGTTATGTTTCCAAAATTGCGAAAGGGGAAAAAGGATATTATGTCCGTTTGGGAGATTTTATCTATTTTTGCAGTTTTGAACATGAAAAGCTGATACCGCTTTGTGTACGTCCAGATTGTCTTCACAACAAGGAAGAAGATGAAGAAAAGAAACAGCTGTGCATGGCGTATGTGACGAATCGTGGAATTTTGGGCGGAGTACAATATTATAAAGAAAAATTATATGCAAACTATCAAAGTTTCTTTTCGGGAACGCAAAATGGGGAAAGTAGTTTTTGGGGCGATTCCTTTTATGTGTTGGAACCAGATGGAAGCAGCCGTGAAACGTTGGATTTAAAATTAGAGCGGGCAATTGGCTTTACAATTCATCGTGGAAATATTTATTATACATTGCAGACAGAAAGTCAAAGTAGCCTGGAGAGAATACAAACCGTTTATCGGGTGCCAATGGATGGGGGAGACGCGATTAAAATAGCGAAACTTAATGGAAATGCCGTGTTTTCTGTGTATCCATATGGTGATTATCTTTACGGAAGATGTGGCTTAGAGGGCGCCTCGTATTTCTTTCTTTATGATCCGAAGACAAACCAAACAACGGCAGCGCACCGATTTGAAAGTGAAGAGGTATTCTTTTTGCATCCATGGGAAGATGGATTTATAGGAAACGACAATAATAAGCTATTTCAGATCAGCTCAGATTTAAAGCAGATGGAGCAAATTGGGACACTGACATCCGATAATAAGAACGAATTTGGAATATCCGACAATGAGGAGATTTGGCTGTATAGTCTTCCTGCGGTGGATGAGGAGTATCTTTATTTTCAGGGAAGTGTAACGACACAGGAAGAAATAAAAGAGTTTGTGGCCATTTACGAGAAAGAAAATCTGGAACTGCAACAGATTATTTTTGTTGATGGAATGCCCGATTCCCAGTGCATTGGAGTTGATGAGAACCAGATTTTCTTTACCGGAAGAACAGAGGATGGCGATGCTGTATTTTGGCTGGAAAAGGAAACTATGCTAGAGAAAGATGCACAGTTTCATGTTTTACAGCCATAACAGAATCAATATAACAGAATCAACGCAGCTTCTTTTTGGCAGTTTCCAGAATTTCTTCTAAACGCTCAATTTCTGCCTGGGAATCTTGTGGATTTTTTAGCTCGGATTCCACAAGGGGAGCGAGAAGATAGCTGTCTGCAAAAAGCTGTCGAAAGGACTGGTACTCCTCCAAGAACATGCCGCTCAGGACATTTTTGGAATTATCGGCAATGCGAAATGCTCTGGCGAAGGACTTTTTGCGAAAAACAATGGAGTCGACCTCAACGAGTCCCAAATCAGAGAGCTTATGAATGATTGGTTGAACGATATTGGTGGTATATGCGCTGTTTGTTGCAACAATATCGGAGATCGTCATTGGATTTTCGGCATGAGCGAGAATTGAGAGAATCTCAATTTCTTTTTTGGACAAATTTTTTGATGCTGCCATAGAGAACTCCTTTTCGAGTATAGATTTTATTTAAAATTATTTGAAATCAAAAAATCAAAATGTAATTTTTCTAATCTCTTTTATCATAATACAAAACTGTCAAAAGGTCAAAACCTTTCTTTCACTCAGAATGAGGTTTTGACCTTTCTTGGTTTTTGCCTTAAAGAAAAGTTAATAACTGAAATTACATTTTAAATTTATCGTAAGAATTGAACACTTTTCAATATTGTCAGAAAGTGATATACTGTATCTAATTAAAAAAAAGAACAACAAACCGCATTGCGAGAAGGGATGGAAAGTATGAGAAAAAGAACCGTTTTAATCGGTCTTGTTTTAATTGCTGCTGCAGGCGGCGGTTGGTATTATTATAAAAATTATTATAATCAGGAAAAATTGGCATCTGCAGAGCCAGCAGAAGGATCTGTTTATATGAGCAAGGTATCTGATATTATGGATCAGGGCGCACTTGGCATAAAGACGCGCCTTGTCGGTGTTGTAGATCCGCAGGAATCAAAGGATATAAAGCTTGATTCCGATAAGCAGCTCAAGGAGACTTTTGTAGAAGTTGGCGATGAAGTGAAAAAGGGTGATCCTCTGTTTTCCTACGATGTTGAGGCAATGAAGCAAAAGATTCTGGAGGCTGATCTGGAATTAGAGGAGATGAATAATACACTCCAGACGATGAACCAACAGTTAAATGAGCTGAATGTGCAGGCATCTAAGGCAAAGGAGTCTGAGAAGCAGGCGTATAATCTTCAGATTCTTTCAGCACAAAATTCAATTCATAAGCAGGAATATAATATTAGTGTCAAGCAGCTAGAGCGTGCACAGCTGGAGAAAAACGTTGATAATGCAGTTGTCTATTCAGATATTGACGGTATTATAAAGAGTATCAATTCTGATTCATCAGGCAGCGGTGATTCATATAATTATGGTTCTTCTGGTTCAAATGCCTTTATGACAATTCTGGCTACTGGTGATTATAGAATTAAGGGAACATGCAATGAAATGAATATTTACAGCTTATATGTGGGTGAGCAGATGGTAATTCGTCCAAGAGCTGATGAGGATAAAATATATACTGGTGTTGTAAGCAAAATAGAGACAGAGCCGGCAACAGATAATAATAATAACGGTTATTCTGATTCCTCAGCAGAGAGCAGCAAGTATCACTTCTATGTGACTGTCAATGAGGCAATGGATCTGATGCTTGGACAGCATGTAATCATGGAGGAGGATACCGGAGAAACAGAGGAAAAGACAGGTCTTTGGATTCCAAACTACTATGTAGTATCAGATGATGAGACGAATACTTACTATGTGTGGAGCTGTGATGACAATCAAAAGGTCTGCAAGAAAGAGATAAGTGTTGGAGAGATTGATGAGGAAATGCTTGAGTACCAGATTCTTGATGGACTGACAGAGAATGACTATATTGCTTTTCCAGATGAGCTGACACAGGAAGGTATGGAGGCTATTTTGCCGGACAGCATGGAGAATGGTGAAAATCAGGGCGATGCAGGAAATGCCGGTGCGATGAATGTGATGGAGTAAGGGGGCAGGCAGTATGCTGTTAGAGCTAAAAGATATAAATAAAAGTTATTTTCAGGGAAAGCAGGAAATGCCCGTCTTAAAGAATGTCAATTTTAGTGTAGAGGAAGGCGAGTATGTGGCAATCATGGGACCGTCAGGTTCCGGAAAATCAACATTAATGAATATTATCGGATGCCTGGATAAGCCAACTTCAGGAAGCTTTTACCTGGATGGAAAGGACATTTTAAAATATAAAGACAATGCACTTTCAACTGTGCGTTTAAATACGATTGGATTTGTATTTCAGAGTTTCTTTTTGATGATGAAGCAGACGGCACTTGAAAATGTGTGTCTTCCGCTGACATATGCAGGAATACCAAAGCGAAAGCGAAAGGAGATTGCCGCGCAGGCGCTAAAGCGTGTCGGACTAGAAGATCGTATGAATTATAAACCGACACAGCTGTCAGGTGGACAGTGTCAGCGAGTAGCTATTGCAAGAGCCATTTCCAATCATCCCAAAATTTTGCTTGCGGATGAACCGACTGGTGCGCTTGATTCCAAGTCTGGTGCACAGATTATGGAGCTTTTTCAGAGTCTTCATGAGGAAGGTGTAACAATTATTATGATTACACATGATTCAGAAATTGCATCACATGCGCAGCGTGTCATTCACATCCGCGATGGACAGATTGCATAGCAACGGAACAATTCGTGTGTAACATCATAAGATATTGCAAATGGAGGGCAGTATGAAAAAATTAGCAGTTTATATTCTGGTACCTTCGCTTATAGTAGGAAGCTGCGGAGCCGGTGTATATGTGTATCAAAAAAATAAGCAGGCAAATACATATGTAAAAGTTGTTCCTGTCAGCAGCATATCGACATCTGATTATGGTTCTGATATGTATATGTATGGACAGGTTGTCAATAATCAGCGCCAGCAAATAAGTGTTACGACCTCACAGAAAATTTCAGAGGTCTTAGTGAAAAAAGGCGACAATGTAAATATTGGTGATCCTATTTTAAAGATGGACACAACAATGGACAATTTGAATTTGCAGGATCTTGATATTCAGATTCAGAAAAAAGTTCTTGAGATTTCAGAGGGTTTTAAACGGTTAGACAAATTGCAGAAGACAACACCGGCAGCACCGTTTAATCCAGGCGATTTTGATCCAGGCTGGGATCCAGGATGGGATCCGGGCTGGGAAGAGCCAACGGAGAGCTCATCTGAAGAAGAAAGCTCAAGTGAGGAAGAAAGTTCATCCGAAGAAGAAAGCTCAAGTGAAAAAGAAAGTTCATCCGAGAAAGAGAGTTCATCTGCGCAGGAAAGTTCTTCGGAGCAGTCGACCTCATCACAGGAATCAAGCAGTGAAGAGCCAACAAAGCCAGAGGAGTCAAGCGGTGAGCAGACGAGTGCAGAGCAGCCGACAGGTACCGAGCCGTCATCGGAAAGTCCATCTCAAAGCTCATCTTCAGAATCGTCTGCGGAGCAGTCAAGCCAGGATCAGTCAAGCACAGAGGAATCTAGTCCAGAGCAGTCAAGTTCAGAAAATCCGAGTACGCAGCCAAGTGAGGAATCAACGCCAGAACCTACCACGGCGCCTGATCCGACAGGCGCAAATGGAGAACAGCTGATTGGAAAGGAAATTACAAAAGTAGAGCAGGCAGCAAGCGGTGATGGAAGTAAGCAGTCACCATATTTGTTCCTTTGCGGTGCTGATGCAAAGCTTGATAATGCACTGATCCGTAAGCTTGTAAGTGAGAAAAAATATGCAACAATTCGTTTTTATAATGAGAGTGGAATGCCGGCGTATGATCTTGACTTATCAAAGATGATTCTTTCTGAGGATGATAAGCCGATTATTCACACACATAATTATATAGAAGAAAGCCGCACAGAGGCCACATGTTTGTCGCCGTCAATTGTAACATATCGCTGCGACGGATGTGGTGATGGCTACATTGTGCAGGAGGGTGAAAAGGTAGATCATATATTTGTGGATATTGTAAATAACCCTGCAACATGCGTGACAAAGGGTTATCTTGTTAGACAATGTTCAGTATGTGGTGTGATTGAAACGCAGCAGACTGACCCAGATCCAAATGCACATCAATACGTATTGTATTATGATGGCGGCACGACAAGTCCGTGGAATTATTACCAGTGCAGTGTGTGTGGTGCAACAAAGACAGAGGCAAATCCTAATTATGTGCAGCCAACAATGCCATCTTCAGAACCATCGACAGAGTCTGGCACACAGAGCGCATATAATATCACAGAGGAGCGCACGGCAATGCTGGCAACAGCATCTGTACGTCATACACTGACGGCGGCGGGCAGTGGAGATGGAGACGGTAATGGATCCGCACCAGCCGATATCTCACTTCCAACATTCCAGAATGAGGATTTTAGCGGCTACACAGCAGAAGAACTTGCGAAGGAGATTCAGTCTCAGAAGGAGAGTCTGCGTGATATGGATTTGGAGCGCAGAAAGTTAGAGCTTGAATATGCAAAGCAGCAAAAAGAGCTGGCAAAAAGCGCAACTATCTGCAGTACCGTAAAGGGAACAGTAGAAGAGCTGCAAAATATGGATGATATTGATTATTCGAAGCCGTTTGCCGTTATTAACGGAGGCGAAGGATATTATGTTCAGGGAACTGTCACAGAGGATCTTCTTGATACTTTTGTGCCGGGAATGAATATTTCATGCAACAGCTGGGTGAATGATTCATCAATTTTCTGTACAGCGGTAGTAACAGAAGTTTCTGAGTATCCAACTACAAATACGATGGGAGGTTCACAGAATCCAAATCTTTCATATTATCCGTTTGTAGCATATATTACGCCAGAGGATGGAAAGGGACTTACAAATGGCGCTTATGTTGATATCAGCCTGACGACTCAGGGTGATTCTGATTCTCTTTATATAAGTCAGATGTATGTCAAGAAAGAAGATAATCGTTACTTTGTCTATGCGAAAAATCAGCAGACTGGTCTTCTTGAAAAGCGCTATGTCACGATTGGAAAGAGTCTGTATGGCAGCTATTACCAGATCAAATCAGGATTAACAAATGATGATATGATTGCAGTACCATTTGGAAAGACTGTAAAGGAAGGTGTTAAGACAACAAGTGAGTATGGTGATGACAGCAATGGACAGATGGAGCCAGGTATGGATCCGGATATGGATGCAAGCATGTATGACAATGGAATGATGTACGATGCAAGTATGGCAGATGATGGCATAATGTACAATGCAAGCATGGCAGATGATGGGGAGGTGGATCAGTAAATGTTTGAAAATATACGATTATCCTTTCAGGGAATCTGGTCACATAAACTGCGTTCATTTCTGACAATGCTTGGCATTATCATAGGTATTGCAGCCATTATTGCGATTGTTTCTACCATAGAAGGAACAAATGAATTAATCAAGCAGAACATGATGGGCAATAATCGTCATACGGTAAAGGTTCAGCTGTCACAGGATGATTACACATATGAGATCAGCACATGGAATCCATCACCAGAGGGTGTGCCGCTTTTTGATGAGGATACGCGTCAGGAGATTCTGCAAATTCCAAACGTGCTGCGTGCTGCATTTTATCAGGTGCGTTCCGAGTATAATAGTGTTGTTTTTTATAATAAGCAGTCGTTAAGTAGTTGTACGGTGCTTGGCATTGATCAATATTATTTTGGCACGGCAGGCTATCAGATAATGCAGGGGCGTGAAATTATTCAGGAGGACAGCAAAAAAAAGCGTCAGGTGGCAGTTATCGATGAGTCAGTTTTGCGTACATTGTTTCCAGATGAAGATCCAATTGGAAAAACAATTGAGATATATGGAGAACCATTTACAGTAGTGGGTGTATGTACGCAGGTTGGCCAAAGCGAACTTGTTATTAACTCAGAGGAAGAATACTGGACATATTATCAGGGTGGTTCCTCAAGTGGTAATATCTATATTCCAAAGGGCGTATGGGGAACAATCTATAAGTTTGACGAAGCGCAGAATCTTGTTTTGCAGGCAAGCGGAGCAGATGAGATGGCGGCAGCAGGAAAGGCTGCAGCAAATATCATGAACCAGAACATGAATGTGTCTGATTCAAGTATTACATATCGCTCAGAGGATCTGATGCAGCAGGCAAAGCAGCTGCAGGATATGCAAAGCTCTACTAACAGTATGTTAATCTGGGTTGCCTGCATATCCCTTCTTGTCGGAGGAATTGGTGTCATGAATATCATGCTTGTATCTGTTACGGAGCGTACAAAGGAGATTGGTTTAAAGAAGGCAATCGGAGCCAAGAAGGGCAGAATCCTCGGACAGTTTTTAACCGAGGCGGCAATCCTTACCAGTATGGGCGGACTTTTGGGTGTAGCAGCAGGAATCGGACTTGCAGAGGTCATCTCCAAGATGTCCTCTACACCAGTTGCAATCAATGGTACATCCATCGTAGTATCAGTTGGATTTTCTACACTGATTGGAGTTGTCTTTGGTTTACTGCCGTCCATTTCAGCGGCAAATCTAAACCCAATTGAGGCACTGCGACACGAGTAAAACCGAAAAGTAAATAAGTGATATTAGCAATACTTAAAATGAAAAATACCGGCTTCCAATCGTTAGATATCATAATTGGAAGTCGATATTTTTTCTTTATCAAATTGATTCAATTGAATTGGATTTGCAAAGCAACTGTTTTAATTTATCTTTTGTAGCCTTGTCTGTAAAGGCGGCATCTACAGCGGTTAAAAGCATCTTTTCTTCCTGTGCAAGTGTGATGCCAAGAGACTGGGCGTAGGCAAACTCATTTGCAATCGTTGTGCTTGAGATCGCTGGATTATCGGTATTTAAGGTGACTGCCAGTTCCCGCTTTACAAAATCTGAGAGCGGATAGGTCTTCATATCAGAAACAACCTTCGTTTGGCGGTTGCTGGTGGGGCAAAGTTCAAGAGGAATCTGATTTCCCTTTAAAAGTGACAAAAGTGCATCATCCTCAAAGGCGCGCACACCATGGCCAATGCGACGGGCACCCATCTCAATTGCACAGCGCACACTGTCGGCACCGGCAGCTTCTCCGGCATGCAGTGTAAATGGCACGTCTAGCTTTGATGCAAGTGCAAATAGTTCTCTATAATCGCTTGTCGCAAACAAGCCTTCTGCACCGGCAAGGTCAAGTGCAGTAATGCCATCGTGAGTTGTCAGATATTCTTTTGCAAGCTGAACTGTTTCCAGATTGGCTTTTTCACGTTCCAGTCCACGCATGCAGCAGAGAATGATGCTGCTAGAAAGATGAGACCGAGAAAGTCCATCAAGGGCAGCTTCTACAACTTCACGCTGACTTAAGCCTCTTTGCATGAAAGATTGAGGGGCAAAGCGAAGCTCTGCATAGATAACATTTTGCGCAATCAATTTCTCTTGAACCAGATAAAAAGCCTCGCTGATACTTTCCTTTGTCTGTAACAGTGAGATTGGAAGATCAAAGCGGCGCAAATATTCGTTTAAGTCCTCACAATCAGGAGGGATGCTTAAAAGCTTAGAAAGCTCGGCATCAGAGGAAGCGGGAAGTGTCTGATTTTGAAGTTTTGCAAGTACTTTTGCAATATCTAGTGTAATTGCACCGTCAAGATGTAAATGTAAGTCAATAAAATGTGTTGGAAGTGTAATCTTTTTTGTTGACATAACAAACCTACCTTTCGTATCAGTAGAATAAGTGTACGCCTTATCACAAAAAAAATCAAGAAGTTAAAAAATGAAATAGAAAATTGACAGATCGCGTACAGCGAAGTAGAATAAAAACTGAAATTGACTTAAAATACAAAATTGACTGTATAACAGTCAAGAAGGAGGAAGTATGGCAGAGTGGTTGAAAGATGCAGTTTTCTATGAGATTTATCCACAGTCTTTTCAGGATACCAACGCAGATGGAATCGGTGATTTTCAGGGAATCATTGATCATCTAGACTATATTAAGGAGTTGGGTTGCAATGCGATTTGGATGAATCCATGCTTTGAATCTCCATTTGGCGATGCTGGTTATGATGTGTCCGATTATTACACAGCAGCACCACGCTATGGAACCAATGAGGATTTGAAGAGACTGTTTGATGAGGTTCACAAGAGGGGAATGTATATTCTTCTGGATCTGGTTCCTGGGCACACGTCAGTAGAACATCCGTGGTTTAAGGAATCACTTAAGGCACAGAAAAATCCATATACCGATCGCTATATCTGGACAGACAATATCTGGGAGCAGCCAGAGGGAATTGCCTCGATCAAGGGTATTTCGGACAGAGACGGTTGTTGCGTGGTAAATTTCTTTTCCCACCAGCCGGCATTAAATTATGGTCATTATATCTGTGAGCGCCCGTGGCAGCAGCCAATGGATGCAGAGGGACCAAAGGCAACAATTGCTGAGATGGAAAAGGTCATGCGCTTTTGGCTTCAGATGGGCTGCGATGGTTTCCGTGTCGATATGGCAGGCTCACTTGTAAAAAATGACCCTGATGGACTTGGAACTATTCGCCTGTGGCAGACCATTCGTCCGTTCCTTGATAAAGAATTTCCAGAGGCAGCGATGGTATCAGAGTGGGGTGAGCCGGATAAGTCACTTCAGGCAGGTTTTGATATGGACTTTTTGCTGCACTTTGGACCATCTCACTACAATGATCTGTTTCGCTGTGAGGAACCGTATTTTTCCTCTAGAGGAAAGGGTAGCGCAGCAGCTTTTGTAGAAAATTATAAGGAGAGCCGCAAAAAGGCAGGAGAGAAGGGATTAATCTGTATTCCATCTGGAAACCATGATATGGATCGTCTGGCGAGAACCTTGCATGGCGATGAGTTAAAGGTGGCATTTGCATTTCTTTTGACGATGCCAGGTGCACCATTTATCTATTATGGAGATGAGATTGGTCTTCGCTATGTTGAAAATTTGGTATCAGTTGAGGGCGGCTACAACCGTACTGGTTCCCGTTCTCCAATGCAGTGGAATCACGAGGTGAATTTTGGCTTTAGCAATGCGTCACCAGAAAAACTGTATATTCCGACTGATGACAAGCCAAACAGTCCGACAGTAGAGGATCAGATGAAGGATCCAAATTCTCTGTATTACGAGGTGAAAAAGCTGATTGCGCTTCGAAGAGAGCACAGTGCTTTGTTAAGTGATGGCAATATTGAGTTTGTATCAGATGGAGCAGATGGATCACCGCTTGCGTATATTCGAAGCAGTGCCGATGAGAAAATTTTTGTTGTCGTAAATCCTGCCGATCGTGAGGCTGTTTTGAATGTGCCGGGTGATTGGAAAGAAACTCTCTATGAGATTGGCGGCGCAGTGGTCGTAGAGGATGGTAAGATTGTGATCCCATCAAAGTCAGCAAACTTACTGCGATAAAATAAAATATTCACAAATATAGTTTTACAAATGTGGTGTTTTACTTTATTTGATAGAAAAAAATAAAAGATTTGAGGAAAATTCATGATATATTTTCAGTGTGATTACGAGGAGGGCTGTCATCCAGCCATTTTAAAAAGACTTAATGAGACAAATCTGGAGCAGACGGTAGGATACAGCATGGATCCGTACTGTGCGAGTGCAAGAGAAAAGATTAAAAAGGCGGTTGGAAGACCAGATGCCGATGTGCATTTTCTTGTTGGCGGAACGCAGACTAATATGACTGTCATCGCGGCAGCGTTAAAGCCGTGGCAGGGCGCAATCTGTGCGGATACAGGTCATATTGCGTGCCATGAAACTGGAGCAATTGAGGCAACTGGTCACAAGGTATTGGCACTTTCATCAGAGGATGGAAAGATTACAGCAGCTCAGATTGAGGAGACTGTGAAGAAGCATTATGAAGACGGCAGCCGTGAGCATATCGTACAGCCAGGTATGGTATATATTTCATTTCCGACTGAAAGCGGAACACTTTACAGCAAGCAGGAACTGACTGATATATATGCAGTCTGCAAAGCACATGATATGCCGCTTTTTATTGACGGTGCACGCCTTGGCTATGGCTTACAGAGTCCGGCATGTGATGTTACACTGCCAGAGCTTGCTAATCTTTGTGATGTATTTTATATAGGCGGAACAAAGTGCGGTGCGCTCTTTGGTGAGGCCGTTGTCATTTTAAAGGAATCACTTAAAAAGGATTTTCGCTATATGATTAAGCAGCGCGGCGGCATGTTTGCAAAGGGTCGTCTGTTAGGCATTCAGTTTGATACGCTGTTTACAGACGGTTTGTATGAAGCGATTTGCGGCGAGGCTGTAAAAAAGGCAATGACTCTGCGTGAGGCGTTTTTGGAAAAAGGAATTTCCATGTATGGAAGCTCTATGACAAATCAGCAGTTTCCGATTTTAACAGATGCACAAAAAGAAGCACTGGCGAAAGATTTTGCCTTTGAATATTGGGGAGAAGCAAAAGATGGCAAATCGATTGTTCGTTTTTGCACAAGCTGGGCAACAAATGATGCGCAGATCAAGGCACTGACAGATGCAATTGCTGCACTGTAAGAGACAACTAACAGCAAGCAATTCTATATGACTTTAAATAGTTACAAAAAAAGGACCTTTGGCAAAAAGCCATTGGTCCTTCTTTTTGTAAAATTAGTCATTATATCCGTTTGGATTCTTTGTCTGCCAGTTCCAGGAATCTGCGCACATCTCATCAATGTCATACTGTGCAGTCCAGCCAAGCTCGGCGGCAGCCTTATCGCACTTAGAGTAGCAGGTTGCAATATCACCAGCACGGCGAGGTTTGATCACATACGGAAGCTTTTTGCCGCATGCCTTCTCGAATGCATGGATGACATCAAGAACGCTGTAGCCCTTTCCAGTACCAAGGTTGTAGATGTTAACACCGTCTTTGTCGGCTAACTTCTGGATTGCCTTTACATGGCCTCTTGCAAGGTCTACTACATGAATGTAGTCACGAACACCGGTTCCGTCTGGTGTATCGTAGTCATCTCCGAATACGTTGATGCACTGAAGCTTTCCAATTGCAACCTGAGCAACATATGGAAGCAGGTTGTTCGGAATACCCTTTGGATCCTCACCGATCAGGCCGCTCTTATGAGCACCGATTGGATTGAAGTAGCGAAGCAGGATTACATTCCACTCTGGGTCAGCAGTGTGAATATCAGTTAATACCTGCTCAAGCATCCACTTGGTCCAGCCATATGGGTTAGTTGCAGTACCCTTCGGGCAGTTTTCAGTAATCGGGATCTCAGCTGGAGAACCATATACAGTAGCAGAAGAGCTAAAGATAATGTTCTTAACGCCGTGATTGCGCATCTCATCACACAGAATCAGTGTGCCGGACATGTTGTTAGTGTAGTACTCGATTGGCTTTACAACAGATTCGCCGACAGCCTTGAGACCTGCAAAGTGGATGACTGCGTCAATTTTTTCATTATCGAAGATTGCCTTTACACCCTCACGGTCTAACATGTCAGTCTGGTAGAAAGTAACCTTCTTTCCAGTGATCTGCTCGATGCGTTCAACGGCCTTAATGTTGGCGTTGTACAGGTTGTCCATGATGACAACCTCATATCCCTCGTTCAACAGTTCGACGCAGGTATGGCTGCCGATATAGCCGGCGCCACCGGTAACTAAAATCTTCATGATAACCCCATTTCTGCGCTGCGATAAATAATAAATAGTAGTATCGTGTGTAATAAAATATTGAGTAGGCGTACAGACAATTTTGGCCGCAGCGCTAGCCGATTGCCTTAACGTGCATTTGGAAATCGTCTTGACTTTCCTCTACTTACAATTATAATGAGAGAGGAATGGTATGGCAACAACTATTTTCGAAAAAATTATAAGTATCTTGAGGTTTCTATGCAATTAAAAATTAATAATGAGAAAAAAGAGCTGAAGTTTCACGGAAGCTATGAATTTCCAGTGTTTGTCAGCCATGAAGTGTTGTCTGATTACGAGAGAGGCGCATTTGCCTGGCACTGGCATCCGGAGGTAGAATTAACCTATATTGAGGAGGGACAAATCGAATATCAGGTAAATGACACTGTATATTGCCTTAAGGCAGGAGAAGGACTTTTTTGCAATGCAAATGCACTTCACACTGGTCATATGTTGAATCAGGGAGACTGCCGTTATCTTTCCGTTACATTTCATCCGCGAATGATTTATGGCTTTGAGGGAAGTGCAGTTGACAAAAAATATGTAGAGCCTGTAACAAGAAATGATTTGCTTGGAGGACTACATCTTGTGCCAGATACTGAGTGGCAAAAACAGATACTTTTGTTGATTCAAACAATTGTGACAGATTATGAGGGTCATTTGCCAGGATTTGAGCTTGTAATTTGTCAGACACTTTTGCAAATATGGAATACATTGTATACAAACGTATGGAGTGAAATTTCGCCAGATCCATCGGCTCAGTACAAAGATATTGAGCGTCTTAGAAAGACGATTACTTATTTGCAGGAGCATTATCATGAGCATGTGACTCTTGGAGCTATCGCAGAAAATGTTAATATCTGCGCGAGTGAATGCTGCCGTTTTTTCAAGCGTCATATGAATCAGACGATATTTGAATATTTGTTGGAATACCGCATTGAGAAAAGTCTGCCCCTTTTGATCAAGGGAGAAGACAGCATCACATCGATTGCCCAGATGGTTGGATTTTCCAATCCTGCCTATTTTGGAAAGGTATTTCATCAGGTGATGAGATGCTCACCGAGCGATTATCGAAAGTCTTTCATTTCAAGGACACAGAAAGTATAGTCAGACGATATGACAAAAGTTCCCTAAAGACATCATAATATTTTGTCGATATAGGGAACACAGGTTTGTATTGTGTGAAAAAACTGGAAAAATTTTTTCAAAGTTGCAAAAGCACCCACTACAATTGTGAATTCGATAGACACCAAATACAGTATAAATACATTGACAAAAGCACAAGATGTTGTATAATGGTGAGGAACAACTTGATTAAGGGGGCTGCATAATGAAGATTATTAAAAGAAGCGGAGCAGAGGCAATCTTTGACGCAAATAAGATTGCACAGGCCGTGAAAAAGGCCAATGACAGCGTGGTTGAGGCTGAAAGACTGAGCCATCATCAGATCGCTCATATTGTGGAAAAAGTAGAGAAGCAGTGCCTTGCAGTGAATCGTTCCTTAAACGTGGAAGAAATACAGGATCTTGTGGAGAATGCCATTATGCGTGAGCAGGCCTTCTCTGTAGCGCGAAATTATGTAAGGTATCGTTATGAGCGCGAGTTAGCCAGAACACACAATACAACTGATGAACGTATCAAGAGTATTCTTGAGTGCAACAACGAAGAGGTAAAGCAGGAAAACTCAAATAAGAATCCGACTGTAAACAGTGTACAAAGGGACTACATTGCAGGTGAGGTAAATAAGGATTTTACAAGAAGATTTTTGCTGCCAGAGGATATTGTGGAGGCGCATGATGCTGGAATCATTCATTTCCATGATACAGATTATTATGCACAGCACATGCACAACTGTTGTCTGATTAATCTTGAGGACATGCTGCAAAATGGCACTGTAATCAGTGAGACTATGCTTGAAAAGCCAAAGAGCTTTTCAACTGCATGTAACATTGCAACACAGGCCATCGCACAGGTAGCCAGCTCACAGTATGGCGGACAGAGTATTTCACTGGCACATCTTGCACCTTTTGTACAGATCAGCCGTGAGAAATTCCGTCGTATGGTTCGCAAGGAGATGGAAGAAGCAGGAATCCAGGTAACAGAGGAGCAGATCAATCTTATCGCAGAAAAGCGTGTAAAGGAAGAGATTAACCGTGGTGTTCAGGTAATTCAGTATCAGGTTATCACGCTTATGACAACAAATGGACAGGCACCGTTTATTACAGTATTTATGTATATTGATGAGGTACCGGAAGGTCAAACAAGAGAGGATCTTGTAGCGATTATTGAGGAGATGCTTCATCAGCGTATCAGAGGTGTCAAGAATGAGAAGGGTGTATGGATTACACCGGCATTCCCTAAGCTGATTTACGTACTCGAAGAGGATAATATTCACGAGGACAGCAAGTATTATTATCTGACAAAGCTTGCTGCAGAGTGTTCAGCGAAGAGACTTGTTCCAGATTATATTTCCGAGAAGGTTATGAAGGAACTCAAAGATGGAAACTGCTATCCATGTATGGGATGTCGTTCCTTCCTGACTGTATATCATGATGAAAATAATAAGCCAAAGTTTTATGGCCGTTTCAATCAGGGTGTTGTCACAATCAATCTTGTTGATGTTGCATGTTCATCAGGAAAGGATAAGGAGCGTTTCTGGAAGATCTTTGATGAGCGTCTTGAACTGTGTCACCGTGCATTAATGTGCAGACATAATCGTTTAAAGGGAACACCGTCTGATGTTGCACCGATTTTGTGGCAGTATGGTGCACTGGCTCGTTTAAAGAAGGGCGAGACAATCGATAAGCTGTTGTATAATGGCTATTCTACAATTTCCTTAGGCTATGCCGGTTTGTGCGAGTGTGTTAAGTACATGACAGGAACAAGCCATACTGATCCTCAGGCAACTCCATTTGCACTTGAGATTATGCAGCATATGAATGATGCATGTGCAAAGTGGAAGGCAGAGCATAACATTGATTTTAGCTTGTATGGAACACCGCTTGAGTCCACTACATATAAGTTTGCAAAGTGTCTGCAGAAGCGTTTTGGACTGATTCCTGGAATCACAGATAAGAATTACATCACAAACAGCTATCATGTTCATGTAACAGAAAAGATCAATGCATTTGATAAGCTGAAGTTCGAGTCACAGTTCCAGAAGCTGTCTCCAGGTGGTGCAATCAGCTATGTTGAGGTTCCAAACATGCAGAACAATATCGATGCTGTTCTTTCTGTCATGAAATATATTTATGAAAATATCATGTATGCCGAGTTAAATACAAAGAGTGATTATTGTCAGGTATGCGGCTACAATGGAGAGATACAAATTGTATCAGATGATGACGGAAAGCTTGTATGGGAGTGTCCAAATTGTGGAAACCGCAATCAGGATAAGATGAATGTCGCAAGACGTACATGCGGCTACATCGGAACTCAGTTCTGGAATCAAGGAAGAACACAAGAGATTAAGGAACGTGTATTGCATCTGTAAGCTGCACATCTGTAAACATATGCGAATCTGTAAATTAATATAGTGTAAGAGAGACGTGTTGGGATTTTTATCTCATACACGTCTTTTCTTTCATCTTGCCAAGCGCCTTTTTACATGTTATACTAAAGCGAACATGCCTTTTTGTTTTAAGGGCGTATTAAAGGAGAAAGTAATGATTTCCTATATTTCAGGAATATATGCCGGACATAGCACAGATGCCGTGGTAATTGAGTGCGGCGGAATTGGTTTTTGTATCCGGGTACCGGAGACTGTTTTGAATCGTCTTCCGGCAAAGAATAGCGAATTTAAGCTGTATACATATCTTCATGTGAAGGAAGATGCTATGCAGTTATATGGTTTTATAAGTAAAGAGGAACAGGAAATGTTTGAGCTTCTTATTGGTGTCAGCGGTATTGGCCCTAAGGGAGCACTTGGCATTTTGTCAGCATTGTCAATGGATACACTTCGTTTTGCAATCTATGCACAGGATGCAAAGACGATTGCAAAGGCACCTGGCATTGGAATTAAGACAGCTCAGAAAATGATTCTTGAGTTAAAGGATAAAATTTCGCTTGCAGATACTCTTGGAGAGCAGTCTGCTATGGTTTCAGCTGGTGCTGTGGATTCTAAAACTAATGCAAATCGTGCTGAGGCAATTGAGGCATTGACAGCACTTGGCTTTAGTGCATCTGAGGCAGTCAAAGCAGTCTCTGGCGTTAAGGATATTGAGACACTAAGCACAGAAGCAATAATTAAGGCTGCGTTAAAGAAAACATTGTAAAAACCGCGGTGTCAGAAATTGTGTCTGCAGTGTCTGCTGTATATCTGGCCGAATAACTGCGAAGAAAAGAACAGAGGAACAACATGGAAAGAAGAATTATCACGACCCAGCTCGAAGAAAATGAAAACATGCTGGAAAACCATCTCAGGCCGCAGTATCTGTCAGAGTATATCGGACAGGAAAAAGCCAAGGAGATCTTGAAAGTATATATAGAGGCAGCAAAGAAGAGAAAAGAAGCACTAGATCATGTGCTTTTATATGGTCCTCCGGGACTGGGAAAGACGACACTTGCCGGAATTATTGCAAATGAGATGGGTAGCAATATTAAAATTACGTCAGGCCCGGCCATTGAAAAGCCAGGCGATATGGCAGCTATTTTAAACAGCTTATCTGAAAATGATGTGCTTTTTGTCGATGAAATTCATCGCCTGAGCCGTCAGGTCGAGGAAGTTTTATATCCGGCAATGGAGGATTTTGAGATTGATATAATGATCGGAAAGGGTGCGACAGCGCGTTCTATCCGTTTAGACCTGCCTAAATTTACATTAGTGGGTGCAACAACAAGAGTTGGTCTTTTAACAGCACCTCTTCGTGACAGATTTGGTGTTGTGCATAAGCTTGATTTTTATACTACAAATGAGCTTGTGCAGGTGCTTGAGCGTTCTGCTAATGTATTAAATGTTACGCTTGAGAAAGAAGGTGCGTTAGAACTTGCCCGCCGCTCAAGAGGAACACCGCGTCTTGCAAACCGTCTGTTAAAGCGTGTGCGTGATTTTGCGCAGGTGCGCTATGACAGTGTTATCACAAAAGAGGTTGCAGAGTATGCACTTGATCTTCTTGAGGTAGATCGCCTTGGACTTGACAAGGGAGACCGCGCAATCTTAGAGACAATTGCAGATAAGTTTGGCGGCGGTCCAGTGGGATTAGATACAATCGCAGCTGCATTAGGCGAAGATTCAGGCACGATTGAGGATGTTTATGAGCCATATTTGATTCAAAACGGACTGATCGAGCGTACACCAAGAGGAAGAGCAATCACACGTTTAGCTTATGAGCACCTTCACAGACCGGTGCCTAAAGTATGAGATTTTTGAGGGTTTTAAGAACATGGAAAGAAATAGTACAGATGTTATAATAGAAGATAAGGTGTATAAGATCAGCACCGATCAGGACGCATCCTACGTAAGAGAGCTTGCAGAGTATATTAATGAAAAAATGGAGCTTTTGCACCGTCAGTCAGCGTACAGCAAGCAGGCAAATGCTTTTCGCCAGATCATTTTGCTTATGAATATGGCAGATGATTACTGTCGCATGAAGCAGCAGGCAGAGGAAGCAACAAGAAAGTACGAGCAGCAGGAAGCAGAATTTTACAATATGAAGCGCGAGATGGTCAATATGCAGATGACAATAGCAAACTTAAAAAAGCAGCTGCAGGAGAAGCCCAAGACACAGGCAGTATGTCCATATTTGCAGTCGTTAGCAAAAGAGACAGAGACAAAAAATACACAGACCGCGCAGACATCACAAGAGAAAAAACAATATCCGCCGTATGGATCATTTGCAAATAGTACAGCGGCACACAAGAAAAAATAAACTGTAGAAAAGCCCGGGCAGTGTGCCGGGGCTTTGTGCTTTAAGTCAATAGTCAGTAATTAAAGATAATTTACAAGGAAAGGCAGGCATAAAAGATGAAACAAATAGCAGAGCTGCTCGCACCAGCCGGGTCTGTAGAGACGATGTACGCGGCCTTTGCAGCAGGTGCAGATGCTGTATATATAGGCGGAAGCCGCTTTGGAGCGAGAGCCTATGCAGACAATGCAGAGAGTGAATCACTTTTAGATGCGATTGATTATGCACATTTGCATGGAAAAAAATTATATCTTACGGTCAACACGTTATTAAAAGAACAGGAAATGAATGAACTGTATGAGTATCTTTTGCCTTTTTATTGTCAGGGACTCGATGCAGTGATTGTGCAGGATTTTGGTGTCTTTCGCCGTGTGCGTGAGTGGTTTCCAGATCTTGCGATACATGCCAGCACACAGATGATAATGAGCGGAGAGCTTTCAGCAGAAAAATTAAAAGAACTCGGTGCAACGCGTATAGTAACGCCACGTGAGCTTTCACTTAATGAAATTCGCAGCATTCATAAAAGCTGTGATCTGGAAATTGAGAGCTTTGTGCATGGAGCACTTTGCTATTGCTACTCAGGTCAGTGTCTGTTTTCAAGTATTGCAGGCGGACGAAGCGGCAATAGAGGACGCTGTGCGCAGCCATGTCGTATGGCGTATAGCGTTGAACAAAATGGAAAAGTGATTTTGCCGCAGCAAAAGGGCTATATTTTAAGTCCAAAGGATCTATGTACAATAGAAATTTTACCGCAGCTTATAGAGGCAGGAGTGTATTCCCTTAAAATTGAAGGAAGAATGAAAAAGCCAGAGTACACAGCAGGTGTAGTCAGCATTTACCGCAAGTATCTTGATCGTTACCTGGCAAATCCAAAAGCGCCATATCGTGTGTCTGAGGCAGACAAGAAGCATTTGCTTGGTCTGTTTAACAGAAAAGGATTTACAGATGGCTATTATACAAGACATAACGGAACTTCCATGATAACATATACGGCACCTGATTTTCGTGCAGGAGAGGATGTATTCCTTGAAAAGATCCGTACCGACTATATTGGAACAAAATTGAAAGAAAATATAAAAGGAACGGTAAAGATTTATCAGGGAAAACCTGCTATACTATCTGTGACTGCGGCTGCAGCGTGTGAAGGTGGTAACGTGAGCGTGCTGCAAAAAAAAGAGATTACTGTCAGTGCAGGTATGGTGCAGGAAGCAAAAAGCCGTCCGCTCACAAAGGAAGCGATTCAAAAGCAAATGGAAAAGCTTGGCGATACTGATTTTTCATGGGGGTCTCTTATGATTGAGACAGATGAAGCATCATTTTGCCCAGTTGGTGTGCTAAACGAGCTTAGAAGAGCAGGAGTACAGTCAATCAAAGATGAGCTTCTTAAAGTATGGCACAGAGAATCTGTCATATCAGGAGAGACTTTCAAAGAGAAAGCACAGAAGACAGTGACAGATGTGCAAGGTTTGGCATTGATTTGGCATGCATCGGCTGAGACAAAAGAGCAATTTGAAGTGCTTTTATCGCAGGATTGGATTAGTCAGGTGACAATTGACAGTCATATATGTGAGCCAGATCAATATGAGAAATTCGTGCAAAAAGCACATCAGGCAGGAAAAATGTGTTTCTTATATTTGCCAAAGGTCTTTCGTCAGGAGAATGAGCCATGGTATTTAGAGCATAAAGAAATCATTAGTGCTGCAGGCTTTGATGGCATTTTGGCCTCTACGCCGGAGGCGTGGCTATTTGCGCAGAAGTATCTGCTGCCAGGAAGGGTATCAGCTGATCATAGTCTGTATAGCTGGAATACACAGGCTGCGAAGGAGCTTTCTTCATGGGGAAATCAATACAGGACGCTTTCTGTTGAGCTAAATAGAAAAGAGTTGGAAGCATCGGCAGATTTGACAAGCGAACTTATTGTGTATGGCAGGCTTCCAATGATGGTGTCTGCACAATGTATTTGTAAAAATACGATTGGATGTAAAAAACAGCCAGTAGAACTGACACTTGTAGACCGAATGAGAAACCGTTTTCCTGTTAAAAATAATTGCAGGGAATGTTATAACGTGATTTATAACAGTCTGCCGCTGTCTCTGGCCGATCAGTGGTCGTCTGTGCGCACACTTTCGCTTCGCAGTGTAAGATTAAGTTTTACTACAGAAACACAAACGCAGATGGAAGAGGTATTAGCTGTATACAAAGAGCTTGCTAAGACAGGAAAGACGTCGGCAAAACTTGAAAATACAACACGCGGTCATTATAAAAGAGGAGCTGAGTAAAAGAGGGTCAGCAGTATACTAGACAACGAAAGGGAAGAATAGATGACAACATTATTAACGAGTGTATGTAAATATTCGATGATCATTGTGATGATCTTATATACGGTGCTGGCATTTTGGTCACTTCGATATAAGAGTGTTGAAAATATGAGAGGGTGTTATTGGGGAATGAACCTTTTGACCTTTTCATTTTTGACACTAGGTTTTGCTGTGATCGCAGTGAAAGAGAGAAACATACTGATAGTGGGCTACTATGCAGCTATTATGCTTTATTTTATGGTGTATCTACTTGTATACCGCCATATGTACAAAAAAGCAAATTTAGCGCTGCTAAGCCATATGCTTATGTTTTTGTCAATTGGTTTTATACTGCTTACAAGGCTAAATCCAAAACAGTCAATAAAGCAGTATATTATAGTAGTAGGTTCCTCTGTGCTTACACTAATAGTTCCCAAAATGTTTGCAAAACTGAAGGCTGCACGTAACTGGGCAATTGTGATGGGCATCATCGGTATTTTGATGCTTGGCATAGTGCTTGTGCTTGGTAAAATTACAAGAGGTGCAAATCTTTACATCAATCTGGGATTTTTCAGCTTTCAGCCGTCTGAGTTTGTAAAGATAAGCTTTGTATTGCTGATTGCGGTACTGCTTCGTGAGCGCACAGATATAAAGCGTGTACTCTTGTCAGCAGTAATCGCAGCAGTTCACGGAATAATTCTTGTTGCTTCAAGAGACCTTGGTGCTGCACTCATTTTCTTTGTTTCTTACTTGATGATGTTATATGTGGCAACGAAACAGAAAGCTTATCTTTTTATTGGATTGATTGCCGGCTTTTTTGCCTGCATCGCAGCGTATTATCTGTTTGCCCATGTGCGTGTGCGTGTTCAGACATGGCTTCATCCATTTGCTGATTTTTACGGAAAAGGAAATCAGATTGGAAATTCCTTGTTTGGAATTGGAACAGGCGGATGGTTCGGACAGGGACTTTACAAAGGACAGCCATCTAAAACACCAGAGGTTATCATGGACTGTATCTTTACAGCAGTCTGCGAGGAGCTTGGCGGTATCATTGGCATTTGTCTGATTTTAATTTGTATTGCATGTCTGTTAATGTTTATTGCAGTCGCAGCAGAGCTATATCTTCCATTTTATAAGCTGATTGGAATTGGTCTTACAGCCATATATGGCACACAGGTCTTTTTGACAATCGGAGGCGGAATTAAATTTATTCCGCTTACAGGTGTAACACTTCCACTAGTTAGCTATGGAGGAAGCTCTGTGTTAAGTACATTTATTATTTTTGGAATCATGCAGGAACTGTATATCAAACGTCAGAATGAGGTGGAAAGACTTGAGAGAATCAAAGAAAGAGTCCATTATTAACGAGAAAGAAGCAGCTGTAAAGAAAAACGAAGAAGTAAAACCAGAAAAAAAGAATGAAGAAACAGCTGCAGAGAAACAGGAGCAAAAGCCAGAAATCAAAAAAGAAAAAATAAAACAAGAAGAAATAAAACAAGAACCAAAGGCGCAGAAAAAGAGAAAAAACACCACTAAAAAAGGGGTAAAAAAAGAAAAAAAGCCGACAAGCCGCCAGCATGAAATTAAAGTGGCAGGTACAATTTTAGTATCACTGCTTGGTGCAATGCTTTTGTATTTTATTTATTTTGAGGTGAAAGGAAAGGATGATGTTCTTTCAAGTAAATATAATACAAGACAGCAAAATATGGCACAGCTGATTCGAAAGGGCGATATTGTTACAAGTGATGGTGTTGTAGTGGCGACTACGCAGACAAGAGAGGATGGAACTGAGGTGCGCGCATATCCATACACAAATTGGTATGCGCATACAGTAGGTTATTCCGTGCTTGGTGGCTATGGTCTTGAAGATACTCAGAAGTTAAATCTTCTGACAAGTCATGTTGATTTTTGGACAAAGTTAAAAAATGAGTTTCTTGGTGTTAAGACACAGGGAGATACGCTTGTGACAACACTTGATTCTGGTTTGCAGGATTTTTGTTATAGACAACTTGATGGAAGGACAGGCTCAATTACTGTGGTGGAGCCATCTACTGGAAAGATTTTGGCTATGGTTTCTTCTCCTAATTTTGATCCAAACACAGTAGAGGAGCAATGGAGCTGGCTGACATCAGAGGAAAATACAACGCAGAACATGATGAATCATGCAACGCAGGGAACTTATCCTCCGGGATCTACCTTTAAGCTTATTACATTACTTGAATATATTCGTGAAAATCCAGATACATGGCAGGATTTTCACTATACTTGCACCGGAACATATACAAACGGTGATTACGTCGTAAACTGTCATGATGGTGTTGCGCATGGAGAACTGGATATTTATGGAATTTTAGGTATGTCGTGCAATGGCGCGTTTGATACGATAGCACAGACACTTAATTCAACAAAATGGCAGAAGCTGGCAGAGGATTTTGGATACAATCAAAGTGACAGAAGTCAGGTGGATTTCCCGTACAAAAAGAGCCATTTTGATATTGCCTCAGATGACAGCGTGTGGTCAAGAATGCAGCTTGCCATTGGACAGGGAACAACAACTGTAACACCGTTGTTAAATCTGATGATGTATGCAGCTATCGCAAATGATGGTGTAATGATGACACCTTATCTGGTAGATCACTATCTGGATGCAGATGGAAATGTTGTAGAACAGACAAAGCCAAAGGCGCTGCGCAGTGTGTGCACAAAGGCAGAAGCAGAACTGATGGATGAATTTCTAACATATGTTATTACAAATGGAACGGCAGCAGCCGGAGGCAGCCAATATGCGAGAGTATCTGGAAAAACAGGATCAGCGCAGTATGATTCCACAAAAAATTATCATGCATGGTTCTGTGGTTATGGAACAAATGATGTAAGTGAAATCGCAGTATGTGTCATGATTGAAAAGGGCGGTGCCGGCGGAATTGTTGCAGCACCGGTTGCGGGACAAATTTTTGATTATTATTTCAGCAGATAAAAAAAAACTTGAAACTGTATGCATTTTCAAGTATACTTATTTTATATGATGCCAGGGCAGAGATTTGCCCTGGCCAAAACACACCATAGTCAGGAGGAATTGCAATGATAGAAGCAACGAGCTGTGGCGGTGTGGTGATATTTCGCGGTAAAATTTTAGTCTTATATAAGAATTACAAGAGCAAGTATGAAGGCTGGGTATTACCGAAGGGAACCGTTGAACCCGGAGAGGAGCATTGGCAGACAGCGCTGCGCGAGGTACGGGAAGAAACAGGTGTCGAGGCATCCATTGTGAAATATATCGGTGTAAGTGAGTATACATTCCATGTACCGCAGGATATTGTAGAAAAAGAAGTGCACTGGTATCTAATGATGGCAGACAGTTACTACAGTAAGCCGCAGAAGGAAGAGTATTTTGTAGATTCCGGATATTATAAGTATCATGAGGCGTATCATCTGCTGAAGTTTTCAAATGAAAAGCAGATACTCGAGAGAGCGTACAATGAATACCTGAATCTGAAACGGGATAATTTGTGGGGAATCCATAGAATTAACCGTATCGGATAAGGTATGCAGACGTTTTGCATTGACATAATAGATCAGACAGGATAAGGTGAGAGTATGAGATTTCGACCATGTATTGATATCCATAATGGTATCGTGAAGCAAATTGTTGGAAGTTCTTTGAAGGATGAGAATGATCAGGCGTCAGAGAATTATGTGGCAAATCGTGATGCATCGTGGTTTGCAAAGCGTTATAAGCAAGACAGATTGCAGGGAGGACATGTGATTCTTTTGAATCCACAGTCCTCCCCGTATTATGAAAAGACAAAAAAACAGGCACTAGAAGCACTGCATGCATATGAGGGAGGACTGCAGGCTGGCGGAGGTATTACTCCAGATAATGCACTTGATTTTTTGCGTGCAGGTGCATCTCATGTAATTGTCACATCATATGTTTTTTGCGACGGATGTATTCAGTATGACCGCTTGAAAAAGCTGACACAGATAGTGGGAAAACAAAGGCTTGTTCTTGATGTGAGCTGTAGAAAGATAGATGAAGGCTATTGTATCATGACAGATCGTTGGCAGAAGTTTACAAAGGAAGTAGTTACACTGCCATTATTGGAGGAGCTGTCTGCATATTGTGATGAATTTTTAGTACATGCTGTCGATGTAGAAGGCAAAAATGGAGGAATAGAGACGGGACTTGTTAGGATGCTGTCTGATTATGACGGCATTCCTGTTACATATGCTGGAGGAGTTCATAGTTGGGACGATATTGAGCTTCTCAAAAAATTGGGCAAAGGAAAGATTGATATGACAATTGGAAGTGCGCTTGATTTGTTTGGCGGAACATTGTCATATGAGCGTCTTGCAGCAATGCATTTTTAAATAAAAAATCGACAATTAAGGAGAAAAAAATGGATAGCACAAATATTCTTTATGGAAAAAAATGGGCAGTTTGCGGTGATAGTTTTACAAATGGAGATTTTTCAGGAGGCTACAGCGAGACATTTGAGAATGGTCCGTTTGCCGGAAAATATAAGACATATGGTTATTTAATAGCTGAAAGAAATCAGATGACAGTGCAGCATTTGGCAGTAGGTGGCCAGACAATGGCGATGCCGCCTGTTCCAGGCACTTTTTCCAATTCATTTTCCAATGGAATTTATAAGACTATTGATGAGGATGTTGATTACATCACATTGTACTACGGAATCAATGATTCACACCACAGACCATCATCAACAGGAAGCGATGGCGAAGATCAGACAGGAATAATTCATCTTGGTACGATTGATGATACTGATAATACTACATTTTATGGTGCCTGGAATGTTGTTTTGGAATATCTGATTGCGCATCATCCGTATGCACATATTGGCATTTTAGTGTCAAATGGATGTGAGACTGATGATTATCGTCTGGCAACCATTGAGGTGGCAAAGAAATGGGGCATTCCATATATCGACTTAAATGGAGACGAACGAACACCAATGATGCATCGCTCTACAAACCCTGCTCATTGTGATCGTGCAAAAGAACTTCGCATGGAAGCATTTAAGGTGGGAGGAAGAAACTCTCATCCAAATATCAAAGCTCATCTGTATGAGAGTTGGTTCATCGAAGATTTCCTGCGTACATTATAATGCTTTTGTAAGTCACAGGTCTATCAATCCCATTAAACTTTTTTTGATGTCAAACAAATCTATGAATCGTACTCTAACGATCACACCATCATCTGAAGTGAACTTGATTTCTTTTTCATGCTCTATCTTTTGATTGACTTTTTCAGTCATTGGATAGAGCATTGTAATGTTTTTGGCATTGTATTTTTTCTGATATGCATACATCTGGTACATATCCGCCTGAGAGATTCCCCAATTTACTTTTTTGCTGGAAAGAAGTTTCCATTTCGTATCACAAATAAAAATGGCGTTGTCATGTTTTCTGGTGATTACAATATCTGGCCGTAATATAAATTTCTTATTAGGCTGTGTGAACAGATAATGTGTGGCATCTTGTATGGAGATTGAAAAATCCTCTGCCGGTAGAAATTTTTTAAACTGCACGGCAACATAGCGCTCAAATAGTGTTTCCATAGGAAACATAAGAGAAAATGCAGCACCAGAGCCAGAAAACGAAGAAAAACTTTTTCCACTCAAGAAAAGTTGGCACCATAGAAGGAGTGTGGAATAGTCCCTGCTATGACTTTTATTTTTAAAGTTCACATTGTTTTTTGAATTGTAATCAAGTCCTATTTTTGAAAAATCACTGGCATAGTCTGTAGAAAACGGGACATCACCAAAAACAGCAAGCAATGTTTTTATGTCGTTTTTGTTTCTCAAAGAGCGTGTTTGTTTATATAAAAGCATTAATGTCGATTTGATCAGTCTGTTTTCAGGGCAGTTAGGTGTAAATTCATCAGATTCTGTGAAAACACGTTCTTTATGGGAAATATTGTATTTTTGCTGCTCAGGAAACAAAATTTTTCCCTTAAAATAAGATCTGTTTTCAGCTATGGTTTCATAGTTGCTGCGCAGTCCATGTTTTGCCAAACAAAATGCTTCAACGATAAACATTCGTATGAAGATATCCAAAATCGGCATTTTTTCAATATCGACATCTGTAACTTGCAAGCTTTTATATGAGATATTCGTGAGTGATTTGATCATGTCTGTCACAAGTTTTTTGATTTTTTGATTGCTTTTTTGCTTGTTAGAGACAATCTTTGGTAAGATTTCAATGGCAGTGCCATCATCGAATGTAATAACACCGATATAGTTTTTGGCAGTTATAATCTTGCCGATTTCTTTTCTGAATGAAATTCCCATTAGCTCTAAGGCATTTGTGTCACTGCTTGTGCCGAAAAACTTATGAAACGTATGAGTGGAGCTTACATTTTTACTGGAGAGAATAAAGTTTTCCAGCTGCTCAAATATGGTAGGCGGCAGAGTAGTGTATCCTTCTATTTGTCTGCCTGTGATAAAAGATCCATATTCGTTTATCTGATAAATTGTTTTTGACATATATGATCCTTTCAATTTTAAAAAATAGATTTTAAATAGAATGGTATGCTTTGATTATTGAAAAAGCCGCTGCATTTATTTTATATTGAAAGGAATCGCCAAGATCAAAATCTGTGCTGCCAAAAAGTGCATCATAGTCAACCACATTTTTAATAATAAACTGTTCGCTCTCATTTACCTTTTTATTGTCTCCAAGTACAAGGCGAATTTTTTCATAGTCCTCATAAAAGTACTCCTGCAGTAGAGGGAGAATTGCACTTTTAAAAATAGAAGCAAGCGTTTCAACTGTTGGATTGTTCTTTAACGGCATGAAATAGGCATGACCAATTGTGTGCTCACGGTCGTAAAGCACGCTGATTTTTTGATTCATGTGTGAGAGAAGTTGTTGAATTGAAAGCTCTTCAACATAAATTTCGCTTAGAACTGATGGATCAGGCTGCATTTCTTTAAATTGAAAACGACGGCGAAGAGCAGTGTCGATTGTAGAGATGGAACGGTCTGCTGTATTCATTGTTCCAATTATGTAAATGTTGTCAGGAACACCGAAAGACTCTTTTGAATATGGAAGTCGAGTATAAGTTCCTTCCAGCTGCCCAATTCGTTTTGAAGGCTCAATCAGCGTGATAAGCTCACCAAAAATCTTTGCAATATTGCCGCGGTTTATCTCATCAATAATAAAAACGTGATTAGTTTGAATCGATTGCTTTGCGCGGTCACAGAAATTCTTGAAAAGGCCAGAGGAGACTTTATATTTAACATCAGAAATCACATTATCGCTGTCACTAGTCATTACGGGACGAATGCCTTCGATAAATTCTTCGTAGCTGTATGATTGATGGAATGTGGTAAATTCAATTAGCCCATCTGCCTTATAGTGATGATAGCGTTTTATTATATCCTCTAAAGGTTCATTCACAATATCTGATAATGACTTTTCCTCAATGACTGCAACAGCATAGAGGAGAGTGTGATATGTTTTGCCAGTTCCAGGTGGACCGTAGAGAATCATATTTTTCGGAAGCTCTGCGTAGTCTGACGGATTTTCTTTAAAGATATACCAGTCATCGAAGTCATCCATATATTCAACATCTTTTACATTTTTTAGTATTTTGGGTTTTAATATCATATTTACGTATACCTCCACAAAATTAAGAAAGTTATTGCTTAAGTGATACTAATCGTTATGTTAAATGTAATAAAAAAAGTGCTCATAAGTAAAACTACTCATGAACACCTTATTGATGCCGGTGGCCGGACTCGAACCGGCACGGATCGCTCCGCGTGATTTTGAGTCACGTGCGTCTGCCATTCCGCCACACCGGCTGACAACATGTAGATAATACCATGTTTTTCAAAAAAAAGCAAGCATTTTTTTGAAAATAGTTGAAGAAAATGTAAAAGAATGATATGATAGCCAAAGAAACGTGAGATAAAACTCAGAAAGGAAGAAAAAATGTATAAAGAGTATAGTAATGTATACGTAAATAGCCACCCGCTGGTTCAGCATAAAATTTCTATGCTGAGAAATAAAAATACAGGAACAAATGAGTTCCGTAAGCTTATTGAGGAGATTGCAATGCTGATGGGATATGAGGCATTGAGTGATCTGCCGCTTGAGGATGTAGAGATCGAGACACCTATCGAAACATGTATGACACCTATGATTGCAGGAAAGAAGTTAGCAATTGTTCCTGTTTTAAGAGCTGGTCTGGGAATGGTAAGCGGTATTACCGCACTTACTCCGAGTGCAAAGATTGGCCATATTGGTCTGTATCGTGATGAGGTTACACACGAGCCGCATGAGTATTACTGTAAGCTGCCGTCACCAATTGAGCAGAGAACTATAGTTGTTGTAGATCCGATGCTTGCAACTGGCGGATCAGCAGTTGAGGCAGTTAATTTTATTAAGCAGCATGGTGGAAAGAAGATTAAGTTTATGTGCGTAATCGCAGCACCAGAAGGTATCGAAAGACTTATGAAGGCACATCCAGACATTCAGCTGTATGTTGGACATGTAGATCGCGAGCTGAATGAGAATGCATACATTTGCCCAGGTCTTGGCGATGCAGGCGACCGTATCTTCGGAACAAAATAAAACGTTCTAATTAGAATTGAGCTTTGAGCCGGAGCAATCCGGCTCTTTTTAAACTGGGATGAAGATGCTGGTCAATCTTAAAGGAGAAAATTTTATGCGCGCAAAAATCAGACAGCTGTTTTGCCTGATAGTTATTGTTATAATTGCTTTAGCAATAGGGGCAGCAGCAATCAATGTCTATATGGTATGGGGGACAAAAGGGCGTATTTTAAAAAAGGATCAGTGGGCAAATTTTAAAGCAGATGGTGTTGTTGTTTTGGGCTGTGCAGTAAGACCAAATAAGGAAGCAAGTCCAATGTTGAATGATCGAATGCAGACAGCGATTTCTTTTTATAAGGAAGCTTCTGCTAAAAAAATGCTTGTCAGTGGAGATAATTTAAATGAAGATTACGATGAAGTATCCGTTATGAAAAAACTTGCAGTGTCAGGCGGAATTGAAGCAGATGAGGTATATATGGATCATACTGGTTTAAATACATATGATACCATTGTGCACAGTTTGGAATTTTTTAATAAGGGATCAACAATTGTAATTGTGACTCAAAGCTATCATCTTTACCGCGCACTTTATTTGGCGCAGCGTATGGGGCTTAATGCATATGGCGTGTCAGCAGACAGCGATATTGTTTACCGCGGGCAATTGTACAGAGAGTTTCGCGAGATGGCAGCTAGACTAAAGGACTTTTGGTATGGTATTACTCAGCCAGAACTTCCAGAATGGGCAAAAGGAATCATTACTTGCAAATCGAAAAAGTTTGACGTATACTATGCGTGAACTGCAACAACTTTGGGAGGACATCTTTATGAATTTTATTTTTATATCGCCTCAGTTTCCAACCAACTATTACCATTTTTGTGCGGAGCTGAAGAACAACGGAGTAAATGTTTTAGGAATCGGTGACAGTGCCTATGATTCCTTGCCATATAGCCTAAAAAATGTACTTACTGAGTATTATAAGGTAGAGTCCATGGAAAACTATGATCAGATGATGCGCGCAGTAGCTTATTTTACATTTAAATATGGCCGTATTGACTGGCTTGAGAGCAATAATGAGTACTGGCTGACACAGGATGCCAGATTGCGCACAGATTTTCATATCACCAGTGGTTTTCAGCTAAATGAGATTGAGATTTTTAAGTCCAAGAAGCACATGAAGGAATATTACAAAAAGGCAGGTATTCCGGCAGTGGAGTGTTACAAAATTGGCTCTCGCGAAGGTTGCTTTTCGTTTGCAGCAAAGTATGGCTATCCAATTGTAGTAAAGCCGGATAATGGTGTTGGTGCACAAAATACTTATCGCATCTCAAATGATCAGGAGCTTGATCAATTTTTTGCAGAAACAGACAGAGAAGGATATTTAGCAGAACCATATGTAGATGGCACGATCTGTTCCTATGATGCGATTATCAATAGCAAGGGAGATGTTCTTTTTGAATCTGGAAATGTGACTCCTGTGTCCATTATGGATATTGTAAATAATAAGGCAGATGCTTATTTTTACATAGAAAAGCAGCTGCCAGATGATGTGCGCGATGCAGGAAGACGATGCGTAAAAGCATTTGATGTAAAGAGTCGTTTTATTCATTTTGAGTTTTTCCGTCTGAATAAGGATATGCCGGGTGTTGCAAACAAGGGTAAAATAATTGCGCTTGAAGTCAATATGCGTCCGAGCGGTGGTTTTACACCAGATATGCTTAATTATGCAAACAGTACAAATGTGTATAAGATCTGGGCAGATATGATCGCGTTTGATCGCTGTACTTTGTCTGAGTATGCAGATAAGTTCTATTGCATCTATGTGGGAAGACGCGATTGTAATCCGCATAAGAATGCTCACAATGAGATTTTGTCCCGTTACCGTGCAAATATCACAATGAGTGACCGTATGCCGGCTGTGCTTGCGCAAGGCATGGGCGACCAGATGTATATTGCTAAGTTTAGCGAAAAGGACCAGATGGAGGCGTTTTTGCAATATGTCATTGCCTGATAGAAAAGAGGGGATTGTTTGGACTGTAAAACTGCGAACCGCATGATGGTTCCTTTTTTGGAGGGTGCTCTTTCATTGGAGGAGACCGATCATTTTTTGAAGCATATAAAAGAATGTTCCGGCTGCAGAGAGGATCTGGAAATTTATTATACGGTTCGTACTGCAATTGACGGAATGGATCAGGATCGCTTTAAGACATATAACTTAAAGCAGCAGTTTGAGCATGATATGAGCCAAGTGGCCAGACAAGTTCGTGCAGGTCTGTTTATTCAGTGGCTTCATCATATTGCATTGACAGCAGCAACAGTTGCAGCGGCAGCTGTATCTATGCTGCAGATCATGCGTTGGTTTTAAGTAAAATTTTTAGGAGGGAACATGGGAGACTATTTGCTGTTAATAGACGGCTCGAGCCTGCTGTCGACGCAGTACTTTGGCAACTTGCCAAGAGAGATTTTGTATGCGAAAAAGCAGGAGGAAAAAGAGGCATGGTATCATAAAATTATGATGACCTCGAAGGGAGTTTATACAAATGGCATATTTGGCTTCCTTAGATACCTGTTTAAAATAATAAAAGAACAAAAGCCGGCGTATCTGGCTGTGGCATGGGATTTGACAAGAGATACATTTAGGCGTGAACTTTATGCAGATTATAAGGGCAATCGCTCTGAGACTCCAGAGCCATTAAGGGAGCAATTTGCGCTTTGCCAGGAGGTTCTTGCAAATATGGGAATCTGCCAGCTTATGGATGAGCACTTTGAGGCAGATGATTTATGTGGTTCCATGGCGAAAAAATTTGAATCACAGCTTCCAGTCAAAATTTTGACAAAGGATAATGATTATCTTCAGCTTGTAACAGATAATACTACATTGTGGCTAATGCATTCAAGTGCTGAAAAGACACAGGAAATTTTTGATAAATATCATATGAAAAAAGAAGATATGGCAATCCCGGATCGTGTGTTTCCGTTTAATCCACAGCTGGTGAAGGAAGAATTTGGAATTGAGCCGTGCCATGTTAATTCTTTAAAGGGATTAGCAGGTGATAAATCAGACAATATAACTGGTGTGCCAGGTGTAGGAGCTGTATCCGCTGTAAAGTTGATTAAAGAGTATGGTACTGTTGAAAAGCTATATGAGGCAATTGATAATCTGGACAAGGCCGGCGAGAAGGCGATTAAGGAATATTGGAAGGAAAAGCTTGATTTAAAGCGTTCACCGCTTGCTTACTTATTAAAGGAAAGTGATACAGAGCTTGTTGGAAAAAAAGCTGCCTTTTTAAGTGAGAAGCTTGCAACAATCAAGACAGACATTCCGATTACAGAGTCGCTTGAGCATTTTCGCACTCATATTGACAAGGCAGCTGCCCAAAAGGAGCTTGATCGCCTTGAATTTCATAGTATCCGTCTTGATTTTGATGAAGAAGAGCAGCCATCTGTATTTGAAACGCTTGAGCTTGAGCGCGTAGAGGATATGAATGAAAGCTTTGAAGTGATTCGTGCGCTCAAAAAAGAAAAAACGCTTGGTCTTTCATTTGCAGGAACGAAGGATAATATTGTAGGAATGGCAGTGGCAGCAGGGACAAAGGGATATTATTTTCCAGTAATCAATTTTATCACAAAAGATCTTTTGACAGGTTTTGCTGATGAACTGGCAGCCTCCTGCAAGACAATGTATGTACCTGATGCAAAGCAGTTCCTTCATTATATGACAGATCATAAGCCACAGGGTGTTGATGCCTTTTATCATCAGTCGCTTCGTGATGTTTCAATAGGAGCATATTTGCTGGATCCTCTTACGGGAAGCTACCCTATTGAAAAGATTGCAGGAACTTATGCATCAAAGGAACTGCCGTCCTATCAGGATTTGTTTGGAAAGACAGTATTGGAGATGGCATCAATGCAGCCATCATTTGATGCGTATGTGTGTCATCAGGCAGCGGCAGCACTTTTTTGTGGTCCTGTTATTGAAAAACAGCTCGAAGAAGAGGATATGAGCGCGCTGTATAAAGATATCGAGATGCCAGTTGTCTTTGATCTTTGCCGCATGGAGCAGACAGGGATCGCTGTGCAAAAAGAAGCACTTAAAAGCTATGGAGAGGATTTAACTGGAGAAATTGAATCACTTCAGTCTCAAATTTATGCACTTGCAGGAAAAGAGTTTAACATTCTTTCTCCAAAACAGCTTGGAGAAGTGCTGTTTGAGGATTTAAAGCTTCCAGGTGCAAAGAAGACCAAGAGCGGATATTCGACTGCAGCAGAAGTGTTAGAGAAGCTGTCAACAGATTATCCAATTGTAGAAAAAGTATTGTCATATCGTCAGCTGACAAAATTAAAATCGACATATGCGGAGGGTCTTGCTTCATGTATTGCACAGGATGGCCGTATACATGGAACATTTAACCAGACGATCACGGCAACAGGCCGCATCAGCAGCACAGAGCCAAATCTTCAAAATATTCCAGTTCGCATGGAGTTAGGCAGAGCCATCCGCAAGGTTTTTGTGCCAAAGGATGGATGTGTATTTATTGATGCTGACTATTCGCAGATTGAGCTTCGTGTGCTTGCTCACATGTCTGGTGATGAGAGATTGATTGAGGCATACCGCAGTGCACAGGATATTCATGCACTGACAGCTTCCCAGGTATTCCATGTTCCGCTTGAAGAAGTTACACCGCAGCTTCGCCGAAATGCAAAGGCTGTTAATTTTGGAATTGTTTATGGAATTAGTGCGTTTGGCCTTAGTGAGGATTTAAGTATTTCACGCAAGGAAGCGATGGAATATATTGAGCACTATTTCAATGCCTATCCTGGAATCAAGGCCTTTCTTGATCGTATGGTAGAGCAGGGTCATACAGATGAGTATGTTACGACAATGTTTGGACGAAGACGTCCAATACCAGAAATTAAATCTTCCAACTATATGCAGCGTCAGTTTGGAGAGCGAATTGCGATGAATTCACCTATTCAGGGAACGGCAGCTGACATTATGAAAATTGCAATGACAAAAGTAAATAAACGTCTAAAAGAAGAAAAACTGCAGTCCAGAATCGTCCTTCAGGTGCATGATGAGCTGCTGTTAGAGGTACCAACAGCGGAGTGTGAGGCAGTTAAGACACTTCTTGTTGAGCAGATGCAGTCAGCAGCGAATCTTCGCGTGCCGCTTGAAGTGTCTGTGTCTGTGGGGAATAGCTGGTACGAAACAAAGTAAGGGAGAGTAATAATGATTCTTGGAATAACAGGAGGTGTCGGCGCCGGAAAGTCTTCGGTGCTTGCAATCCTAGAAAAAGAGTATAATGCAAAATTAATTTTAGCTGATGAGGTCGGACGAGAGCTTATGCAGCCGGGAGAGGCTAATTATGTCAATATCGTTAATGCATTTGGAAAAGAAATTTTAAATGAAGATCAGACGATTGATACAAAAAAACTGGCAGCAACAGCATTTTCAAATCCGCTTGAGACGCTTCGCCTCAATGCGATTACTCATCCAAATGTAAGAGTACGTATTGAGTGGATGATCAAGGAAATACGCGACAAAGAGCCAGATGCGCTGATTGTGATTGAGGCTGCGCTTCTCTCAGAAGGTCATCTGATCCCGCTTTGCGATGATGTATGGTATATTTACACTGATGAGCAGACACGTATTAAACGTATAATGGAGTCAAGAGGCTACAGCAAAGAGCGCTGCATCCAGACTATTGCAAGACAAAAAAGTGATGCACAGTTTCGTGCAGAGTGCCGTGTTGTAATAGATAACAGTCACAGCATAGAGGAGACGAAGGCACAGATTGAACGACAGATTCGAGTATTAGGCAAGGAAACATTTTTAGATAAAGTGGGGGAAATGTAGTATGGATGATTTTGGAATACTTTTATTTAAAATCGTCATTTTGCTTGGAATTGTTATTGTGCTTGCATTAATAAGTGCCAGTTTGGCGAAAGAAAACGTTAATGAGAAATGGTATAACCAGTTAGAGAAATAAGTTATTCAAAAATTAGGATTTCCAAATTGGGATATTATTCCGTACGTTGATATATCTGTGGTTGTAAAAAGCCGTCAAGCATTGGAAAAATATGATGAAGTGGAATTTTTTAAAGAAAATCGAGATGCACTTGATTATGTAGAAGATGCATTAGAAGAGAAAAGAGAAAAAGCCGAGGTGTTGGAAAAATTTCTTGAGAAAAATGATTTTCAAGATCGTCCACAGTATGAAAAAGTAGAAAGTAAAATTAATAGTATTTTGAAAAATTCAGATGAGCATAGAATATGTGTTAACTATATTTCTTCAGCTGGAAATAATTTGGGGCAAAAGTTAATTTTTATAGATCAGGCTAAAATAAATCAATTTAAAGATGATCCTTCATTATTAATGAGAAAAGGGGAGTATAATAAATATTTGAGGGAACAAGAAAAGGAGGCTTTAAGTAGAAAAAGTCAAACATATTATGGAAAGATAAATGACATTATTGATTATGCCAATGAGAATAAAGATACTCTGATTATAAAGGAAAGTCAAGAAAAAGTTGATGAATTGATTATTCAGTTATTTGATAGAACAGTTAATAGCATTAAAAAGATAAAAACAATGAATAGTGAGGAGTGGAATATTATTGACGATTTCATTATTTATATTGAAAATGAGATTAAAAAGAATGTAGAAAAAAACAAGAAAATTTTTGAATATTATGAGTCAACTGAATTCAAAAGGATTAAGAAAACTTGTGCAAGTTTAGTGAAATCTCAGAGAGAGTTTAACGAATATATTGATGAAAAAGTACAGTCTATCTCAACATTATTTGGAAAGAGAGTTGTACGTAATGAAACTACAGTAAATGATGAATATAATTATATTCGACCATACAAGAAAACGATTACACCTTTTACGGCGGAAGTATCAGCAACAGTTTTTGCAAGTGCGGAAAACAATCCTTTGGAGTATGTGGTAAAATATTTTTATCCGGATAAAAAAGTATACCCTGAGCAGATTCAGAAACTACAGTTATTGGTAGAGGAACTCGAAACCTTGAAAGAGGCAAAACAAATTATTGAAAATTATAAAAAGGAATATCAACAGTATTTACATGATGTTCCGAATTTTGTTTTGAAAAATGATGAGGCAGGTTTTTATTCTAGATTAGGCTTTGCATACATAGATGAAAATGTGTTAACTGTTGAATATAAATTTGTTTATACATCTAATGGAGGAATGGCACAGCGTTCCTTTACAATACCTATGACGGAAGAAACAATAATAGAGTTGGTGAAGTTACTCGAAAGTAAACTTACAATAAGTGTATTTGCGAAGGAACAAAGGATATTGATGACAAAGAAACTTCGTGATCATATTAAGAAGAGAGACAATTATACGTGCTGTATTTGTGGAAATTCAATTCACAATGAACCTAACCTCTTACTTGAAATTGATCATATTGTTCCGGTAGCTAAAGGAGGATTGACTGAAGAAAATAATTTGCAAACCTTATGTTGGAAATGCAATAGGTCAAAAGGAACTAAGATTATTTAAGAAACTAAGATTATTTAAAAGAACTATTAAATTTCTCTTCTGCACATGATTGAAACTTTTAATTGAAAAGAAGAACTTAGGTTTTTATATTCCCTAGGTTTTTCTTTTTTAATAGAATTAAATTGTTCACAACTTTTTGTAAGCGCTCCACGAGATACCTATGCTACACGGTATCTCGTGGAGCGCTTACTGAGAAATTAAAAGAAAATGCCAGTTTACGGATGAAGAACGTGACTGACAATGAATATCATAGTAATAACCATTGTAACTATCAAATGAAACATCCTGTCGTCTGGAGAGCCTGACGTTAAACGATTCTAATTCTTACCAATTATAAAAGTCAGTTAGCAGGCTAAGAAAATTTGTTGAATAATTAGACAATGATGT
>OGEO01000260.1_pt1 | contig 58267 bp, 47 predicted proteins | sample 1570661 | NCBI WGS metagenome assembly OGEO01 (sample SAMEA2582142, study PRJEB24529) | metagenome | biome: Human gut stool | place: China | collected 2011
ATGTTTTTGAAGATTGCGAGAGTGCAAAGCACGTAGCAATCTGGTATCAAAGGGGCCAAAATACTTTTTGACCCCAACATCATTATATTTCATCCCGCAGCTTTTTTGCTGTCACGTTGCCTTATGTCTAAACTTTGCCCTCTTTGCTGCGCTCCCCCTGCTTGTATGCTCTTTTGACTCTGCGAAGGTTAAGTTAATATGTACCATATAAACCTGTCAGGTTTACTACTTCGCTGTTGTCGTTGATGGCGTAGACCTTATGATCTCCAGTATGGTTAACAGGAAAATTCTGTGCAAAACTTCCAGTTGCATAGACGCATCTTCTTGCCCCATTTGGCTCAATTATGCCGACACGGATAATTTTTCCAACAGGAGTAATTTTACCACTAATTGCAATTGTCTGACCTTTGCTTACTCTAAAATATCCACTTGTCTGCAGATAATCATATGTAAGTGTCCAATTGAAATTAGCACCTGTTCCCCTTGCTAAATTATCCACTTCGCCTTCTACTACTGTATATCCATCAATCGGAAGAACATCGTTAAATACAATGCCTGTATTGACATAATCAGCAGGATTAATATTACTGTTGTCAGGGTATTCTGGTGTATCTGTGCTCTCATTGACCAGATCAGTATCTCCTACAACAGCTGAGACTCCTTTTTCAACATCTTCTACCATTGTAAGATCATATAATCTTCTATATCCTTCTGCCATTACACCAGTTGCTGCAAATGTTGAAGTTACGGAAGCAAACGAAACTGCGATTGCTGCGATTGTGCCAAAAAACTTTGATTTCTTTCTTGCCTTCTGCATATTTACCATCATCTCAATCCTCCTGCTTAATGTCATAGGTTCAGTTCCTATTGAAGAAAACAGACCTTGCTGATTCTGCTCTGCGACATTACACAAAACAATTGCATACATCTTGGAATTGCCAAGCGTGATGCATGATTCGTAATCGCATGCATATTCGTTCCATTGATTCATGTACTCAGAAAGTGAACGTGACAACGGATTAAACCAGTGAATTGTCTCAATGATTTTTGATGCATATAAAAACCAAAGATCTCGGCGTTTGTAGTGAATCAGCTCGTGGATCATAGTTACTTTCTCCACAATCGGATTCAATTTGTCATCTGGCAACACAATTCTTGGCCTCAGTATTCCTGTAGCAATACCACACCTAAGTCCAAACTTCTGATACAGCTTTATTCGACCCGGACGTTTTTTGATTTCCTTACAAACCTCTCGAAAACGCGCCCGACTTTTTAGATCCGCTGGAAATGCATCTCTTAAATACGCTCTTGTTACACGCCATTCTTTCCAGATCTTTCCAAAGTTAAAGAAAAGACCTATCAGCCATGCAATAAAAAGTGCATGATTGACCACTGTAATAATCGGCGTCCACTCAAATAAGCGTCCATCCCAACCTCTAAAATAGCCATCAACTGCTATAAGCAAACAAAACCCAAATGGTAAAAGATACGCGACTACAACACATCGTAATAACCAAAAAAGTGCTCGCGAATATCCTCTTTTACTAAGTTTCTTTACTGCCTGCAGCCAAACAAATAGCATCAGGCTGCCCCAGACATGTGCTGCCAAAATTGCAAATACTACATCATTGATCCATTTCATCCAACAAGCCTCTTATCTGTTTGATATCTTCTTTAGAAAGAGACTGGTTGTTTGAAAGTGCTGCGATGAACTCGGCCGGCTTGCCGTCGAACCAGAAATTAACCTCGCGCGCTGAGAGCTTTGCCTTGTATTCTTCCTCGCTCTTTTCTGCGTGAATATAAGAAATTCTGCCTGCACGGCGAGAGCTAATGAAACCCTTTCCGTTTAAGCGGGTAAGGAAGGTTACTACTGTTGTTCTCTTGTAATCTCTCTTGTAACGCTCCTGGATCAAATCAATCAGCTCCGGAACTGAAATATCTCCTTTTTGATCCCAGATTACTTTCATAATCATAGCTTCACAAGCACTTAATGGTTCTCTCTCCATATTCTGACACACCTTTCTACGCGTACCAGATACCTGTCTCCTCCAATAGGAATTTCACACCTAGAATTTACTACACCAGTAATAAAAAGACAAGTGTCACATTTACCACTTGATACTTTTAGTATCATAGTACGCATTCGCAATATTTTTAGTTTCTGTTTTACATCTAAATCTTTGTAAAGTGCAGCAGTTTGCTGCGAAAATCGCCCCATAATGGACGAATCAGATAGCCGTATTTTTCCAGAATTTCTCCTGTAAAGGTTTCTCCTGTCTCTTCGAGACGATATACGGCCTGTGGCTCAAAGCCTTTTAAATAAAGTTTTCTGCTGTGTGCATTTGGCGTTGAAAGGACTTGAACGTAGGTGACAAGCACTTCGCTCTTATCCTTTGCCGATACAGCCCAACAATCGTACAGATGATTCTCACTGTAGGATGCGATGCGATAATAATCACCCTCACGAACAAGCTCATGATATTTATGGTACATCGCAATTTGCTGTGGAATCTGTTCCCGGTCTTCTTTCGGAATCTTTGTTACATCAAGCTCATAGCCAAAGGTTCCGGCAAGTGCCACGTGACCTCTTGTCTCAAATGGGGTAACTCTTCCGACTGTATGATTCGGACAGTCACTTACATGTGCACCCATTGAGCAAAGCGGATAAATCAGTGAAGTTCCCTCCTGAATCAGCAGACGCTCGATTGCATCGGTATCATCTGAGCACCAGATCTGCGGCGAGTAATACAGCATACCTGGATCAAATCTTGCACCACCGCCAGAACAATTTTCTAAAAGCAGATTTGGAAACTCTGTGACAAGACGCTCCTGCAGCTCGTAAACGCCCAAAACATAGCGGTGGAACAGCTCTTCTTTATGATCTGCTGACAGATAGCTGCTTCCAAGGTCGCTTAACTGACGATTCATGTCCCACTTAACGTAGCGGATATTTGCACTGTGAAGGATAGCAGAAACCTGATCGTAAACATAGTCTCTTACTTCCTTTCGTGATAAGTCTAGCACATACTGGCAGCGGCTCTGTGTTGCAGCTCTGCCGTCGATATGGATTGCCCAATCCGGATGCGCACGATACAGATCTGAATCAGGAGAAATCATCTCCGGCTCAAACCAGATACCAAACTCCAGACCAATATTGTTAACCTCATCAACAAGATATTTCAGGCCGCCCTTGATCTTATCTGTGTTTACCTTCCAGTCGCCAAGTGAACTGTCATCATTATTTCGATGACCAAACCATCCATCATCCATGACGAGCATTTCAATTCCGCACGCCTTTGCTTCCTTTGCAATTGCAAGAAGCTTTTGTGTGTCGAAATTAAAATATGTCGCCTCCCAGTTATTGATCAGGATCGGACGCTTGCTATGGTTATACGGACTGCGAATCATGTGGCTTCGATAAAAATCGTGATAACTTCTGGACATCTTTCCAAGACCCTCTGAGGAGTAAACACAAACTACCTCTGGTGCCTGGAATGATGAACCAGGCGTAAGCTGCCAGCAAAATTCCTCAGCTGAAATTCCCATGACCATACGCACCATGTCAAACTGTGTACGTTCTGTCTGCGCGATAAAGTTTCCAGAATACACAAAATGCATTGCGTAAACCTTACCGTGTTCCTGATCGCACCCCTTTGTGACAAGTGCCTGGAACGGATGCTCCTGATGACTGGATTCTCCCTTTAATGAGGACATCAGCTGCTTTCCGTAAGCGAGCTCACGTCTTTGAATGTGGCGCTCTCTTGCCCATGAGCCATGCAGATTTAAAAGTTCGAAGTTTTCATTGTCCATATCCAGACAAGCGCTGTAAACCTTCTCCAAACGAAGCGTCTGTGAACCTTCATTGGTGACATGTGTACTGCGGACAATTACATCTTCCTTCTCAAAAACAGAATACATTAGATCAACGGACAGACCAAGTACCAAATCCTTACAAGTAATCACAAGTGTCTGTACTTCGTCGTCATTTCCAAATGATGCTGGAAGACCTTCTAAGCGAGGCTTACCATTTGTGATGACGTGGGAGAAATAAAGAATTTCTGCTGCCTTGCTTCCTGCTTCATTTCGCACATCAAGACAGCTCTCTCTGTAATCACCGATCCCGCCAGTCGGATATTCCATTGGAAAGAAATCAAGAAAAGCAGACTTTTCTCTCAAATTTTTCGATGGGGTAAATGGCGGCTCCTCTGTGCGAAGCAGTGTGCTGACTGCTTCACCAAAAAGTCTGTCTCCATAATATACATGACCTACATATCCTTCTTGTGTTAACCCGATTACATAAGTTGTGTTTATTGTGTCCAGCTGAAACAGCTTTTTCTCTTCACAATATCGTATCAACTTACTATTCCTCCTTTCCGCGCTATAAAACTTGCACTATCGTTAGTATATCTGACTTTTGTAAAAATGTAAAGTTTCTTCTTATTTTCTGTCTTTTTGCAGTACAACACCCTTTATATTTTGTGCATATTGTATAAGTTGTTGTGTCATTTTTAACACTTATGCAAGTCTTCGCGCAAATGCAAGCGTTTTGGCCAACGCTTCATCTTTTGGCACGTTTGAAAGATGAAGATCATGTGAGTATGCGAGAATTTCACTAAATTTTGGTCCCGGCTTTAATCCAGCCTTAATTAAATCAGCTCCCATCACACATGGCTGCGCCATCGTGTACTGATACCAGTCAAGACGCTCCTTTAAAAAGTCTTCATATTCTGGAATAACTTGCCCTTTTCCCTTTCCCATCTGATCGGCCGTTGAAAAAAGAATCAGATCAGATGGCACTGTTGCACTGTCAAACATCTGATTTGTTGCCTTTTTCCCGGCTTGCTCTCTGGCAAGCTCGTAAGGTTTCATATGAAGTGATGCAAGATTTCTCACATAACGGATCAGCTTTGTCTCATTTGTAATGCGCTCTAAAAATTCTTTTACAAGAGGATCGCCCTTTTTTGCATGATCATAAGAATGAACTTCTCCATTCTCTTCTGTTGTTGATATGATTTTTCCAAAATCATGTACTACTGCTGTCAGCATAAATCCAAGAGGATTTTCTGCCTTGCTTCGAAGTAAGGCTGCACTGTCAAGTACCTGCATAGTGTGATTCCACACATCTCCCTCAGGGTGATACTTTTTAGGCTGCTTTACTCCAATAAGCTGTGTTAAATGTAAAAACCAGTCGTCAAGCTGATTCATTTTGTGCATCTGTTCAAAGAAAATGGATGGATGCGCAGCTTTTAATAAAGCTTTTTCAAGCTCACTCATCACACGCTCATGGGCTAATGTTGTCAAATCCATTGTTTGAGATAATTCAATTGTCTCTGGCGCAATAGAAAATGAAAAGCGTGCGGCAAACTGCGCAGCTCTAAGCACACGAAGCGGATCTTCTGCAAATGTGTGAGGGTTTACATGACGAAGCACTCCTTTTTTTAGATCCTCCTGACCGCCGAAGTGATCAATGATTTCTCCAGTCAGCACGTCCTGCATCATGGCATTGATTGTAAAATCGCGGCGCATTGCGGCTTTATATGTTCCAAGAAATGGATCTACATATATTTTAAAATCTTTATGTCCTCGTCCTGTCGCCTCCTCCTGACGCGGCATGGCAATGTCGATATCGTATCCTCTAAGACCATACACGCCAAAGCTTGCACCCATCTCAGTTCTAGAGCCAAGCCCATCAAGAATATTCTCTAGCTGTTTTGGCTGCACACCATGGATTTCAATATCAATATCCTTACTATGCTTTCCCATTAAAAGATCACGCACGTAGCCGCCGACAAGAAATGTTCGTCCTCCCTTATCTGCTACGCATGCGGCAATTTTTTCTGCCATTTTCAGATCACGGTTTTCCATAAATTACTACTCTTTCTTCTATATATTGATGTCTCTTCCCTGAAATTCAAAGAAGTCAAAATCTGCCGGAATGCGGCTTCCGCAGCCACCGTTGTTGGCGTAGATGCCGACTAGTGTTCCGGTGTGGCGCTTTGGATCGTCTGGCACACCCTCATCGCACAGGTAAATGCAATCATTTAATACACCTGCCTCGCTCCAATCTTCTCCGTCGTAGCTGTATAAAAAGCGTCTTGTCAGACGATCTACCTCTACTTTTAGCCAAATCGGTCCATCTTTTACCTGATTTACCTCTGCAATCAGCTCTTCGCCGTGGTTTCTGTTTATTACAAGCTGCAATTTTCTTTCGCCTTCAAAACAAAGTGAGAAGCGTGCATATGTCGCTGTACTATAATAACATGTAAGTCCGGCCTGTTCACCATCTCTTGTCGGGTCAAATGAAAGCTTCGTGACTGCAGTGTATGATAGCTCTTCTTCTCTTCGAAGCAGCGTATTTTTTGCGCGGATCTCAAAGAGCTGCCCATCCAAAGTCCAGATTCGCATATGACCTGGACGTTCTGTCAGTGAATAATTTCCCGGTGCAGGTCTTCTAACGAACTGCCAGTGAACATCTAGTGTGTCGCTGTCAAAGTCATCTCTTTGCCACTTTGGATAAACTACCTCTGGCAGATCTGGCGCAGTCTGCTCATTGCTTGGACCTTTGCCCTCGTTAATAATAAACCAGCCATCGTCTAACCATCTTACTGGATCAAGTCCAGTCTCTCTACCCACTGTCGTATAGGCGCCCGGCACGCGTATCTCTCCCGGCTTTGGTGCTTTGCCATTTGCGACTTCGATGCCACGGTTTGGTCGTCCCATCAAATAGTAAACCCACCAGTCTCCGTTTGCATCCTCGATTAATTTTCCATGACCTGTTCTCTGAATAGGTGCGTTTGGATCAAGCTGTCTCATTAAAGGATTATATGGCGATGCTTCATACGGGCCAAATAAATTTTTTGAGCGTCCCACATTTATGCCATGACCATATCCAGTGCCGCCCTCTGCGAGAATTGCATAATAATAATCACCATGGCGCAAGATATGAGGTCCTTCCGGGCAGCGCTCACCTGTTCCCGGCCAGACAGAAATTAGATCGCCTGTCACTCGCGTACAGTCATCAGAAATTGGGACAAGATTTATTCCAGGACTTATAACCATGTAATGCTTTCCATCGTCATCTACAAAATGAGATGGATCAATGCTGTCTACCTCTAGCCATGATGGCTTGCTGTAAGGACCTTCTGGCCTGTCTGATGAGACAACTACCTGACGGCGCATAACATTATTATCACGCTTTCCATCTGCATTTAAACGAAGAGTTGCCATTATGATAAAGCGGCCATTGCTGTAGGAAATATCAGGCGCCCAAATTCCATGTGAATCACGTATATCACTTAAATCTAATTCATCAGGATCTGTAATGGCATGTCCAATTAACTCCCAGTGCACCATATCCTTTGAGTGGCTTATTGCAATTGCCGGAAAGTACTGAAAGGTTGAATTGACCATGTAATAGTCATCTCCCACGCGAACAACTGATGGATCTGGAAAAAAGCCGCGCTGTACGGGATTTTTGTATGTTCTTGTCATTGAAAATCTCCTTGTGTCTTTTTAATCTTGGCTTTACAGATTTTTATGTTACTGTTCATGCGTCATGCTACGAAAGCCCTTCGGTGCAATGGTTTCGTCGACGGACCAAACTCAGCAGGCTCCTTTTATGTTCTTTTTTATTATACATTACTTTGAAAGACCTGCTTCAAGTGTCCGTCTCGTGAAATCCATTCACCTTCGGGCTTTGCCGCAATGTTGGCTTATCCATGAACAGTAACATTTTTATAAACTGTCTTTTTTACAAGGCAGCTTCCAACAGCCTCACTATGATGAGCTGCACAATAAACACCACTCTTTACACCAACCCAACGTCCTGCAGCTGCCATATAGCTTCCGGCCTTCTTGTAATCTGTGCCGTTTGTGCTGTATTCAAAAACAACCTCTTCAAGTGGAAAATTCTTTTCTTTCTCGCTTAAATCCTGTGTTCCAACACGGTGTACACTCATACGGACTGTTATAGTTTCACTGTCATCTGCAAACACTAGTGTTCCAAGCTGTGTACTTGTCTCCTCGGTACTCTCCACAAGAATCTTTCCATATTTTTGCTTTCCATTGATAAATGAAGCTTCAACCACACCTTCCTCATTTCTTGCAAATGAAAGAAGCGTATATTCTACACCCATAGAAATCACACCAGCCTCTTCGTTTGCTTTTAATCCTGCAAGGGAAAGTGTTGTGTCACAGATAAATTCTGGTGCTGGCCACTTCTGAAGAAGAAGATTTGGATAATCACCATGTTTGATTTTTTCCTCTTGCTTCACCGCTTTCAGGCAAAGACCTTCTGATGTAAGTTTATACCAGTCTTCTTTTGGATTTGCATTCCACTGCCACTGAAGACCGAGTGTTTTTTTACTAAAATCATCAGAGGCATCTGGCTCAAAGATTTCAGCCTCTTTCGCAGCCTCACCGACATTTGGCTTGCGATAAGTAAGCACTGGCTCCCCATAATCATTTCCATCCTTTGCGATACCAATAATCGGCCAGTCCTCTTTCCAACTCATCGGCTGCAAATGAATAATTCTTCCAGCTGCATACACATCCTGAAAATGTAAAAACCAGTCTTCACCTGTCACGGTATCTACCCATGCACCCTGGTGAGGACCGTTTACCGGACTATCACCCTGACGCATAACAACGCGATACTCATAAGGTCCAAAAATATTTCTTGAGCGAAGCACAGTCTGCCATCCTGTTTTTACACCACCTGCCGGTGCAAAGATGTAGTACCATCCATTTCTCTTATACAGCTTTGGTCCCTCAATTGTTTCCTGCTCATTTAAATTTCCATCAAAAACAACTTTTGCTTCTCCTATCAGACCCATTCCATCTGGCTGCATTTCAATCATATGAAGCACACTCTTATATCCGATGCGGCTCTTTGCAACACCTGCCACAAGATATGCTCTGCCATCTTCATCCCAAAATGGACACGGATCAATCCAGCCTGCACCCGGACGAATATTGACTGGCTCTGACCATGTGCCAAACGGATCCTTTGTCGTACTCATATAAATACCTTCATCTGGCATTGGAAAACAAGCAAAAAATGTTCCGTCATGGTAACGGATTGCCGGTGCCCATACACCACATCCATGCACTGGCTTATCATAGCGCTCTTCTGGCACCTTTGGCAGAATATAATTAACTACCTTCCAATTTACCAAATCCTTTGAGTGAAGCACTGGCAAACCTGGTGCATTGCAAAAGCTTGATGCGATCATAAAGTAATCCTCGCCCACACGGCAGGCATCAGGATCTGAATAATCTGCATATAGTATTGGATTTTTATACATTCCATTTCCTAAATCTGCGTTCCACATCGTTGTCTTCATAAAAATAGTCCTTCCCTGTATCTTTTTTCTCAGAATGAGGATGCCTGATTATACAGGCATCCTCAAATCGAAACGTTTAATCAATCTTTAAGAGAACTCCAAGAAGTCTCTTTACGCTGCACTCCATTGTCTCTCTCTTTAACAGACCTTTTTCAAGTGCTTTCAGCAAGTTGTCAGGATTTCCAGCTGCCATCTTAACATCATTTCCGGCATTTACTTCCTTGCAGTGCTCGCCAAATGTCCACCAGTCTGTCATTACAACACCTTCAAATCCCCACTCATCGCGCAGAATCTTCTCTAACAGATCATGATTTTCGGAAGCTCTATAATCATTTACAATATTATAGGAAGACATGATGCACCACGGCTTTGCTTCCTTTACAATACGCTCAAATGTCTTTAAATAAATCTGTCTTGCTGCACGCTCTGATACTCTTGAGTTTGAATCCTTACGGTTCGTTTCTTTGTTATTCAGTGCAAAATGCTTTACTGTTGCAGCAATGTGCTGAGACTGAATACCGCGTACCATTGCGCCTGCCTGCTTTGCAACAAGATACGGATCCTCTGAGTAATACTCAAAGTTTCTTCCGCACATCGGTGTACGATGAATATTGATTGCAGGTGTAAGCCATACTGCGATATTATTTTCCTTTACTTCCTTTGCACCAGCTGCACCTACCTCATAGACAATCTCTGGATTCCAGGTGCATGCAAGAAGTGTTGCACATGGCCATGCTGTTGTGCAAACACCGCACTCTGGCAAAATACGAAGTCCTGCCGGTCCATCAGCTGTCATAAAGTTTGGAATACCACACTCTGGCAGATTACCAAAGCCAAATGTATTGGCAACACCAGTATTTGGCTGACCGCCTAAAAGATGAGCTAACTCCTCGTCGCTTAACTGTGCCACAAATTCATCAAGCGTTACGCTGCCTTCTGCAACTTGCTCAAACTGCATGCGGCGCTCGTTATTGTTCCAAAGATGCTCGCCCTTTGAAAAACGTACATCTGGTGCAACACCATCGATTACTTCCTTTTCCTTCTTTGTAAGAAGTCCTTCGCTGTCCGGATCGTGTGATGGTCTTACAGGAAGTTCTTCAAAGCTTCCATCTGCACGCATACGCTTTGGAAGTGATGTCGGTGCTAAGCACTCTGTCAGCTGCTCTGCCACTCTTGTAGACTCTTCTGTATGTATAAATCCAAGCTCCTCTGTATTTCTAACTGAATTTCCAAAATAGAAGTTGTACTCTCCCTGCTCCATCACATATGCAGATTTATGCAGAACGCCAAGATCATCATATGAAGCCAGATCATTTACGTTTCCAACTAAAGTTACAAGCTGATTTTCTCCTGGCTGCAGCAGCTTTGTCTTTGCATATGCAAGCAAAATCTTTGCTGGTTTATCAATGACTCCTGCTGGTGCACTGCCATACAGCTGAAGTACTTCTTTTCCTTCATGATTTCCAGTATTTGTTACCTCTGCGCGAACTGTAAGTGTGCCATCCTCTGCCTCATCTACGCGCTCAAGCTCCCACTTAAATGTCGTATAGGAAAGTCCATATCCAAATGGATATACAACCTTTTTGTCTGCGCCTGGAATAGTCTCGAAATAACGATATCCTACATAAATATCATCTGTATAATCTACGTAATCCTGTGACTCATGGAAGTTGTAGGATGATGGATAATCCTCAAGCGTCTTTGCAAATGTATCTGCTAATTTTCCTGACGGACTTCCAATACCGCAAAGAAGTTCGGCTGCTGCTGCACCGCCTTCGATACCGCCCTGCCATGCCATTAAAACAGACTGAATCTTAGGATCCTCTGCAAACCACATGGAATCTACAACACCGCCTACATTTAATATAACAACAACCTTCGGGAATGCAGCCTTTACTGTCTCTACCATGCGCTGTTCTGCATCAGACAGATAGAAATCTCCTCGTTCAAATACCTTCTGAGACTCCTTCCACATGGGCTCACCTGACTCGATGCCATTATCATAGCTGCTTGTTCTATCCCATCCCTCGCCTGAGAAACGGCAAATCGTAATAAGTGCTGTATCGGTATAAGCTCTTGCCTTCTTTAAAAGCTCAGCCGGAACTTCTGGCTCAACAGTCATGCCCGGAGCCACGCCTCTTTCATACTGGTCACGCACGTTCTTATTATAAAATGACGATAAGCCCTCATATACACTTACATAATCGCTAAGTGCCTTTAAACCTGCATCAAGGCTTACTGTATATGAAACGGTAACATCGCCGCTTCCACCGCCGCCCTTTACATAATCTGCACTTGCCTTTCCAAATACGGCAAGTCTTGTGCCCTTCTCAAATGGAAGAAGACTGTTCTCATTTTTTAATAATACCATACCTTCCTTTGCTGCCTGCTTGGAAAGCTCAGTATGTGCCTTGCTTGCTGTTACCTTCTGGCCGTTTGCACCAAGTGGTGTGTTCGGCTGGTATTTAACTCTTTGCCACTTCATTTTTTTAATCCTTTCACATCTTGTATTTTCAGGTTGCTGGATCTGAATTTTGTGCTTTTATTCTACCACAAAATGCTTCGACAAAACAACTCTAGTTTTGTTTTTTCTTATACTTGCAGCATAGCCCTGTTACAATTCACTGGACTATGTTACAAAAGCCATTCACCTTCGGGCTTTACTATAAATATTAGCTTATCCGTGAACTGCAGCCTCTTCAACTGCTTGACAAAGATATTGATATATTCTATGATGCCTTTATAAAAAGGAAAGGAATAAAAAGATATGATGAATACGTTTATTAGTGGAGAACGTCAGTATGACTTTGTCTCTAAATTCAATTATGTGCGTGAAGCTGGTACAAGTGGTGAGCAAAGAGCTGCTGAAACGATTTTACAGGAATTAAAAAAAGAAAACAGCGATGCACAGATTCGCACGGAGGAGTTTTCTTTTTTTGCACCGCAGATTAAGCGCTCTTTCTTTGAGGTGACAGCACCTTATCATAAGGTATATGAGGCTTGCACTTTTGGTTTTTGTTCCAACACAGATGAAAATGGACTTGAAGCTGATTTTGTTTATCTGGAAAATGCTGATGATATTAATATGAAGCAGGCAAATGGAAAGATTGTTATGGTGAATAATTATATGAGCCGTACAATGCTTGAAAAACTTGTAAAGGCTGGTGCGCTTGGCTTTGTATCTTTCTCTGGTACTCCAATTGATACTGGAAAGAAAAGACTGCCTGCAGCCAAAAATCTTAGTCAATCTAAAACGCTTGCTGAAATTCCTGGCACTTGCATTCATTTTGTGGACGCAGCAGAGATTGTTGAAAAAGGTGCTTTACGCGTGCGCATGATCTGTGAGCAGACACTTGTTCAAAAAACATCACAAAATATTTGTGCCCGCATTGAAGGAAGCGATAAAAGCGATGATATTTTAACTGTGACTGCTCATTATGACTCTGTTCCACAAGGACCTGGCGCCTACGATAACATGGCAGGCTGTGCAATTGTTATGGAGCTGTTTTTATATTTTTGTGAACATAAGCCACGCCGCACTATTGATTTTGTATTTTTTGGTGCAGAAGAAAAAGGTCTTTTAGGAAGCCGCGCCTATGTTAAGGCACATGAGTCTGAATTGTCACATCACCTCTTTAACATGAATATTGACCTTGCCGGACAATCACTTGGCGGCACTGTAATAGGTATTACGGGCGATTCTTCAATCTGCCGCCAGTTTGAAGCTCTCGCTGAAAAATGCGGTATTGGAATGACGACAAGATCATCTGTCTGGAGCAGTGATTCTAACACATTTGCATGGAAACGAGTTCCTTCTATGACCTTAAACCGTGATGGATACGGCATGCATACAGAGTATGACACTATTGATCTAATCTCTGCCTGGTCACTTCGCCGCAGTGCACTGCTTCTTTGCACTATAGCAGATTATTTGGCAAATGAAGAAGTATTTCCACTGTGTCGACAAATTCCGCAGGAATTTTTAGCACAATTAGATGCGTCATTCTCCGTTTAAAAATAAAAACGCTTAAAAAGGCGCTGCGTCCAATATGCGCAGCGCCCATTTCATATTTTAATACAGAAGTTTATTTCTCACTGCTTTTTCCATAGGAAGTCCAGTGTCATAGTCAAGCTGTCTTGGCTCATATTCCTCGTTTTCTCTCTGTCTTGTATAGCCACCATTATTCCAATCTGGTGTGACATTTTTTCTCCATGGTCTCATTTTCCACTGATAGCCGCGGTACAGATCTCTTGTATCATCCATATGCGCCAGAAGCTTATCATGCAGCTCGTTGCGGACAGCTTCATAGGCTTCATCGTTGATTCTATTTTCTACCTCATATGGATCTGTTTCAAGATCATAAAACTCATCTGTATCAAGCAAATGAATAACTAACTTGTAGCGTTTTGTGGTGATTGCACGCATCATCTGCAGACCGCCAAAACCATCATGATCCACTTCATATCTTGTAAACTCTGTAAATACCGCATCATTTATCTTAAGACTCGGATCATAAATCTGTGCTAGCATACTCTTTCCTTCCATTGTTTTTGGAACTGGCAGTTCAAAATAATCCATAATTGTTGGTGCAATATCAATGTGAGATGCCATCTCATGCACTACCTGACCCTTTGCACCGCCCTTAATAATTAAAGGAATATTAGCTACTTCCTTGTATGCTGCTGCATTCTTTGATGACAGACGATGAGCACCAAGCATATCACCATGATCTGATGTATAAATTACCATTGCATCTGGTGCAAGCTTGTAAATTGCATCCAATACTCTTCCCATTTCATAATCTGCAAATGAATTACAGCCTAAGAACAATGACAGCCCTTTTGACGCCTTATTTATCTCTGATTCTGGTGCATGTAAATTCTTTCCTGCCCAAAGCTGCTGCAGCATTGGTTTCTTTGACAGGTCGTCCTGGAAGCTAGGTGAACTTTCAAAACAGAAGTCATCATACATATGATTAAATGGAGCCGGACAAAGAGATGGTCCATGCGGCTCATCATATGAAACAGTCAAAAAGAAATCCTGATCCTTAAATTCATTCAAATATGCAATTGCCCTGTCGGAGCAGCGATGCGCATATGTAAATTCTTCTGAAAAGCCCTCTGTGTATGATGTCTGTGAATCTCTAGAGCGAAGTTTATCCTCATCGCTCAACTCACTAAGATAAGTTCTCATATCATACCAATATTTTGGGTTCCATCCATCTGGGCATATACCATTTCCAAAATAATCAGATCCATCAAGGTGCCATTTTCCGATATAGCCGCATTCAATCTTGTTATCGTGCAAACGCTGTCCGATTGTTTTTACATTATCTCCCATTCCGATACTGTTTGTGACAACTCCATTGGTGTGTGGAAATGCTCCAGTAAAAATTGCACCTCGTGCTGGGCCGCATACAGGCTGACAAGTATAGGCATTCTCATAACGGATTCCCTCCTGCGCCAATCGGTCAAGATTAGGTGTCTTCATCTTTTCATTTCCATAACAGCCAACCATATCTTTTCTTGTTGTGTCTGTCATCAATACTACAATCTGCTTTTTCATTCATGTTCTCCTTTCCATTCCCATGGATAATGTTTCTTATTTATCTTTGCACCAGTTTTCCCAGCTGCATCAGCGTATCATACCATTTTTCAAAGAAGATTTTATATCCTTCACAAAAATTGTTCCTTGTTGGTTCTGTCTGCATCCCATTTCCCCTGTTTCGCCGGCATCCACCTCTGCATAATAAAAAATAAGGACAGCTTATGCACGCTTCCTCAACCTGAGAAGACTGCTCGATAAATCGAATTTCACTTCGTTTTTGATCCATCTGATCAAACGAATCTGTATTAAAATTGCCAATTTGGTACTCATCCATCACGTAAAAATCACACGGATAGACGCTTCCATCTGCTTCCACTGCATACTGTACTCCGCAGCATCCCCTTTGCTCACAAGATTCTGCCATATATCCTGCGGCCAATCCCACATAATTTTCAAACTGTCTAATATATGGCTGACTTGCGCCTTGTAAATCATGATACCACAATTCAAACAAATTTGAAAGAAAGTTTCCGTACTGTTTTGGCGAAAGAGAGTACGGCTTTGTTCCCGATTTTTCCCCAAACGGCTCCAGGCAGGCAATATATTGCTGATAATTCCATCCGCATTTTTTATAAAACGGATATATTTCTTTAATACGCTCTGCAACCTGTGATGTTACAACAGTGAGTATATTATAATCAACCTGATATTTGTCAAGAAGCTCTGCCGCCTGCTTTACTCTAAAAAAGCTTTCTGATCCATCTTTCCCTTTTCTAAAGGAATCATGAATTTCTGGTAAGCCATCTATTGATAAACCGACCAGAAATTGATTTCTTTTAAAAAATTTTGCCCACTGTCTGTCTAGCTCATATCCGTTAGTCTGGAAGGAATTCATTATATGAAGATTGTTTCGCTGATATTGCTGTTTATATTTCTTTTGAAGTGCTACTGCTTTTTCAAAGAAATCTATTCCCCGAAGTGTAGGTTCTCCCCCTTGCCAGGTAAAGCTCGCTACAGCACCTGCCTCTCTTATTGTTTTTTCTATAATGGTTTCAAGTGTTTTTTCATTCATCATCCCATATACATGCTGTGTTCTTTTTTTTGCTTCATCACAATAAAAGCAATAATCACACGTCATGTTGCATATTCCTGAAACCGGTTTTATCAGCAAACTTATATTTCTCATAGTAACATTTCTCCAAGAGCCATTGGGGACAGGTAATGAGCCACCGCCTGTCCCCATTGACTGCCTTATTCCGCAATCGACATAGCAATTTGTTCTGGTGTGATAGGCAATTCTCTGTGCCATACTCCTGTTGCGCGGTAAATTGCATGAGCAATGGCCGGTGCCGGCGTATTGATTACAATCTCGCCTATTGACTTCGCACCAAACGGTCCCGTCGGTTCATAGCTGTGTTCAAATTCTACCTTCAGCTTGCCCATATCAAGACGTGTCGGAATCTTGTACTGCATAAAGGTAGACTCAATTGGACGGCCAGACTTGTCGTAGGTGACATTCTCCATCAAAGTATGACCGATACCCTGCACAATTCCACCCTCTGCCTGGATTCTTGCCAGTGCCGGATTGATCGGAATACCACAGTCCACAACAGCCATAAAGTCAAGCACCTTAACCTCACCTGTCAGCTTATCGAGTTCTATCTCTACCATTCCAACCATATACGGCGGCGGTGATACAGGTGAAAAATGAGACGCTGTTGCCTCTGCATTGCTGTTGCTTGCTAGCTGTGTCTTATAGGCAATATCTGACAATGACACTGTCTGTCCAGTTGAAATACAGCGCACACGGCTGCTCTCAAATGCAACATCTTCCTTCTCGCAGTTCATCATCTGTGCTGCAATCTCGCAGATCTTTTTCTTTAAGTCAGCACATGCCTTTTCTACTGCCTTTCCGGTGATATAAGTAGTTGATGATGCATATGAGCCAGAATCATACGGTGAAGCATCTGTATCTGCTCCAAATACTGCAATATCATCTACGCTGCAGTCCATGCATTCTGCTGCCATCTGTGCAAGAATAGTATCACATCCAGTACCCATATCGGCAGCACCTATAAGCAAATTGTAGCCGCCGTCCTCATTTAACTTTAATGTTGCAGAGCCAACGTCTAAGTTTGAAATACAGCTTCCCTGCATTGCCATACCAACACCTGCTGCACGCACTTTGCCATTGCCCATGTCACGAACAGGATACTTTTCATCCCAGTTAAACATCTTCTTGCAGTGCTCCATACAGCGGTCAAGCGCACATGCATTTGCTGTCTCTCCGTAGTAAGCCGGCATAACCATGCCTTCTCTTACCATATTTCTATCACGAAGAACAGTTGGATCCATGCCAAGCTTATCAGCTAACTCATTGACAGCAGATTCCAGCGCAAAGATTCCCTGCGTTGCTCCATAACCACGATATGCACCTGCTGCCTGATGATTTGTGTACACAACATCATATGAAAAACGAAATGCTTCAAGTGATCCTGTATAAAGCGGAATGGATTTGTGGCCGGACAGACCAACTGTTGTCGGACCATGCTCACCATAGGCTCCTGAGTTTGATAAGGTGTACAGATCTAACACACGAATCTTTCCATCCTTGTTTGCACCAAGGCGCACGCGCACTTCCATCTCATGGCGCGGAGAACCAGCGATCTGTGCTTCTGTTCTTGTGTAATTGATCTTTGCCGGACGACCTGTCTTCATAGTGACAAAAGCTGGATACACATCACAAACTGCTGTCTGCTTTGCACCAAAACCTCCGCCAATACGAGGCTTCTCCACACGAATACGACTCTTTGGAATGCCGAGCGCATTGGAAAGAATACGTCGTGTATGGAATACAATCTGCGTTGAGGATATAACGTGAAGTCTGCCATAACGGTCAAGACTTGTATAGCAGATAAATGGCTCCATCATTGCCTGATTATATGCCTTCATATGATAAGTATGATCAATGGTGATATCACAGTCTGCCATAATGCCTTCTACATCACCATCAAAGTCACATCCGCTTGCGACAAGATTTCTCCTGTTATCACCTCCGACAGGACACGGCGGAAACCAGTCCTCTTCTGGGTGAACAAGCACAGAATTGTCCTTTGCTGTATGGAAATCAAGAACAGGTTCAAGCACCTCATATTTTACCTTGATTAACTTCATTGCCTTAATGGCTGCCTTCTCATTTTCAGCTGCAATAAGCGCCACCGCATCTCCTGAAAAGCGCACATGACGATCCAGAATTAAACGGTCATATGGCGATGGCTCTGGAAATGTCTGACCTGCAATCGCAAAACGATTCTTCGGCACATCTTCCCAAGTATATATATCGACAACGCCTGGAACTAACTTTGCTGCCTTTGTATTAATCTCCTGCACAATGGCATTTGCATGAGGAGAGCGAAGAATCTTAACCACAAGTGCATCGCTTGGTGTTACATCATCTGTATAAACAGGCTTTCCGGTAAGCAGCTGCATCGCATCCTTTTTCCGGACAGATTTATTTATTGATTTATATTCTTTCTGCATAAAATAGTCCTTTTCTATTTATATGAGCTTTTAGCTCTACTTTGTCAGTTGCTATTTTTCTCGTCTGCACAAGCTTTGCGGCTGTCAAGAAAGTTACGGATTCCGCGAAGCTGGCCTTCGTAACCAGAACAGCGGCAAAGATTTCCGGCAAGAAATGCGCGGATTTCATCATCCGTTGGATCTTGATTTTCGCGAAGAAGTGCAATTGTATTCATAACAAAACCTGGATTGCAAAAACCACACTGGTCTGCTCCCTGATCTGCGATAAATCCTACAAATTCTAATGCTTCTTCCTGAAGACCTTCAAGTGTCTTAATCTCATGACCATCTGCCTGCACAGCAAGCTTTGAACATGATAAAATCGGCTTATTATCCATAAATACCGTGCACAGACCGCAGTTTGATGTGTCACATCCGCGCTTAACGCTAAGGCATCCCTTTTCACGAAGCCAGTCTAACAGCACTGTATCTGCTTCCACATTGCCGATTACATTTTTTCCATTTAATTTAACCTTGATTTCCATTCATTTCCCTTTCTATTTTGGGCCGTTTATTTATTGCTGATTGTAAAGCTGTGCCACACAGCGTTCTGTCAATACATGAATCAAATGTGTACGGTAATTACTGCTGCCGCGCAAATTGCTGTCAGTTGGCACCTGTTCTGCGACATATGAAGCAAATGCAGCGGCAACTTCCTTCGTGACACCATTTGCCATTATGCCATTCTCATCACTAACAAGTTTTGCTCTTTTCGGACGAGCGCCAATTACAGCGCGATACGTTCCATCCAGTTTTGATACACAACAGGTCAGAACTGGAAAATCGGTGCTCTGGTTTCTAACAGCCATATATGCGATCTGACAGGCACGCTTTTTTACAATCACGCGAATCAAAATATCATTATCCATTTTCATTGAAACAAAATCTGCCATTGAAACAATTCCGCCCTTATAAAGCTCCACATAGCTGTCCATGGCCAAAAAAACAGTCAGCACATCTGAAAATCCAAAGCGTCCCCAGATACTTCCGCCGATTGTCGCCATATTTCTAAACTGGACACCGACAATATCCTTTACTGCATTTTTCACAGCGTCATGCGTATATGTATTCAATCCTACATGCTGCTCTAACTCACGAAGCGTCACGCGTGCGCCAATGGAAAATTCCTCATCTGTCTCTTCAATTGTGTCAAGTCCAAGATCACACAAATCAATCGCTGTACTTATAGTACCATTTCCAAGACGCATCCACAGCATACCGCCAAGAATCCTATTCTTTTTGCCTTGATTAAGCTTCCATGCTTCCTCAAGACTCTGCGCCTTAACATATTTTTGTATCGTTACCATCCTCTCATCTCCTTACGTCGTTTTAACAAACTGCCATTATCATTTGTCACAGCATTTTTCATACCTATGCTGTAAGCATCACTTTCATTATACCAATCCAATTTGATTTTGAAAAGCAGTTTTGATATACTTTTCATATAACATAACTAAAATGGAGAATATACTATGCAGATTACCCCTACTACCCCACATCTTGGCTGTGTCATTATGGCGTCTGGGCTTGGAAAGCGTTTTGGCGGCAACAAGCTGATGGCTGATTTTGATGGGCAGCCCCTGATATGTCGCGCACTTACTGTTACAGATGGTCTTTTTTCACACCGCGTTGTTGTGACACGCCATGCAGATGTTGCTTCGCTGTGCCATGCTCAAAATGTTCCTGTTATTTTGCATGATAAGCCCTTTAGAAATGATACCATACGTCTGGGCTTGGACGAGGTTACGCGTAATGCTGATATAAGCGGATGCCTGTTTTTTCCTGGCGATCAGCCGCTTCTTAGCTGCGAAACTATAATTAATCTTATTGATGCTTTTTTAGCTGACAACAAAAAAATTATTCGCCCTGCCTTTCAAAACACTCCTGGTGCCCCTGTTCTTTTTCCAAGCTGGGCATTTTCTGAACTTTTTTCTCTGCCCGAGGGAAAGGGCGGCGGTTTTGTTGCAAAAAAATATCCCGAACGGATACAATTAGTACCCGTTCAGGATGAATATGAACTAAAAGATGTTGATACACAAAAAGATTTGCTTATACTTCTTAATCGCCTCAAATATCAGCTTATGTGATCTTTGCTTACGCTGCTGCATCCTCTTTCTTTTCCTTAGGAAGAAGAATATTTAATACAATAGCAACAAGTGCTGCCGGAACGATTCCTGAACCGCCAAAGATCAGCTGAACTGCCTGTGGTGCCTGATTTAAGATGCTTGCATTGGCACCCATACCATAGCCAACACCAAGAGCAACAGAAACGATAGAAAGATTTCTTGCTGTCAATGGCTCCTTTGTGATCAGCTGAATACCGCTAATTACAATTGAGGAGAACATCATAACTGCTGCACCGCCTAAAACTGACTGCGGCATAATTGAAACGATTGCACCAAGCTTTGGACAGAGTCCGCAAAGAATCAGGAAAATAGCACCTGTTGACAATGCAAAACGGTTTACAATCTTTGTCATGCTTACAAGACCAACGTTCTGTGAGAAGGAGGTATTCGGAAGCACACCAAACAGTGCTGCAAAGGAAGATCCAAGACCATCACACATAACACCGCCTGAAAGCTCTGAATCGGTAGCTTCACGGCCAAGACCACCTTCCATAACGCCAGAGATATCACCAACAGTCTCAACTGCCGTTACGACAAACATAATCAATACTGGGAGGATCGCACGCAGATCAAATACTGGCTTTACCGGCATCAATGTCGGAATTGCAAACCAAGACGCGTCTGCTACCTTCTGCCAATTTAATACCCATGCCTTTGTATACTCAACACCATCTGCTGTAACACCTGTTGTCGGAAGTACAAAACCCATGATAAATGCTGCTACATAACCACAGATAATTCCAAGTAAAATTGCAGAAAAGCTTGCAAAGCCCTTTGTCGCATGCTTGAAAACAAGAATCATTACGAGAACAAACAATGCTAAAAGCAGATTTTCCATGGAACCAAAGTCTTTTGCTGTATTTCCGCCGCCAAAAGAATTGATGCCGACTGAAATCAAGCTAAGACCGATGGACATAACAACTGTACCTGTCACTACGGATGGGAAGAATTTACGAAGTGGCTTTAAGAATAAACCAAGAACAGTCTCAAACAAACCACCGATTATGGATGCTCCCATAATGGCACCATAGGCAAGAACGCCTCCGCCCATAGTTGCGGCAACTGAGTTAAATACTCCGATAAAACCAGAAGATGTACCCATAATAATCGGAGCCTTTCCTCCGACCGGTCCGATAGCGAACAGCTGAACTAAAGTAACAATTCCTGCTACCAGCATTGCATTCTGTAAAAGCTGCAGCTGTAAATCTGCAAACTCACCGCCTGCAATTCCACATGCGCCGGTGATGATCAAAAGCGGCGTTAAGTTTCCCACAAACATAGCCAGCACATGCTGTAAGCCAAGCGGGATTGCCTGCTTCAGCGGCATTTTTCCATCAAGGCGGAAAGCTGCCTCTGATAATCTGTATGATGTTTTCACAACAGATACCTCCCTTTTCTTTTTTCAAGAAAAGTATATCATTCGCAGGCTAATCTGTAAATTGAGTAATATATAGAAGTTTTCCGTGTAAAAATAGGAATATCTGTCAAAAGGACAAATCTGTCATGCCTTAACCATTGAAATGCTGCAGATCCTTGTCCTTTCCAATGACATACATCTGCATATCTTTTTGTAGTTTTTCATCTGGTGAAAACTGCAAATTCATGTGGTTATTAATGCGAATACCTGCAATGTTCATTCCATATTTATTTCTAAGATCAAGTTCACGAAGAGTCTTTCCTACCCACGCTGATGGAATTGCCATCTCGACCATACTGTAATCATTTGACAGATTAATCCAGTCTGAAAAATCACGTGCCGTAAGATATTTTCCAACTCGCGCACCCATCTCCACTTCTGGAAATACGACTCTTGTGACACCAAGCTTTTTCAAGACCTTTCCATGCACTTCGTTTTTTCCAGTTGCAATAATTTGTGGAATGTTATACTCCTTACATTTCATTGCAATCACAATGCTTGCTTCCATGTTGCTAGCAACAGCAATGACTGCACCATCCATATGCTCCATTCCAAGACCGCTCATGGCATCCTCATCGGCCACATCAACCTGCACTGCATAGCTGACATCATCAGCGATCTGTGCCACGCGGTCTGCATCCTGATCCACTGCCACTACCTCATTTCCAGCTGCTGCAAGTGTTCTCGCTACACTTGTGCCAAAACGATTTAAACCAAATACAATATACTGCTGTTTTTTCATGACTTTCCCTTCTGCTTTTCAAAGCTCGCATTTAAAATAATCTTATCCTACCATGATATGTTCCTCTGGCAGTCTTCTCTTTTCATTTCTTCTCTTTATACTTCCTGCAATCATAAGAGGAATTGTAATAGGTCCAATTCGACCCATATACATCAGCGCAATAATAATAAATTTTCCAGCAATGTGAAGTTTCGGCGTAAGACCTGCTGTCAGACCTACTGTCGCCGTTGCAGAGACCACCTCATATGTAGCCTGCATAATTGTTGCCTCTGGCTCTGCAACCATTAATGCAAGGGTGCCTACTAGTACCAACAATAAACCTCCAATGCAAACTGACAATGCTGTTCGCACAATATTCATTGGAATACAACGCCTGAAGCACTCTGTATCTTCATGACCTGCCAGAATAGAACCACAGCTAAGCAGCACAACAGCTACTGTAACTGTTTTCACACCTCCTGCTGTTCCTACAGGAGAGCCTCCAATATACATCAAAAAACAGCTAAACAGCCTCGAAACCTCTCTAAGCTGATCCTGCGGCACAGTAAAAAATCCTGCAGTTCTTGTTGTCACTGACTGGAAGAATGATGCCATCAGCTTTTGGAAAAAGCCCATAGATCCTAATGTATTTGGATTATTATATTCTACAATGAAGAAAAATAAAGTTCCGCCTAATAACAAACTGATTGTCATTAAAAGCACTAACTTTGTATGAAGAGATAGCTTTCTCAGACCCTGTCTGATTCCTGTCTCCTTCTTAGCTGCCTTTTTTATAAAAGCAACCAATTCCCTCCATACCATAAAGCCAATTCCGCCTGCTATAATTAAAAAAGCTGTAACTGTATTTATCAGTACATCATCTGCATACATCGCAAAACTAGAATCGCCTAGTAAATCTACTCCTGCATTACAAAAGGCTGATATTGAATGAAAAACTGCATACCATATGCCGCGAAGCAGTCCAAACTGTGGAATAAAGCGGCATGCATATCCTAATGCGCCAATACCCTCTACCACAAGCGAGCCTTTTACAACATACTGCAGTATTCCGACAAGACCACGCATACTGTCGCGGTTAAAATAATTTTGCAGCATAACACGTTCCTGAATGGTGAGTTTGACTTTCATAAGAACAAGCACATACGTCACACAGACAATAACGCCCCATCCTCCGACTTGAATTAAAAACAACATGACCAGCTTTCCCAGAAATGTAAACTGAAATGCTGGGACAACAGTTACTAGTCCTGTCACACAGACACAGGTGCATGATGTAAACAGTGCATCTGGAAAATTGAGCCACTTTCCATTGGCATTGCATATAGGCAGCATTAAAATGCATGCACCTACAAGTATCAGCACCAGAAAGCCAAATACCATAACCTGCGTAAATGACCATTTCTTTATACTTCTCATGTCTTCCTCTACTTTCTTTATGTATTTTCCCTCATTATAGCGATTTAGGTGTTGATATGCAACTGGAAAATATTACTCTAACAATTTACGATGATGTGACACGTAAATTTCGCAAGGGCGCATAAGCGCCCTGATTAAGTTACAAAAACTCCTTCATCCTTCCCATAAAATCTTCTTCAGTGTGTATCAAACCTTCTGCAATTTGTCTGGCTTCCCGGCTTGCATCACTACACTCATTCTGACACTTTGCAATGCTTTGAATCCCCATGTTGCATCCATTCATCATCAGCTTTGCTACCTGATGACAATCTCCCTTCATCATAAGCCGCATCTCTGTTGTAATCCATGAAGATGCAGATGCCACAGGACTTGGATCCTTCTCTGATACACCCGCCTCCATTAAAAGACGCGATGTTTCCTTCTCTACTCGCTCATGCTCTCTGCGATAATCTTCTACGGCGCGCTCTAGCTCACTGTCCTCAAGATAATCTTCTACCTGTGTCATACTTTGAAGCGCCATCTTGCAGCCTACATTACACTCCTTTAAAAGCTTTTTTGTCTGATCATCCATCAGTTTGTTTTCCTCCTGTAAATAACGGATAGTTTCAAAAAGCTTCGCTAAAAAGCTTCTCTCTTCCACAGTATCTATCAAGAAACAAGATTTTATACACAATCCCTAAGATACAAAAATCCCCCGAAACGATGTTTATACACCATTTCGAGGGGAAAATTTTTACTATTATTTTTCGTAAAATTCACGAGTAGGATCTCATTACTTACCGGATTGAATTATTACTTATCTCTGTACACGAGCTCCAGCTCCGCCCATGATAGCCTCTACTTCCTTCTTGCTTGCCATAGTGGTATCACCAGGAGTTGTCATAGCCAGTGCGCCGTGAGCTGCACCATAGTTAACAGCCATCTCAGCATTCTCAGTAGTCATTAAACCGTAGATCAGGCCAGATGCGAAGGAATCGCCGCCGCCTACACGGTCCATGATCTCCAGGCCGTTGTAATCCTTAGCCTTGTAGATCTCACCATCTGCCCAGCAAATTGCGCTCCAATCGTTAACAGTTGCAGTCTTAACCTGACGAAGAGTTGTAGCTACAGCCTTGAAGTTCGGGTAAGTCTTAGCAGCCTCATTGATCATCTTCTTGTATCCGTCAAGATTCAGAGTCTTTAAGTTTGCATCGTTTCCTTCGATCTCGAAGCCAAGGCAAGCGGTGAAGTCTTCCTCGTTACCGATCATAACGTCAACGTACTTAGCGATCTCCTTGTTTACTTCCTGAGCCTTAGCCTGTCCGCCGATAGCGCTCCACATAGATGGACGATAGTTTAAGTCGTAGGATACGATAGTTCCATACTTCTTAGCGGTCTTGATTGCAGCTAAAACAGTCTCGCAAGACTGCTCAGACAGTGCAGCGTAGATACCGCCGGTATGCAGCCAACGAACACCTAATGTTCCGAAGATGTACTCAAAATCAAAATCATCTGGAGTAGCCTTAGAAATAGCAGTGTTTGCACGGTCAGAGCAACCTACAGCACCACGGATTCCGTAGCCTCTTTCAGTGAAGTTTAAACCGTTACGGCAGATACGGCCAATACCGTCAGTCTTCATCCACTTGATAAGGGAAGTATCAACACCACCCTGGCAGATGAAATCTTCCATCAGCATACCAACCTCGTTATCAGCAAATGCAGTGATAACAGCGGTATTCATCTTGAAGCACTTTCTTAAACCACGGATAACATTGTACTCTCCGCCGCCTTCCCATGCGCGGAAGGATCTTGCAGTACGGATTCTGCCCTCGCCCGGATCAAGACGAAGCATAACCTCGCCCAGAGATACTGCATCAAATTTGCACTCACTTGCTGGTCTTAAATTTAAATTCATTTTTTCTAAACCATACCTTTCTTTTTTCTACATTATATATATTTAATGCTTACGAATTGCTCCGTTGCTCTGTGACCCTAGCATTACACTTAGCCGCGGATTTCCTTAACCTTTGCAACTGCTTCCTTGGTCATAGCAGTGATCTTATCGAACTCACCAGCCTTGATCATGTCGCCCTTTACCATCCAGCTTCCGCCGCAGCAAAGAATCTTATCACAGCTTAAGTAGTCTGCCAGGTTCTTGGTGTTTATTCCACCAGTCGGCATAAACTTAACCATGGTATACGGAGCTGCCATAGCCTTGATCATAGCAATTCCACCAGCCTGCTCTGCCGGGAAGAACTTAACAACCTTAAGTCCACGCTTAACAGCCTGTGCAACCTCTGATGGAGTGATGCAGCCTGGCAGTACCGGAATGTTGTTCTCTAAACAATAGTCAACGATCTCTGGATCAAATCCCGGGCTAACGATGAACTTAGCACCTGCCTTAACAGCACGGTTTACCTGATCGATTGTCAGAACGGTACCTGCACCAACTAACATCTCCGGATAAGCCTCGCTCATAAGACGAATGGACTCCTCTGCTGCATCAGTACGGAATGTAACCTCTGCACAAGCAAGACCACCCTCTACTAAAGCCTTTGCTAACGGCAGTGCATCCTTTGCATCGTTCAGTACTACAACTGGAACAACACCATACTCTTTAAACTGCTCATTAATTGTCATTTCTTTATTCCTCCTTTTGCCCTATCCCTAAAAAGGGCATACTATGGGCGTGTTTACAGTACATCGTTCTACGTGATGTTACATATCTTTATACTACCATTTTTTTGCGTATTCGCCAATAGTAGACATATATTTCTGCGTTTTGCCCAACTTTACATTAGTAAACGCCTCATATTTTTGTTGAGATTTATTTTTGTCACAGTCGTTTTTCAAAGTTACCTGACATGACAGAAACACCTTCGTCAGCAATTACGAACGCTTTCGGGTCAATACTGTGAATAATTTCGACAAACTCTGCTGTCTCAAATTTATTGATACAGCAAATCATGATTTTTGTCTCTTCCTTTGTGTAGGCACCCACACCATTCCATTCTGTTACACCGCGTCCTGTCTGCTTTAAAATCTTCTGATCAATTCCTTCCTGCTTTGTAAAAATCATCAGTCGAACAGTGATATTTTGATAATGAACCCTATCCATCATAAGTGTGAAGCATACCATATAGATAAGAGAATAAATAACAATTTCAATATCAAACATCAAAAGAAGACTTGCATATACAACCACGTTAACATACAGTGAAATCTTTCCAACAGATGCATTCTTAAATTTTCTAGCTGCCCACACACCAATGATATCTACACCGCCGCCACTTCCGCCTGCAACAAGTAGCAAGCCTACACCAAAACCATTGATAATACCTGCGATTAGAACAGATGCAACAACAGAGTCAACGATTGGCGTTTTCGGAATCGGAATAATGCTTGCAAATATACTGATCGCTGCTGAGCCTATCAGTGTCTTAATAAGAAAGCTCTTTCCAATTCCCTTCCACGCCAAAACAAGAAGCGGAATATTAATCAAAAAGTAAACAATACCATACACATTTTTGCCGCCAAAATCTATAACCTTTCCAAGCAAATATGTAATAACCTGTGCAATTCCAATACCGCCTCCACTGTAAAGACCATACGGAATCAAAAAATAATTCATACCAAAGGTGTATAAAAATGAACCTGCAATAATAACAGCGAGCTTTGACCACCTTGAATTAATCTTTTCCATAATATTCTCCCCGATTATATTTTTTTGCTTAAAGCGCCTTCTTGATCGCTGCCATCAATTCATCATATGTCTCAAATGCCGGCAGATCAGGATTTTCCTTTTTGATTGCATCAGTACTGCAAAATAAAAATCCCACTTTGCTCGCACGAATCATGCCAAGATCATTATAGCTGTCACCACTTGCGATTGTATCAAAGCCAATAGACTGCAGTGCTTTTACTGTTGTCAGCTTAGACTGCTCAATTCTCATCTTAAAGCCTGTAATTTCTCCATCCTCTGCGACCTCAAGAGTGTTGCAGAAGATTGTTGGCCACCCAAGCTTTTTCATAAGCGGTGCTGCAAACTGTGTAAATGTATCACTGATAATGATTACCTGTGTCATGCTTCTTAACTCATCAAGAAATTCCTTAGCACCAGGCATTGGATCAATCTGTGCTATAGTCTGCTGAATCTCCTTTAAGCCAATACCATGTTCCTTTAAGATGCCCAGTCTCCACTTCATCAGCTTATCATAATCCGGCTCATCCCTTGTTGTTCTTTTCAGTTCTGGGATGTTGCTTGCCTTAGCAAATGCAATCCAGATCTCCGGTACCAATACACCTTCTAAATCCAAACACACAATATTCATTGTTTTCCCCTGCCTTTCTCAATTTATTTATTTGCTACTCCTCTACCTCAATGTCAAGTCCAAGCTCCTTCGGCAGAAAACGCGGACATACATTGTCTGTTGTAATTATAACAGATGCAGCAAGACGTGTACCGATTTCAACTGCTTCCTTTAATTCTTTGCCATATGTCATGCCAATGGCAACACCTGCAAAGAAGGCATCTCCTGCTCCTGTTGTATCGCGCACTATTACCTTGCGCGCCGGATAAATACCTTTATTTCCTTTACAGTCTGCATACACGGCGCCTTCACCGCCCATCGTAACAACAATTGATGGAATCTGAGCGCTCACAACATTTGCTGAAATAATCTCGCAAAGTTCCTGCGGTGTCTTTCCCTCATAGTCCTCTGCAAAGAAAATGCCTGCCTCAATCTGATTGCATACAAAGCAGTCAAAATGCTTTAAGTAATCACGTCGTTCCACGGCAATGCTCATATTTGTGACAACACCATACACCCTCTTATTATACTTTTGTGCAAGCTGGAATGTCTTTTTTATGATTTCCTTGTCAACGTCCATTTCCAGTACTATGGAATCTGCCTTAGAGATGATCTCATCTCCATTTTCCTCAAGAGTATACAAAATCGGATACAAGTTTGGTCTTTGTGATATAGATCCTGCCAGATCACCTTTGTTGTCAAATACGGCTAGCCATGTTCCCATTCCACCTGGAACACTCTTCACATAGCTTGTATCTACCTTATGTCTTTTTAATTTGCGTACAACATCTTCACCCAGCGCAGATGTATCTACGATGCTTACATATGTAGGCCTAAGCTCAACATTTGCAATGTCCTCCACGACATTTCGCGTTACGCCTCCGTGTATGTATTCAATCCGTCCCGCATTGCGGCCCTCCGGCACATATACATCCTCAGGAAAGCCTTTGATATCTACAAATACGGCGCCGATTACTACAATTCCCATGGTTTGTCCCCCAGTATATTACAATCTTGGAGTCATCGACTTCCCCGGTGACTCCTCTTCTTTATTGTACAAAACATTCCACAAAAAGCAAGCATCATTTTCGTTTTGTACATTGCTTTTTTTGCATAATATAGTAAAATATAACTATCTCAAAAACTTGACAAGAATAAAAAGGAAGGTTGGTATAGCATATGAAATTTTTTGAAATAAAGGATGGTGCGCTTTTCTTTAAGCGCCGTCAGGAAATTATGGAAATTTGTCCATGGGGTGCCGGACTTCGTGTTCGCGCTACACAAAATCGAAGCTTTTCTGATAAGGATTGGGCACTCGATGTTCCTGCAAAGGCAGACGGAAAAATTGAGCTTTTTGACGATCATGCAATCGTGAGAAATGGCAGTATCTACGCTGTTGTTACAGACTTTGGACGTATCAGTTTCTATAATGAAAAGGATGAACTTTTACTAAAGGAATATTATCGCAGCTGGGATTATGGAACAAAGGATTGGAAGGATCTTGATACAATCATTATGCAGCGTGCTGCTGCAAGAACCTACCATGCTGTCGGAGGCGACAACTATGCATTAAGTGTACGTTTTGAGGCAGATGATAACGAAAAACTCTTTGGTATGGGCCAATATCAGCAGCCACAGTTTGATTTAAAGGGCTGTACACTTGAGCTTGCTCAGAAAAATACTCAGGCAAGCGTTCCTTATCTTGTATCAAATAAAGGTTATGGTCTTTTATGGAATAATCCTGCAATCGGACGCGCAACGCTTGGTGCTAACGTAACAGAATTTACTGCTGAGTCTACACGCCAGATTGATTACTGGATTAATGCAGCCGATACACCTGCAGCACTTGTAGAGCAATACACAGAGCTTACCGGACGTGTCCCGATGATGCCAAAATGGGCTATGGGCTTTTGGCAGTGTAAGCTTCGCTATCAGACACAGGATGAGGTATTAACTATTGCACATAAATATAAGGAATTAAATATTCCACTGTCTGTTATCGTTATCGACTTCTTCCACTGGACACAGCAGGGTGACTGGCGCTTTGACCCGGAATATTTCCCTGATCCAAAGGCAATGATCGATGAACTTCACAAGATGGGTGTTCGCGTGATGGTTTCCATCTGGCCAACTGTCGACCGTGCAAGCGTAAATTATGAAGAGATGAAGGAGCGCGATCTTTTAATCCGTACAGACCGCGGTTTAAATGTCACTATGGAATGCTGGGGAATGGAGTGCTTTATTGACCCAACAAATCCAGAAACACGCGAATTTGTATGGCAAAAGGCAATGGAAAATTATAGAACACTTGGTGTCGATTTATTCTGGCTGGATGAGGCCGAACCGGAATACACGGTTCAGGATTTTGATATCTACCGCTATTACGATGGTCCGGCGTTAGAGTGTGCAAATGAGTATCCAGCTCGCTATTCTCAGACCTTCTTTGACGGTATGAAGAAGGAAGGAATTGAAAACCCTCTGAATCTTGTTCGCTGTGCATGGGCTGGTTCCCAGCGCTATGGTGCACTTGTCTGGTCCGGTGACGTTCCTTCTACATTTACTTATCTTCGCTATCAGTTGACAGCTGGCTTAAACATGGGTCTTGCCGGAATTGCATGGTGGACTGCTGATATTGGCGGCTTCCACGGTGCAAATGTACATGATCCAGCCTTCCATGAGCTTTTGATGCGCTGGTTCCAGTTTGGTGCATTCTGCCCTGTTATGCGTCTGCACGGCGACCGTGATCCTCACTACAAGCCACTTGGCACAACAGGCGGCGGTAAGGTTGCTTCTGGTGCCGACAATGAAATCTGGAGCTACACACCTGAGATTCAGGATATGATGAGTTACTATATCCTGCTTCGTGAATCCATGAAAGGTTATATGACAACTGTTATGGAGGAGGCTCACGAAAAGGGAACACCTGTTATGAAGCCGCTGTTCTACGATTATCCGGCAGATAAAACTTGCTGGGAAATTGCAGACGAATTTCTCTTTGGTCATGACCTTCTTGTTGCTCCAGTTCTTTATGCTGGTGAGCGCACACGTACTCTGTATCTGCCTGAGGGACGCTGGTGTGAATATGAGACAGGTAAGGTTTATGATGGCGGCTGCACAATTACTGTAGATGCTCCGATTAACCGCGTTCCATTATTCGTAAAAGAAGGCAAAACAGTTTTTGTGAAATGATACCAGGGTCAAAAACTCCAAAAGCCGTTCGTGCTTGCACTAAAGGCTTTGAGCTTGGGACCCGCAAAAAAATATAAGGTTTTAATTTATGAAAAAAGAAGGCTACTATTCTTCTGGACAGTTCGCAGGGATGGCTCATGTCACCCTGCGGACTATCCGCTATTATGACAAGCAGGGTATTTTAAAGCCCTCTTTTGTAAATGAATCTGGTGCACGCTTTTACACTGATGAAGATTTTGCGCGTCTCCAGCAAATTTTATTATTAAAATATCTTGGCTTCTCACTTGATGATATTCGTGAAATGATCGTAGACACAAAAGATCTTCACTACATGCAAAATTCCCTCAACATACAATTAAATCTTGTGCGCGACCGTATTGAGCAAATGCAGCTTGTAGAAAAAGCGATCCTTGAAACATCAGATGCCATAAACAAGCAGCACAGCATTGACTGGAGCCGCATGTTAAATTTGATCCATCTGACGGGCATGGAGGAAAGCTTAAAAAAGCAGTATCAAAATGCCTCGAATATCTCTGCCCGCATCAATCTTCACCGCCTTTATTCCCAAAATAAACAGGGTTGGTTTCCATGGATTCTGGAAAACTGCCATCTGGCGTCAGGGATGAATATTTTAGAAACTGGCTGCGGTGATGGCACACTCTGGTGTGAGGCAAAGAAACAGTTTTCCCAGAATAATTGTCAAGATCACACCAAAGCTCATGATCAGCAGCCAGATCTTCTTAAAACCTGCTCAATTATGCTGACTGATATCTCAGAGGGAATGCTTCGTGATGCAAGACGTGCAATAGGCGATGGCGATGAATTTTCATTTCGTGAATGCTTCTGTGAAGCACTTCCGTTTGCAGATGAATCATTCGACCTTGTTTTGGCAAACCATGTTCTTTTTTACTGCAGTGATGTGACACAGGCATGCCGCGAGGCCGCTAGAGTATTAAAGCCCGGCGGACGATTCTTATGCAGCACCTATGGTGCAGACCACATGAAAGAAATCAGCCGTCTCGTGTCTGATTTTGATTCACGCATTGTGCTGTCGGCAGATTGTCTTTATGAACGCTTTGGGCGTGAAAATGGAGCCGAGATTCTAGCGCCATATTTTAGTGATGTAAAATGGCTCTCCTATGAGGACTCGCTTCTTGTGCCAGATGCCGAACCTCTTATTCTTTACATCCTATCCTGCCATGGCAATCAAAATCAATATCTGCTTGACCACTTTGCAGAATTTCGAAGCTTCGTCAAGAAAAAAACAGATGCTGGATTCTCTGTCACAAAAGATGCTGGAGTGTTTTGCTGCACGAAGTAGCTGCCGAAAGCAGGTGAGCCTTCGGTGATGAGCAAAGCCCTTTATCATATATTCCTTCAAAATACTGGTTGCCCATATACGAAACTTGGTTGCCTGAATGGAATTTACTCTGTAACCAACGGAAATAATGGCGTCTAAATTGTAATAATTGGTAAGGGAAAGCTGTGTTTTTCCAGGAATCGCACCGTGTGGAGTGGGTATTTCCATTTTGGAAACTACCACTTCTTCACGAAGTTCTCCCTGCTCAAAAATATTTTTTAAATGCTTGCTGATTGCCGGTGTCTGAACACCGAATAATTCAGCCATTGCTTTTTTGGTAATCCATATGGTTTCATCTTTTATCAAGGCACTGACCGTCACGTTATCATCTTCGGTTCTGTACAGCACCATTTCCATTTGTTTTGTAATATCTGTATTCATAAATAGACTTCATATTGAATTTCCAATATACAAAATCAAATAATTTGTTGTCAAATGAGAGGCGGCGGTGCTTTCATCTCGGTCATTGAATGACCGAAAATTCCTGCGCCAGATCCCTAAAGGAACGTCAGATCTTTACTATCTCGTTGTAGTATTCCCCACAAAATTCAGAAGAAAGTATGCTGCTGACGCCAAATACCCTGCCATAAAAGAATTACTCAATATGGATACAGCAAGGCCTAAACTACCTAATGCCATCGCTCTTATAGCTGTTTCCGCTGCATAAACTCCAAACGGGAATGTACAGTTTTTCCATATCATAATTCCACAAAACAGGCATATCATTATAGTCAGCAGTAAAATAGATGTGGCAAAACGAAGCAACAAAATTTTCCAATGAGAAATTTTCTTTGCATAAACTACTTCTCGTATTGCTTTCGACTGTTCTGGCTTATTCAGCGGAACAATAAGAAAGATTCCTATGAGTATTACAGACTGCTCCAGACACTCTGCTGAATGAGCCCTGTCCAAATTTGAAATTCCTCTTAACAATGGAATTGTTAACAGATACGCGAATGATACTAATAGGTTTGTTCTTATTGCCAGATGGAAATTTACCTTGAGTATACGCCAAGCGTCGGTTATACACGAGACACAGCGTACAGGTAAGCCACTAAGTACAGGTACTACGGCTTTCAAACGCCACCGTATCATTCCCCAGTGGCTTCGCTTAAGAGTCAAAATCCATATTGACAGACTGACAAATAAAATACCAATTCCAGCCATAAGCAATCTGTTCATACAAATGATTTGCAAGTCCTCTTGTATAATTTCATAACCACGCAATGTATTATGTCTTATCATTAAAGTCGTGAATTTTGTATCTCCAGATAGTCCCGTTATTCCTTTATCAACCATCCACCACAAGAATTGAATCACAATTGCAATCGGAGAGTCTGTAAGCAAAGTAAAAAATATCCCAATCGCACATAACACCATTACTTCTGGCAAAAGCCACCATAAAATATATTTGATATATGCAAAATAGTCTATTACGATACTCTTCTCTGCTCCAAACGTGATAAGCGGCACAAGAGATTCAAAACTTAACAGCAAAATCGGAAGTAAAATCATCGTGATACTAGCTGCATATCTTGAAATTACCAGTTTCGCTGAAGACACCTTTCGGCTGTAAATCAATTCTGCTGCATTGCTCATACGGTCTTTCATCCATATCATCACTACCAAGAATATCGGATACAAGCCTAATTCCAATCCCATATAATCACAGAATAATCGTGCAAATCCGCCTGTCACCTTATCTTTATTAATTGTTTGATTATATTCTTCCAGTGCTTCCTCATAATTCATTTCCGAAATCCCAAAATAAGTAATCATCATTTCGTGAGAATATTGAGAGCCTTTTTCCCCAATAATATCTTCCATTACCTGCATCAATTTTTTGAAATGTTCATAGGTGACCTGCGATACAAAATGCTTATATTTATTATCTTCACTTTTTGTTTCTGCCCCACCTTCCACCTCCATATTTAAATTTTCATCTTTATCAACATTCATTGCCTCAAAAGAAATCATCGTACCTGTGACTGCTGGAAAATAATCGTCTGGCAAATTTTTTAATTCTTCCTCGGTCAACCCAGTTATTTCACATAATATTTCAAGCACTTGTTTTTGTTTGCTGCTGCTTAATGTAATTGCCTTATAATATCCAAGAGGATATGTGGCATAACTATTATCTTCGTATTCCGACAACAAGGTTCTTGTAACGCCTGTCATTATTGCTTCTGGATCCTCTTCCGAAATCTTACTGCCAAAATAGTTACCCTCTTTGGATGGCTTGGACAGCAATGGACGTTCAAAACCTACCGCAGCAGGTGTTATACCGTTTGCCCGATTGATTTCTGCTTGTGTGACTCCCCGAAAATTCTGTGACCAGCTAAAAACCAAAATAGCAATAAAAAGATAATAAAGAATACTCGATGCAATCTTTTTACATTCTTTTAGATATAATTTCATTGTTTATCCCTCCGTCTGTCTGGCTCAATAGATACATATACCCATCTTCTAAAGTGGGGGCTTGAAGTATATGTTTTTCTTCTGGCAGTGTCTCTGATAACACTCTGTACTGTGTGCCTGATCCAGAAGCAATAATATTCAAAACAGTGTATTTTTCCCTGATAATCTTGTCTTGCTTTTTTTCTGCCGAAATAAGATACACTTTCCCTTCGGCTTGTTTTATCAATTCTTCTGCAGCACCATTCCATATCATTTTCCCGTTGTCCAAAACTCCTATATTTTCGCAGGAAGTTTCGACATCCGAAGAAATATGGGTAGAAAGTATAACTATTCTGTCCTCTGCAAATTCACTTAACATATTGCGGAAACGAATACGTTCCTCTGGATCAAGGCCAGCCGTAGGTTCGTCCACAATCAGAATTTGCGGATCATGCAGTAATGCCTGTGCTATCCCAAGTCTTTGTTTCATTCCTCCTGATAAATCCTTTATTTTCGTTCTCATATTTTCTTTTAAATTTACCTGTTCAAGCAATAATGCAATTCTTTCTTTTCGAATTTTATCTGGAAGATTCGATAATAAGCCAAGATAATCCATCGCATCATAAACACTCATATTTCTGTAAAAAGAAAAATTCTGCGAGAGATAACCTACGATTTCCCGTATTTTACCTGTTTCATTGATTGGAATACCATTCATACTGACTTCTCCGCCTGAAGGGACTGAAAGCGTTGCCAAAATTCTCATCAGACTTGTTTTTCCTGCACCGTTACGCCCAAGTAGCCCGTACATTCCTGAATGGATTGTAACTGACACATTTTTGAGAGCTGCCTTTCTTCCATAATTTTTGGAAAGATTCTTTATCACAATCTCCATAAATATAAAAACCTCCTTACCTGCGTTGTAAGGAGATTTTATAATCGAAAAGTCAATTTTTTGAAAAGAACTGTAAACTACATGCTTATCTGGTCATTGAATTTTCAAAAATTTTTGCACCAGATTCCGAAACTATATTCTCAAGCTATATTTTTAAACTACATTTAGCTTTGCTGTCACACACGCCCCTCTTTTATTTTTATTATTTGAAATAGATAACAGCCCGCCGTGTTTTTCACAAAGTATCCTGCAAATGCTAAGACCTATTCCAAAATGCTGCCCTTCTTTATCACTGCTGTAAAATACCGTAGCTGCCTTTTCCAAATCCTTCCCTGCAAAGCCATTTCCATCATCTTCTACTGTAAGAATGAGAAAATCCTTTTTCTGCGAAATATTGATACGCACTTGTTTCTTTGCATATCTTAATGCATTTTGTAACAAATTTTCGAAAATCCGAAAAAGTACGCTTTTATCCAATCGAACCTCATCCATGGTCATAATATTACTTGAAATAAGGATTTCTTTGTTCGTCTCTAGCTGCTGCACGTTACTTCGCATTTCATCCAGTAATCGTTTCACATTTTCAGGTCGTTTCTCAATTTCAATATTTTCAATTTTCTCAACGTCACGAACGCAGTCCACATATTGCTCCAACCTATTTACTGCTCCCTGCATAGAAGATACAGTATCCAATAGCATATCTTCTGTAAGTTTATCCTGTGGTATCATTTTCTCCAGATAATCCAAATATCCTTTCAGTACCGTGATTGGCGTTCTTATGTCATGAGCCACTGAAGCATTCAATAATTTTCTTTGCTCTAAGGATTCCCACAATGCTTTTTGCTTTTGCCAAAGTTCGCTGCGCATTTTTTCCATTGAACAGCATAGCTCTCCTAACTCATCATCTTCATTGTACTCAACGTGAAAATCAAGATTATCTTCCTGTATCTTTTCCACTCCATTTTGCAGCTGTGCAATCGGAATCTTAAGTTTCTTTTGATAATAGATTGTCGCGGTCACTCCAATGCCAATCGTAATGAAAAGAACAGGTAAGCCGATCATAGCAACATAAGAGCCATAATAGGCTACCGCATCTCCCGTACTGAAAGGCTGCCATGTAATTGTATTTTTATCTATATCAAAAACATAATTTCCTGTACTCTCATCAATTCGAAAATCAGGAGAACTTATCATCAAATACTGTTTTTTCAATAATTCCTGCTGCAGTTTGTTTGCTGCAAAGATTGTAAGCGCTGACATCACTGCAATTATGCATATAGTAATCAAGAATGTAATCGTCATAGATAATTTGAGTGATTTTGTTTTTACTTTTCCCATCTGTATCCAACTCCCCATACCGTTTGAATATAATTTTTATCCGTATACGCTGACAATTTATTTCGTATCTTTCGGATATGTTCTTTCACTACAATGCTGTCGCCTTCCCCATCATATCCCCAAAGTTTTTCATAAATGGTTTCCCTGTCAAAGACCATTCCTGCATTTTGAGAAAGAAGCCGGATAATCTCAAATTCTTTATTGGAAAATTCCAGCTGCTTTTCTTTGTAAAATACAGTATGACTGTCATAGTTGATAATCAGTTCATCATCAAACCTCAAATTCGATGCCTCATGTTTCCTTTCTTCACGCCGAAGATGTGCCGAAATTCTCGCCACTAACTCATCCATACTGAAAGGCTTTGTAATATAATCATCTCCTCCGACAGACAATCCTTTTATCACATCCTGTTCTGTTACACGTGCCGTCAAAAAAATAATAGGACAGGATATATTGCTTCGTATACGCTGGCATAATTCCAATCCATCCATTTCTGGCATATTGATATCCAACAATATGATATCTGGTATTACTTTTCTTCCATTCAATAATGCCAACGCTTTTTTTGCGTTATTCGCCGTATACACAGAAAATTTTTCTTTCAGACATTTTTCCATCATTGATAGTATCATTTCTTCATCATCAATAATCAATATTTTATATTTCATAAGTGCTGCCTGCTCCTTGTGTTCTTTTTATCCTTTAATTCTTTTATCATACACGATAAAAGACAGATTTTCGACAACTCTTTGATTTTTCTTACATCTGTTTGATCCATCGGAGCAGCCTTATGGATCACTTCACACTTCAATTTTTTGTGCACTTTTCACAAACTTTGTTTTTTTCTAAAAAAGCGCTTGAAGGTGACGTAACGTCACCTTATATACTGTGCCTGTCAAAGAGAAACAAACGAACCACTAGGGACAGATAAAAAGCCATCGTCCCTGTCCCCATTTGAAAGGAGCTTATTATGACCATTATCGTTACCGGCGGAGCCGGATTTATCGGAAGCAACTTTATTTTCCATATGTTAAATACTTACCCGGATTACCGCATTGTATGTTTAGACTGCCTTACCTACGCTGGAAATCTTTCTACTCTGGCACCGGTTATGGACAACCCGAATTTCCGTTTTGTTAAGGAAAGCATCACCGACCGTGAGGCTGTTTACAAGTTGTTTGAGGAGGAGCACCCAGACATCGTTGTTAACTTCGCAGCTGAAAGCCATGTTGACCGTTCCATCGAGAATCCAGAAGTTTTCTTAAACACCAACATCCTTGGAACTGCTGTTTTAATGGACGCTTGCCGCAAGTATGGTATTAAGCGTTATCATCAGGTTTCCACCGATGAGGTTTACGGTGATCTGCCGCTTGACCGCCCAGACCTGTTCTTCACTGAGGAGACTCCAATCCACACAAGCAGCCCGTACAGCTCTTCTAAGGCTGGCGCTGACTTATTAGTTCTTGCTTATCACAGAACCTATGGTCTGCCTGTTACCATCAGCCGCTGCTCAAATAACTACGGTCCATATCACTTCCCGGAGAAGCTGATTCCGCTTATGATCGCTAACGCATTAAACGACAAGCCGCTTCCAGTTTATGGTACTGGTGAGAATGTTCGTGACTGGCTGTATGTTGAGGATCACTGCCGTGCAATCGATCTGATCATCCACAAGGGACGCGTTGGTGAGGTTTACAACGTTGGTGGACACAACGAGATGAAGAACATCGACATCGTTAAGATCATCTGCAAGGAGCTTGGAAAGCCAGAGAGCTTGATCACTTTCGTAGGCGACCGTAAGGGACATGACATGCGCTACGCTATCGATCCGACCAAGATCCACAATGAGTTAGGCTGGCTGCCAGAGACTAAGTTTGCTGACGGTATCAAGAAGACCATTCAGTGGTACTTAGACAATAAGGAGTGGTGGGAGACCATCATCTCTGGTGAGTATCAGAACTACTACGAGAAGATGTACGCAAACCGCTAATGGAGGTCGTTATGAAAGTATTTGTTACTGGAGTTGCCGGTCAGCTCGGACATGATGTAATGAATGAACTGGCTAAGCGCGGCTATGAGGGAATCGGAACTGATATTGCACCAGAGTATTCTGGCGCTGCTGACGGTACTGCTGTTGTTTCTATGCCATATGTTTCTTTAGATATCACTGATGCTGATGCTGTTGATCGTGTTATCTGCGAGATGAAGCCGGATGTTGTCGTTCACTGCGCTGCATGGACAGCTGTTGATCTGGCTGAGGATGAGGACAAAAAGGATAAGGTGCACGCAATCAATGCTGACGGTACTGCAAACATCGCAAAAGCCTGCAAGAAAACTGGCAGCAAGATGGTTTACATCAGCACTGATTATGTATTTGACGGACAGGGTACCACTCCATGGAAACCAGATTGCAAGGATTATAAGCCACTTAATGTTTATGGCCAGTCTAAGCTTGACGGTGAGCTTGCTGTTTCTAGCACACTTGACAATTACTTTATCGTGCGTATCGCATGGGTATTTGGAAAGAATGGCAAGAACTTCATCAAGACAATGTTAAATGTTGCAAAGACACACAGTACCTTAAAGGTAGTTAATGACCAGATCGGGACACCGACATACACCTTTGATTTGGCAAGACTGCTTGTAGATATGATTGAGACCGACAAATACGGCTACTATCATGTAACAAATGAGGGCGGCTACATCAGCTGGTATGATTTCACAAAGGAAATCTTCCGTCAGGCTACCCTTCTTGGACGCACTGAGTACAGCGAGGATAACGTTACTGTTCTTCCTGTTACTACTGCTGAGTATGGTCTTTCAAAGGCTGCAAGACCATTCAACAGCCGTCTGGATAAGTCCAAGCTTGTTGAAAATGGTTTTAAACCACTTCCAACATGGCAGGATGCAGTTGCAAGATATTTAAAAGAAATTGAATTTTAAAAATATGGGCTGCTATGTTTTCATAGCAGCCCAATTTGATATTACTTATAATTTCTCACCAGTTCTTTATAAAAATCCACTGCTAAGTGAAGAAAAAATATACACATTTAACTGTAATTTTTCAAATTCTTTTGCAACTGCTTCCAAAAGAGTACGTATATTCAAATGCTAAGGACAGGGTTTTACATGCTTATTCATCATAATAAAATGGTGCGTATAATTACGACTTACTTCACAGTTGAATCGCGCTCCACAATATCAACTCCCATGATCACCTTCTCAATTGGAGCCTTTGGATTTGCAATTCGATATAGAAGACGCTTTGTTACATTCTGCCCCATTAACTTTCTTTTAACATGAACAGTTGTCAAACTCGGTGTCACCATTTTTGCTGGTTCTATATCATCAAATCCTGCAATCGCTACATCTTCTGGAACTATATATCCGTGTTCCTGCAATACTTTCATCAATAAAATTGCTAATTCATCATTTGAACAAATCAGCGCATCTGGTTTTTCTGGTATCTCCATAAACTTTGTATATAGATTTTCTTTATTTTGATGAATTACCATATCTTCTATTTCTGTAAGAATTGAATATTTTTGAATATACTCTATACTTTCGTTAATCATACTTAACCCAAAGCAGTTCTGAATTGCTTCTTGATACCCATAAAAACGTTCTCTCGTACTAGGTGAATATGACAAATCTCCAACGTATCCTATTTTTCTAAACCCTTTTTTATATAGATAGGACGCCATTTTATAACTACCTAATTTATTATCAGACATTAAGCAATCTACTGTCTCCTCAAGTGAGTTATAATCTGCTAACACAATCGGAACACCATATTCTTTCAAACGTTGAAGAAATGAATCTCCTATTTTTCCAACCGCAATGATTCCAGCAACTTTTCGACTTTCCACGCAAGTCGGAATATCTTCTGTTTCAAATGAGCTAAAAAAGACATCATAACCCGCCTTCTTTGCTTCCTCTTCTATTCCTAACAAAACCCTTCCATAAAATCTGAAATCTCTAAAAAAACGATTTTTTAAAAGAACACAAATATTTTTATTGGAATAATTTTGCATATACTTTACAGACTGATCCAGATATCCCATTTCCTCTGCTGTATTTAAAATCAAACGTTTTGTTTCTTCTCCCACTCCTGTTTTATCGTTTAAAGCCAACGACACTGCATTTATAGAAAGATTAAGCTTATCTGCAATATCTTTCATTGTTACACGTTTTCTTGTCATTTATTCACCTGCCTTATATGCATATTTCTTAATTCTTTTATTATAACATACCAAGATGCCCGGGTCAAAATTTTTTGATCCGGGCTTCATTTTTTTCAAATATCAATATATTCCATTGCTGCAAACAGATCATCCAACTCAAAATCTGCTCTACAGATCTTATCATCTGCTGCACCATAATATATAATTACCTTGTTATCATTTACTAAGCAACCACATGTAAAAACAACATTTCCAAAAAATCCATTAGTTTCATATTTCTCCTGTGGTTCAAGAATAGGATCTTTTGTCTTTGCTAATACAATTGATGGATCTTTTTCATCAAGAAGAAATGCGCCTAAACAATATCTGTCATTTCGATCTGCTGCATGGTAAATCTTCACCCAGCCCTTATCTGTTAAGAACGGTACTGCTCCGCCTCCAATTCTGCCATCATCCCAGCTTTCTGTATCAGACGAAATTCCACAAAAATGTCTTTGCTCTCCCCAATGAATTAAATCTGGTGATTTCGCTATCCACATTTGAGGATTACCAATTCCACCTGGCACTGGTCTATTGAATGCAACATACTTTCCGTTTATTTTCTGTGGAAAAATTGTTACATCCTTATTTTCCGGTGCAAAAATAATTCCGTGGCGTTCAAACGTACAAAAATCTTTTGTACTGATCAGCGATGTTCCTGCTCCATTCTCCGTGACAGACGTATAATTGATATAATATATATCATCAATTTTTGTAATTCGAGGATCCTCCATCCCCCAACTTTCCTCTTCTGCTAATGGAAAAATTGCTGGATGCTCATCTACTTCAAAATGAATTCCATCTTTACTTCTTGCAATTCTCAAGTGCGATAGAGATGTCAAATTTAAAATATCAGATTTTTTTTCTCCTCGCTTAGATACATGACGTGTATCTGAAAAGTCAAGTTGCGGACATTCTGATTTTCGATACGTAATTACCTGAATTTCGTCTTTACCATCCACTTTTTTCACTACCGGAATACATACCTCATCTTCATTTTTACAAATTACAGATTCTGCTACTCTGCATAGCAGAATAACTTCATCCTTATACTCTGTTACTCCACAGTTAAATACACCATCAATTTTAAAATCCTGACGACTTGGTTTTACATCTGCCGGCGTAAGTAATGGATTATAGACACAGCGTTCTATCTTCATATGTTACCTCACTTCACTGATTTTTATTTCAGCATAAAGCTGATTCCTTCCTTAAAATACTTTGAAAAACAAAGAAACAGAATTATAATTGGCAATGTTAAAATTACCGATGCGGCATACATTGGACCTGGAAATGCTCCCATTGGTTTAAATTGAGTAGAAATCAATACATTTAATGTCTGCATTTCTATACTTGGTGATATTAACATATCCCACATTAATTCACTCCATCGCTGCATAAATATTGACAGAAAAACAATTGTTGTTACAGATTTCGTTATAGGGAAAGCAATCGTCGCAATAATTCTCAAATTACTAGCCCCATCAATTCTTGCTGCTTCAAAAACTGCATCTGGAAGCGTTCTAAAATAATTAATGTACATAAAAATCGCCCATACTGAAATACTAAGTGGAATAATCATTCCAACATACTTATTGGCCATAGGCTTTGCTATCATATATCTAGGCACCAGTAAAATAATTGCTGGAAAAAACATTTGAAACAGCAATGTATTCATAATAAATTTTTTACCGCCAAATCTAAGCTTAGTAACCGAATATCCAATTCCTAATCCAACTGCAACAGAAATTAATGCTGTTGGTAATGATACAATAAAAGAATTTACCAACGCCCTAACCCACATCATTGAATTAGAAGCTCCGCCTTTACTAATCAAATATTCATAACTACGTAGTGTAAAACCCTGCGGTATTAACACTTTATCCACCATATCCCACTGAGTAAATGATTGTACCACCATATAATAGAAAGGAAACAGTGATACACCAAGAAGGAGCAACGTTATGACGGTTAATATTCTTGTTTTTATCCGTAACTTCCTTTTCATAGTTCTTCCTCCCCTAAAATCCAAAACGTTTATTCAACTTATCAGTACCGAAATTAATCACTCGTAGCGTTATAAATATCTGAACTGCTGCAGCAATCGCCATTGCAGCACCATAACCTGATTGGAATCGTGTAAATGACGTATTGTAAATTTCAAGCTGCCATGACGTTGTCGAAAGATTAGGGCCGCCTCCTGTAAGCAAAAATGGCTCTGTAAATATTCCAAATGCAAGACCGGTTGCCAACACAATTACTGTCGACAACGTAGGCATAATCATAGGGAGTGTCACATGAATTAACTTATGGAATCCATGAGATCCATCTAACGCACATGCCTCATTTACATCAGCGCCAATGCTTTCAATTCCAGAGAGAATAAATAATGCATAATAACCAGACATCTTCCATACTACAATTCCCACCATAATAGAAAATGCAAAACGTTGATCTGTCAACCAATTTATATTTAACTGAAAATGATCTCTTAGAAAAACATTCAATACGGAATTATAATTAAATAAATATTTTACAAAAACCGATGTTGCAACACCAGAAGTTAAATAGGGTATAAAAAAAAGGACTGCTACAAAACCTTTTATTTTTTCTGGCAGCTGTGATACCAATAACGCAACAATTAAACCACATATGAAGCAAATGATAACAATTGGAACCAGATAACGATATGAATTAATAAATGCTGCTTTTACCTTGCGATCAGTAAGTAGCTTAGCAAAATTATCAATTCCAACAAAATTCTTTTGTTTTGACATCAAATTCCATTCCATCGTTGACAACCAAGCCGCCCATATCAATGGAATTAAAAAAAACACAAGTGAATACACGAGATATGGTGCATTTAGAAGCCACCCAACAACACCTCTTTTTCTTGCTGCTGGAGTTAATTTTTTCTTCATACCCCAATACCCTCCTTTCTCCATTCTACCCTACTATTTTTTCATAACCTTCCTAAAAACAGGCCACGTGCCTATTTGTCACGTGGCCTTAACAGTTCATTACTTAAGACCTGCTGCTTCCTCCATTGCGTCCATTGCATCTTCAATGTAACTCGTTGCATCTGGCGCATTGCATGGCTCTGCTGCTGTTACTTCATTCATGTATGGTGCCATTCCAACTTCTGTAAATGCAGTCCAAATATCAGCATCCTTATCTGTTGCTAATCCTGGAATTGCATATGGTACCCATTCTGCAAGCGCTGCAAGTGCTGGATTTTCTTTCATTGAGTCCGCAAATACTTCGTTATCATTTAAATCTCCTCTTACCGGAAGCATCGTTGTTGCATTCAACCAATCTAAATCGGTCTGTGCAGAATTGTCATCATTATAAACCCACTTTACGAATTCAACAGCACCTTCATGCTGATCCTCAGAAACATTATCTGTTTTGTAGAATGTCAGTCCCTTTGAATCCGCATAATTATAAGGAATATCGCCCTCTTCTTTTACAAGCGATGGTCCATATACATAATCCTCACCATAGACCTTATTATTTTCCTCATATAATGAAATTTCCCACGGTGCATTAATTGATACAAGAATTGATGGCTGTTCCTCAACCCATATACTAGATAACTCTCCTTGTTGGATTGAATTTCCAAATGTTCCAATTACTTCCATTGCTTCAATTGCACTTTCTTTATCCATTACCAATTCATCATTTTCCAAAATCGGCATTCCCTGTGATAATCCATTATAAATCATCATAAAGTCAAACCAACGATCCCAATACTGGTCTGGTCTAGTTAATGATGGACGATAAAAAGTATGAGTTACTCCAATCTCTTTTAATTCATCCTTCTTCTCTGAAAAAGCGGCAATAACAGCATTAAATTCATCTACTGTTTCAGGGGCTTTTTCAAATCCAAGAACATCAAGAGCTGGTTTATTCCATTGCCATACCATTGGATTTACATAAACAGGCAATACATACTGTTTTTCATCAATTGCCCAATTTTCCATTGCATCACCCATTGCTCTGGCTTCGATAACATCTTGGAACCAATCTTCTTCAGATAAGTCATATACCACTTCAGATGCTGCTAAAGTTGCGGCAAAACCTCTATTAATATTCTCTGAAACTGCTGGCGCAGTTCCTGTAGCAATCGCATTTTGAATACCAGCCTCTGAGGATGGTGTTTCTGGCATCTGCTGTACCTTCACCTCTACAATTTTTCCATTTACCTCAGTTTTGGTTTCATTAAATGCCTGAGCCTTTTCTTCCCAGTAATTATACTGCACCTGCTGCGGTGCTGTCCAAAAATCGACGGTAATAACATCATCTGCCATCGCTGGTACCGCGGAAAACAATGTTGCAGCAGTCATTAAACCTGCCATTGCCAATGCATTTTTCTGTGTTCTTTTCATTATAAAACCCTCCTTAAAAATTTATGTGTTTGTTTGTAATTACTTTTACTATTCAAATGGATCATCAATTTCAATTCGATGTCCTTGTGCATCACTTACTCCACAATAAAGCATTGCCTTTTTATTCTTATTTCGCTCTAAACCTCCACTAAAAATTACATCTGTCAAATCTGGTCTTTTTGCATCTCCTAATGCAAAATTGTCTCTTACTGCAATTAGTTTCATAGGTGTATGTTCACCTGTCTGTGGATTCATACAAAATGCTGATGAATAATAATGTCTATTTCCTGCCTCATCAAATCTAGCAATATGAGATAGGATTCCAACATTTCCATCATCTAACATAAATAGCTGATTGCAACCACCCCATTCTTCCGAAATGAACTGATCATCAAAAATTGTTGCATCAAGAATTGCTTCGGGTGTCAATTCATCTAAAGAATTTATAATCATGTAACCTATTTTCCCGCGGCCAGCTTCATAACATTTACCATTTGCAAAAATACTTCCTTGCGGTCTTGTCATGACAAGAATCTGATTTTTTTCTAATTGCAGCAGTCTGATATCTTTCATTCGATCTGGTCCCTTTGCAAACAGCGTCAAGCTTCGCAAAGAATTTCCTCGATAAAAGTTCGTTCTGTAGTTTAACATTCCTGGATTTTCAACATCATCAAATACTTCCACACCACCAACAATAAATTCACCATTCACTTGTGTTACAAATGGATCTTGAAGTGGTAATGACGGAATTGAATTATCTGCAATCCACTTTTCATTTTCCTCCATAAAGAAAACAACGCGAGACCATTCCTCTGTTCGTTTCTCCACTCTTCCCGCCAAATATCGTTTTCCTTCAAATAGAAATGGTGCAGTAATATTATAAACATCCTCATTTTCTATTCCATCAAACAACAATTTACTTGAAATATCTCTATTTTTCAAGTTTTTAAATTCAAGTAACATCTCTTTGCATGTTCGAACATTACTCTTTGTTTTATCCATTTCTAACATTTATTTCCTCCTTTTCCTTCTGTTTTTTTTGTATTATTTCTTTTGATAGCTACACTATATCACTGTAGTTACTTGAATAAAAGTGTTTTTTACTTGAATTTCAAAGTTTTCTTATAAAATTCTAATGCAACACGCAATAGAGACAGGGTAAACATTCTCCCTGTCCCTAATATTTCAAACTATTCTCTTATTTAATTCATAATCCCTTGCGCATCTTTCTAACCCGTCAATTACACTGCTAAATTCCACACCATACTTTCTTGCTTTGCTGCAGTCCATCCACAAATTGTGTCTTGCTGGTGCGTCCTTGACGATAAGCCTTTTTCCAAGCATATCAACAAACTTGTTTGTCACCTCATATATTGACTGTGTTGTTTCGCTGCCAAAATTATACGCACCGCCTGGAAGTAAAATTACCTTGTCCATATTTTCAGCAACTTCCTTTAAATAAGTAATGCCACGAAATTGCTTTGAGCTGAAAGAAACACTATCTTGTGTATGAATTGCATTTAATATCATCATCAAATAGTTGGATCTTTTTTCATAATAATCATACATCCACTCTGCTCTTAACATGACTGCCGACGGCAGAATATCAAGCACACGTTTTTCCATCTCAAGCTTATGAGCAGCGTAGATATTTCCTGGCTTCACATTTTCTTCTGCATATGGTCCACCATCCTCACAAGCACTATATACCTGATCTGAGCTAAAGCATATCAGCTTTCTATCGCTCTTTTTACATGCTTTTGCAAGATACATAGGTATCTGCACATTTGCAAAGTACGATGCTTCTGGATCTGCCTCGCAAGTACCTATATCAGAAATTGCTGCTGTGTGGACAACAACATCTGCATTGCTTTCTTTAATCATACGATTCACAATTTCCTGTGTCACGTTCCGAAGAGACGGTGACGCTGCTGTATCCTTGCATAGCTCCATGAGCTTATGCCCCACAAATCCATTTGCCCCTGTAATTAAAATCATTTGCCCCTCCCTGATATTTAAGCTGTAACTGCTAAAAGCAGCGTTCCTGCCGTAATAAGTAAAACACCGACTGCCGATTTCTTTGTCAGTTTTTCATGAAATACAATCCATGAGAATGCAATCGTTACCAACATACTAAGCTTATCAATCGGCACTACTACACTTGCTGGTCCTTCTTGTAACGCCCGATAATAAAAGAGCCACGACGCTCCAGTTGCCAGCCCTGACAAACAAATAAAGCATAATTCTTTCTTTTCTATCTTATTTATTTCTTTCTGTTTTTGTGTAACAAACACCATGAGCCATGCCATAAGCAGCACTACTGTGGTGCGGATTGCTGTGCCGAGATTAGAATCAATACCTTCAATTCCAATCTTCCCCAAAATAGAAGTCAGACTTGCAAATACTGCTGACAGCACCGCATAGATCAGCCATCCTCCACTCTTTTTTTCAGAATCTGTTTTTATGTCTTTTTTGGTAATCATCATCATGGTTCCTATTCCAATAAGCAGCACAAATATTATCTTTTTCCCAGAAATACCTTCATGAAGGAAAATGAATGCCAGAAGAATAGACAACACGGTACTTGATTTATCAATGGGAACAACCTTGTTGATATCCCCTTTTTGAAGGGCATGAAAATAGCATAACCACGATGCACCTGTAGCTAATCCTGATAAAATCAGAAATAGAAGCGTCCTGCCGTCAATCTGTCTTATTCCTCCCCATGTTCCTGTAATCAATACCATGAGCCATGAAAACAACAATACAACTACAGTTCGTATTGCTGTTGCCACATTCGAATCTGTCTTTTTAATTCCGCATTTTGCAAGGATCGCTGTTATTCCTGCAAAAAATGAAGATCCTATTGCATAAAATATCCACATTTCCTTAATCCCCCTTCTGCTAAGGTTATTGGAGTTAAAAGCCACTCTTTATTTGCCTCATTATACTGTTTTTCACCACGCATGTCCACCAGTTTTTGTAAAGCTTTTTGTGTTCCAAAAAACGAAACTGTCTTCGGTAGAGAAAAAGTCTCCTTATCTGAATTTTTCTTGCTTGACATTTTGATTATACTTCATAGTCAAACATATAAAAATTCAAAATAAGGAAACTATTGATTCTGGTTACGACTTAAAACCTATTTATTGCATTCACTGCCAGTGTATATCTTTCTACTTTTTCACTATCTGGTATTTTTCACTAATATCGCCATCAATTCATTCACGTCGATTGGCTTTGCTATATGACCATTCATCCCAGCTGCAATAGCCTCTCTCTTATCTTCTTCAAAGGCACTTGCTGTCATTGCAATGATAGGTATACATGCCTTATCCTTATCTGGCAGGTGTCTAATTTTTTGTGTTGCTTTATAGCCATCCATTTTAGGCATCTGAATATCCATTAGTATCATATCGTATGTGCCCACTGGCATTTTCTCTACTTTGTTTACACACTGGATGCCATCCTCTACACGTTCTATTTTTAGACCAGCACGCTCAAGTATTGCTTCTGCAATCTCAGCATTTAAATCATTATCCTCTGCTAGAAGGATATGTCTGCCATTAAGAATTTCGCTGCCTGTTCCCAGCTCTTCATCGTGCTTTTTTGCATAGCAGCTTTCATCCACTATCCTATGCTTTAATATAACTGAAAAAGTGCTGCCCTTTCCTAGCTCACTCTCTACATTTATTGTTCCACCAAGCAGCTCAACATATTTCTTTACTATCGACATTCCAAGTCCGGTTCCTGCTATTTTGCTCTTTGTGGTGCTCTGCTCACGTGTGAATGCATCGAAAATTTTTGTCAAATATTCCTGACTCATACCTATTCCCGTATCGCTAACACTAGTCCTCACTATCATATATCCAGGCTCATTGCATGGCAATTCATCTACATTTACCATAACAGAACCGCCGGCTGGAGTATATTTTATAGCATTACTAAGGATATTTACAAGGATTTCTTTTATCTTGGTAATATCTATCAGTACATGATCATGCTCTACATTCATCTTGTAATTAAATGCAATATTCTTTTTCTTTGCTTCATCATCAAATATTTCAAACAAATCTTGCAGAATATATTCAATCTGAGTATAGCTCTCATCAATCTCCATCCTTCCACTCTCAATCCGAGCCATATCAAGTACATTATTTATGATTGACAAAAGAAGGTTTCCAGATTGCTGCAGTTTTTCCAGATGTTCTAATGTTTCAGGCATTCCTTTTCCTTTTAGTTCATCCTTCATGAGCTGTGCATAGCCTAGAACTGCATTCATAGGTGTACGGATGTCATGCGACATATTGTGAAGGAAACTTGTCTTTGAAAGACTTGCATCCTCTGCTTTTTTCAGAGCAACTTCCAGCTTGTCATTGAGTTTTTGTGTATCTTTTGCTGCAACCTTTGCAGCTGCCTCTGCTTTCCTTGCCTTTCTTAAAAGTACAAGAATAATGCCAATTATTCCAAGTGCAAAAAGACTTGTCGTGACAAAAACAGTAAGCAAATTATCTTTTATAAAGTCCAAAAAAGTCACTTTATCTGCCGTGCTGTCATAAATAGCAAGTGCGCTGGTAAGCATATCAGACGGCATGGTCTTCAAAGTTTTATTCAGTATTGACAAAAGATTTCCCTCTCCGCGTCTTACTGCAAAGCACGCCTCCATTGTTTTTGTAAGTGGAATACTCTTGAAATCTTTATTATTATCATATTTTATCACCTGACTTGTTCCCATGATAAAACAGTCTGCATTTTCTTTAATGACCATATCTTCTGCATCATTAAATGAGTCATAATCTACAAGCTTCCATTGTGGATAATTGAAAGCAATATGCTGTTTTAAGGCTTCTTTTTCCTTTGGCACAGCTACTGTATATACTTCATTCTCATTAAAATACTTCTCATCAGTTACCGCCATCAAGCTATATGTCCAAGCCGTATTTGTAAATGCGTAGCCGTTTTCTTCTGCAAAATTAGGATTTCTTCCAGCATAAAAAATCATGTCAATTTCACAATCCTGCAATGCCTGAATCATTTCGTCATAGTCATCATATGACTGAATATTGAATTTCAGTATCTGATTTCCTAGACAGTCTTTAGCATAGGCGATATACTCCGCCATCATACCAGTAAGTTTTCCAGTCTCTTCGTCCATGAAAAAGACAGCAGGATCATCATTCAAAAAACCTATCCGGATAGTTTCCTTTTCTTCCATCCATGACTTTTCTTGACCTGTAAGAATCTGACTATAATCAAGAGTAAAATATTTCTTATACAGATCTGCCTTAAAAAACGTACTGTCTTTGTCCAACTGGCGCATAGCAAAGTCTAGCTCCTCTTTGATATCGCTGCGCTCTTTGTTTATTGCAAAATATATACCTGATTTACCAATACTGGTAACAGATGATATTCCCAGTTCAGACCAGATAGCTTCCTCCAGAGATACAAAACAGTCTATCTCATTATCAGCTAATTTCTTTTTGACATCGTCATTATCATATACATTTACATGCTCTGTATGTATGCCATTCTTCTTCTCCCATTCTGTCAGCATACTTTCAGGCTCTGTACCTAGAAGCACACCTACACGTTTCCCGTCCATAGACGTAAAATCAGACGTCCCTATGTCCGTATTCGACATATCTGCATAAAGAATATATTTTTCCTCACCCATCGGTTCCTCTGAAAAAAGCATCTCTTGTGCACGCTCGTCTGTGTAAGAGATGTCACCAATGACATCAATCTCACCGTTTTCAAGCTTATCAAAACAGTTGGACCAGTCACATTTTACGTACTCGAATTTCCATCCAGCATAGCCTGCAAGAGCCTGCATGAGTTCGTAACCAAATCCTCGTCTGACACCATTTTCATCGACATAATTGAAAGTATCCTCAAAAGAACCGACACGGATGACCTTACATTCATTCGTCTGCGTGCCTGACTTTTTTGTTTCCTGTTTCGTTGAATCATTTGATTCGTTATCTGTCATAACAATATGATCATCTATTGTTTCTGCTTTTACAGGAACACAAAATGATAACGGCAGGCATAGTATAAACATGCTCAAAAATAAACAGCTAATTGTCTTTATGATATGATTCGTTTTATTGAATGCCTTCTGAGATATCCCTTTTAGTTCTCGATCAGCTTTTGTTTTCATATGTATTTACCCCCAACTATGAAAACTCTATTTTTAAGTTTTCCATTTTATCGAGACATTCAACAAATTCTCATGCAGTATGATCATCCGATTCCTGACTCAAGCAAATTTTAACATATTTTCTTTTGAATGTATAGTCACAAAAGCCAAAGAGACAGTAAAATTGCCATTGTACCTGTCACGCTGGTTCATCAAACTGCAAAAAGGCAGCCTGATAGCACAGCGGCTTCTTAAAAATTCATATTGATTTTTCTGTCCGTCGTGCTATAATCGGTATATACCGAAAACAAAGGAGGATGCGGATACAACGGGGACAGGTAAAATGGCTTTTTTACTGTCCCTGATGGTTTCTCACCTGAATAAATTCTTCATCTGTAGCCTTCGTAGTCCACTTACCGAATGCCTGCGAATCCATGCTTGGAACATAGCCAAGATTCTTATATCCCAATTTTTTAAGCAACTCCATACTGGGTATGTTCTCACATTCCGTAAAACTGATAAACTCCCACTCTGGAGCCATATTATGAAGGTATTCAATCAAAACAGTCAGCGCTTCAAAGGCATATCCTTGTCTATGATATTTATAGGAAAAGGTATATCCAATGGAAAATGTATTATCCTTTGGCATGACAACTATCTCGCCAATCATTTCATTTGTTTCTTTTAATGCTACTGATATCATACACGGCGAGATCATTGATATTTCATCATTTTTTCGCCGTTCAATTAAGCTCACAATTCCTTCAAAGTCTTTTGTCTGCCCTCTCTGATATCGAGCACATATTTCATTATTTCTGTAATCGAACATTGCATCCGCATCATTTTGTGCCAAATTCCGCAGATGAAGTCTCTTTGTATTAATTGAGATCATCTAACTATCATCCTCGCTTTACATATCAAATATACTCATCTGACGATACTTATCCGGCAGTTCATGCATAAATCTGAAACATTCATCCGGAGTTGACAGCATCCCCTTTTCCTTACATATTCTCTGTAATAGCCCCATCAATTCTTTTGCATTCGGACTTGGCAGTTCATACGCATTCCCATACTGTTTAATATATTGCTCTTTCATCCTTGGAAAATGCCTGTCAAGCGCAGCGTAATAGTATTCACGGTCTCCTTCTCGAAGCGTCAAGCCCATACCAAAATTGATGATGCCCTTCACACCAACTCTTGCACACTCATTCAGAATTGCTGTGATATTATCTTCTGTATCATTGATAAACGGTAAAATTGGCGTAAGCCATACAATCGTTGGAATACCATTCTTACGCATTTCTTCTAGTACTTCAATACGGCGCTTTGTGATACATACATTTGGCTCTAATATGTGGCACAAATCATCATCATAAGTTGTAAGTGTCATCTGCACCACGCATTTTGCTGAACGATTAATCTTGGCAAGCAGGTCAATATCCCGAAGGATACGGTCTGATTTTGTCTGAATCGCAACCCCAAAATCATTCTCCAAAATGATTTCAAGACATTTTCTTGTCAGCCTCAAGTTCTCTTCACAATGCATATATGGATCCGACATCGCGCCTGTTCCGATCATACACTTTTTCCTTTTCGACTTCAGTGCCTTTTCCAAAAGGTTTGGTGCATTCTGCTTGACCTCAATGTCTTCAAAAGGATGAGTAAACTGGTAACACCTGCTTCTACTGTCACAATAAATGCAGCCGTGAGTACATCCCCGATAAATATTCATTCCATAATGTCCACCACTGCCGGTCAGAATCCCTTTTGCGTCAACAAAATGCATTTCAGCTCCCCCTTTGCTTTTATTTGAATGTAATATTCAGTCTGGAACAGCCATTAGGGACAGGAAAAAAACATTTACCTGTCACGCTGGTTTTTTTGACCGAAAAACACTACTTAATAGCAGATTTATAATAATTTCCAAAATCTGCCAGCGCATCCATAATCGGCAGCAGTTTTTCCCCCAATTCAGTTAAACTGTAATCAACTCTTGGCGGCATTTCTTGATAATCGTGTCGGTATACAAGACCATCATCCATCATCTGCCTTAAGCTGTCCGTCAATACCTTCTGAGATATACCTTCCAAATCTCGCTGCAGCTCATTAAATCTCCATGACCGCATTCTTAAGTTTCGTATAATAAGAAGTTTCCATTTGCCACCTACAAGTGACACTGCTGTGGCCACTGGGCAAACAGGAAGCTCATCTTTTGTCTTCATATGCATTTACCTCCAAACAAATTATAACACATTCTTTTTTGAATGTATAGTTACAAAAAGGTGCGTACTTACATTTGAATGCGTAACATAGTATTATATGGCTGTAAGAACAAACACTAAGAAAAATGGAGGTATATACCATGACAAACTATGCAAAAACAAATATCGGAAATGAAGGTCGAGTTGAACTTCACGAAGCCCTTTCTCTCACAGGTGCTGAAATAAGTATTAATACTCTTCCTGCAGGAGCTAATGTTCCTTTCGTACATTCTCATAAAACAAACGAAGAAGTTTACGGTATCCTTTCTGGCAAGGGAAAAGTTATTATTGACGGAGAGGAAATTACTCTCGCTGCTGGTGATTGGATCAGAATTTCTCCTTCCGCAAAGCGTCAGTTCTTTGCCGCTGAGGATGCTGGAATTTCATTTGTCTGTGTTCAGACTAAGGAAAACTCTCTGGAAAAATTTACAGCAAATGATGCAGTAGTATATTAATCTTATTTTGACAAAAGGCACAATCGCCTCCGCGACTGTGCCTTTTTATCCATAAGAGCCATTGGGGACAGGTAAAATGGCTTTTACTATCTCCCTGGTTCTTATTTCTTCCTTATTTTGTTTTGTAAAGATATATTTCCAGCAAAATTTAGTTCAAATCAGTTTAGTCTACCCTTTTCTGCTGCAACTTTGATGCTATAAACATCCGCAATTCGTGCAGGATAAGTTTCAAGGATTTCAGCTTGGAACACCTAATTCGCTTCGTTGGAAAAACCTTCAATCTGAATACAATTATTCTTGAAAACTAATCGGCCAGTTTCTACCAGTTCATCAGTATTATATTTCGTTTTATCTACATAGAGGTATCCGTCAGCTTCATTCAATCTGAGGGTAAAATCGAAATATCCTCGATCAGACAGCTCATAGCTTGATCCCTTTGCATAGTCATATATGATTATGCGACTATCAATGATGCCAGAACCAAAGGTATATGTAGCACAGATTTCTGGATAGTCATCACCGGTAAGATCTGCAAAGTACGCATTCCAAATCGGCATTCCGGTAATCAAAATTGTATGGTCGATAAGTTCTGAGGTGTCAAAGGGTTTTGACGCAATTATCTGTGCCTGGTTGTAGCTGAAAGTAACATCTGGATATATTGGAAGATTTATAGTTGATTCATCATCCATGGCAGAGGGGTTCTCTGTGTAATCAAACCACTTTATTACGGAATTTATCTTATCCACAATACGCACTTCTACATTTTCTACTTCAACATAAACAATAATGTCCTCATTGGTGGAGTTCTGCATATTCACACCAATCTTAAACCACGTATCTTTTTCTGCATCAAATTCCACAGGCATACCATGTGTAAGATAAGTGGCAGTGTATCTGGTTTCTGTTGTTTTGTTGACTGGAGATAAAAGGACTTCCGTATCACCCAATCCATCACCAGACCATATTTTAATTGAATTTCTGATTGTGCTGACTTCCTCATCCGTATATACAAATTTCTCTTGACTTCCTGCGGGAACAACAATTCGCAATGTATAGCTATCTTGCTTGGGATTAGTCAGGAAACAAACTGCGACGCCGACACAAACAATGACCGAAATAATAATAACCCAGAACGCAGGCTTCTTATAATTCATCACAGACTTCACACGCTCCTTAACACTAACCTCACCAAAAGCGAGTGGACAAGCAGCAATCATACGACGATTTACGCTGCAGGCCACAAGTGCCTGTGTATAATCGCCTCTCTGCTCGTTGCCAAGCTCCTTGATGACCTTTTCATCACAAGCAAGCTCGATGTCACGGCACAGCAGAACATAAGCCAGCCACATCAGAGGATTGAACCAATGGATCATAAGCAAAAGGAAACCAAGGGGTTTCCACCAATGGTCTTTACGACAAATGTGCGCCTGTTCATGGGCAACAACGTGTTCTAGATACTGCCCGTTCATTTTGAACGGGAGATAGATTCTTGGTTTAATGATACCAAGCACAAACGGAAAGCTTACATTCTCACTCTGGAAAATGTTGTCCTTGTAGCGAACAGCAGTATCAACTTTGCGGCGCAAACGCCAATAGCTGATAGCCGTATATAGCGCAAGTGCAATCATGCCGAAAATCCAGATGTATTCATAGATACCAATAGTGATTTGCAGCGGATTTACACTGGCACCAGCCATCGGCGTATTGGACTGGCTGATGATGGGATTAACTGCGTTGTTTATTGCACTTATTCCGCTATTGATGGTAGGGGTGGTATCCATGCCTATGTTCAGTGGAATGGTTTCGGCACTTGGAATTATGCTCAATGTGCTTTCAAAAGAGAATGGGCAAATCAATCTGATGGCTACAATGCCCCACAGCAGAACATTGATCCATTTGGGAGCTTTCTTCAGAACGAATCTGAGAATCAGCACAGCCAAGACAAGCCAGCTTGCCGATATGCTCATGTTGATGATCTTCAAAAAAAGTTCGTTCATTGCGAACCTCCTTTCCTGATGCAGTCAATCATACGCTGCACTTCATCGAGTTCATCTTCGGACATATCCTGATGCTTCGTAAAAGCAGCGATGAATGCGGGCAAAGAACCCTTAAATTTTTTCTCAACCAGTTCGTCAATTTCATACGCCTGTGCTTCATCTTTAGAAACGAGAGATGTAATGACGCTGTTATCATTCTTTAATACGCCACGCTCTCCAAGGCGCTTGATAACAGTATAAGTGGTGGTTCGCTTCCAACCAAGTTGTTCCTGGCAAAGCTTTACAAGCTGGGCAGCAGTAACCGGCTCATACTCCCACATAATCAAACAAAAACGATATTCGCTTTCGTGAATCTTCGGAAAATCCATATTCATAACCTCCTTGTCTACGCCATTAGACTCTATGTATAGTCTACCATATTAGACAAGCAAAATCAATAAAGTTCATAGAAAAGATACAAAAATGCCCGCAGGATCTCTCCCACGGGCAAATCGTTAGTTAGCTATCAAGCAGTTCCTCTATATCAAGTGCATCAGCAAGCATTCTGCTCTGTATATCAACTGTTTTTTCTAATGCCTGCAAACGCCTTTCATTGATAGCATAACCTTTCATAATATATTGCTTAAGAACATTGTTTGCCCATTTTCTAAAAGCTATACCTCTTTTTGAATTAACTCTATATCCAACGGACAAAATCATATCAAGATTATATATCTTCGGTTTTCTTCCACCTGAACTTTTGTCGGAAAAACCGACAGAAGTGTCATCTAATTCTCCGGAAGCAAGAATATTTGTGATATGCTCACTTAATGTAGCATGCTTAACGTCAAACAATGCTTCCATTTGCTTCTGTGTAAACCAGACCGTTTCCTGTTCAGGATTTATTTGAACTTCAATATTAATATCGCCATCCGTAAATAATACTATTTCATTTTTCATCAATAATACCTCACAAATTCAAGTTTGGTAGCCAATGTGGACAGGTAAAGTGGTTTCTTTACTGTCCCGCTAGTTCAAATAATAATTCCCTCCAAATGATCCAGTTCATGGCTAATTAAAGGGAACAAAAAGAAAGGAAAAGCACAATCCAGACGGTATCAGCGGCAGGCTACAAGAATAAATTGTGATTTCACAAGATTGGTGCTATAATAAGAGAAAAGTTCC
>OGEO01000268.1_pt1 | contig 57247 bp, 45 predicted proteins | sample 1570661 | NCBI WGS metagenome assembly OGEO01 (sample SAMEA2582142, study PRJEB24529) | metagenome | biome: Human gut stool | place: China | collected 2011
GAGTTTTGTTGCTCCGGAACAGATGTGTCTGCCAAAGTCCTTGCGATGTACGCAGACACTAGAACTTCGTCAATGGAACCCCAGTGGCTTGCCGCTGGGTTAAGTCAGCATAAGATTCCGGGAGATATTCTGTTTAATGTGACTGCCGATGGAAAGATTCAAATTACAGAAGGCCAGGATTGGAAATATGAGAATGGCAAGAATGTAATTGAAGAAGTAGTGGACGACGCAGGCAATGTGATTTATCTTATTCGCGATGTCAGAAATCCTGAAGAGGAAGAAGAAACAGAACCTGATGGACCGACAGATCCTCATCAGTCTGAGACAACAACACCAGAGGAGACAACTACTTCTGAGGAAGAAACAACACCAGAGGAAACAACGACTTCTGAGGAAGAAACAACACCAGAGGAAACAACGACTTCTGAGGAAGAGACAACTCCAGAAGAAATGACTGTTTCTGAGGAAGAGACAACAACATTGCCTTCACCAGATGATGAAGAATCTACACCAGAAGTTACCACTCCAGCAGCCAATACAACAACAACTGCTGCGGAAACAACGGTTAGTGAAACGCCGACAACAACGCCTTCATCTGAAAGAGTAATTCTTGGTATTGAAGACATGAGCAGAACCATTGGTATGGCACTAGCTGGATTCGGAGCAATTATGCTTACAGCACTGATCTGGCTGTATCTGCGCAGCAAAAAGGCATAACAAATCACGCAGTAAAGAAAGTTTGCTAATAAGCAGGACACCGCCTCGGCAATGACAAATGCAGGGGCGGTGCCCTTCGTTTGTAACACAATTGACATATATTTGCATTTGTTTTATCATGGTATTGCATGTGAAAAGTCGCATGCAGAAAGGAAATGTATCAATGAGTGAGAATGTAAATGTATGTGAGTATATAGAATCAAAATGTGTTCATGTTGAGGCAGATTGCTTTGACCTTGAACAGATCATGGAGAGTGGACAATGCTTCAGAATTTATAAACTTTCTTTGCAGGAGCAGGAAAAGCTTTGCAAAAGCAAGGGTTTGGAGAATTGTGAAAGCATGGCATGGTATCGAGTCATGGCTGCAGATAAAAAAGTTTTTGTTTGCCAGAATGGTGTCCATCTGATATTTTTTTGCAGCAAAGAGGAATACAAGCAGTTCTGGTGTCATTACTTTGATTTGGATTTTGATTACCGCAGTTATGAAAAGGCAATTGATGCGGATGACAATTATCTAAAGTCTGCATTTGCATATGGAAAAGGTATCCGTATTTTGAACCAGGATCCATGGGAAATGCTCATCACCTTTATAATTTCACAAAGAAAAAATATTCCAGCAATACGTCAGGCAGTGGAAAGCTTGTCGACGACATGCGGAACATGTATAGATAAGGAAAATGAGTTTTTTGCATTTCCAACGCCGACGCAGCTAGCAGGATTAAGCTTGTCTGATCTGCAGGATCTTTCTTTGGGATATCGGGCAAAATATGTGTATGAAGCTGCCCAAAAGGTAGCATCCGGGGAATTAGACATAAAAAAATGGGCTATGCTTGGTGATGACGACTTGCATAAAGCACTTCTTTCATGTTATGGCGTTGGTGAAAAGGTTGCAAATTGTGTGGCGTTGTTTGGATATCATCGTATAGGTGCATTTCCAGTAGATGTATGGATTGATCGAATCCAGAAAACATATTATAACGGAAGCTTCCCAGTAGAAAAATACGAAGGATTTGCCGGTGTCATGCAGCAATATATGTTTTATTACGAAAGAAAAATGGCCACAGATCATTCAAAAAAAGCACGTAAACAGTCGGAAAAATAGAATAATTCATATTTATTTCACACAAAATTTAGCACTCTCACCTTGACAGTGCTAATGAAAAGGGGTATGATACGAATAGGCTAAAATATGCCGAAAGCTTTGGAAATCCAAGGCAGAATGTGAGGTGCTTATGGAAGTAGATGACAGGCCGAACAGGCCAAAAAAACCGATGCTGACCTATTGGGTCATTGCCATCATTGTGTTTTTGATTTTAAATACATTTGTATTTCCGAATCTGTTTAGACGACAGGTAGAGCAGACGGATTACAGCACATTTCTCCAAATGATCGAGGAAAAGAACATTGGAGAAGTCAGTGTAGAAGATACGCAGATTACCTTCTCAGACAAGAGTGGTGGGCATATTTACAAGACAGGAACAATGAACGATCCTGATCTTGTAAATCGTCTTGAGGAAGCTGGTGCTGTATTTAGTAAGCCAATTGTTCAGCAGATGGGCATGCTTGAATATATGCTGTTAAGCTATATTCTTCCAATTGCGCTTTTTGCTCTTTTGGGATGGTTTCTTTCCAGAAAAATGATGAGCAAGATGGGCGATGGAGAGAGCATGATGACCTTTGGCATGGGCGGAGGTTCAAAGAGCAATGCCAAAGTTTATGTAAAATCCGTTGATGGTATTAAATTTAAAGATGTTGCCGGAGAGGAGGAAGCCAAAGAACTTCTTCAGGAGATCGTTGATTTCCTTCATAATCCGGAAAAGTATCGCGAGATCGGTGCGAAAATGCCAAAAGGTGCGCTTCTTGTAGGCCCTCCTGGAACTGGTAAGACAATGCTTGCCAAAGCAGTAGCTGGTGAAGCAGATGTTCCGTTCTTCTCCATTTCAGGTTCCGAATTTGTTGAGATGTTCGTTGGTATGGGTGCCGCAAAAGTAAGAGATCTGTTTAAACAGGCCAATGAAAAGGCTCCATGTATTGTTTTTATCGACGAGATTGATGCAGTTGGAAAGAAAAGAGAGAGTGGTCAAATCGGCGGCAATGATGAGCGTGAGCAGACGTTAAATCAGCTGCTGTCAGAGATGGATGGTTTTGATGGTTCTAAGGGCGTTGTCATTTTGGCAGCGACAAACCGTCCGGAGTCTCTAGACCCTGCACTTCTTCGTCCAGGCCGTTTTGACCGCCGTATTCCGGTTGAACTGCCTGATCTTAAGGGTCGTGAGGATATTTTGAAGGTACATGCGGCAAAGATTAAGATTGCAGACAATGTTGACTTTAACGCAATTGCGCGAACAGCAGCAGGTGCATCTGGTGCTGAGCTTGCCAACATCGTTAATGAGGCAGCACTTCGTGCCGTCCGTGATGGAAGAAAATTTGCAACACAGACTGATTTAATGGAAAGTGTTGAAGTAGTTATTGCTGGTTATCAGAAAAAGAACCGTATTCTTTCAACGAAAGAAAAACTGATTGTTTCGTATCACGAGGTCGGACATGCGCTTGTAGCAGCGCTGCAGACAAATTCCGCACCAGTGCAGAAGATTACGATCATCCCGCGTACATCAGGTGCGCTTGGCTTCACAATGCAGGTTGATGAAGGCGAAAAGTATTTGATGACAAAGGAAGAACTTGAAAATAAGATTGCAACCTTTACCGGAGGACGTGTGGCAGAAGAGCTTGTGTTTGGAGATGTGACAACAGGTGCATCAAACGATATTGAACAGGCAACGAAGCTTGCACGTGCGATTATCACCAGATATGGTATGAGTGAGTTCGGTATGGTAGCAATGGAAAGTTTAAATAATGTTTACTTAGGTGGAGACACCAGTATGAGCTGTTCACAGGAGACGGCTGCGAAGATCGATGATCTCGTAGTAGCTCTTGTGCAGAAGCAGTATGAAAAGGCGAAAAATCTTTTAAATAGTCATATGGACAAGCTTCATGAGATTTCAAAGTTCCTTTATGAGCATGAGACAATTACAGGTGAGGAATTTATGGAAATCTTAAATCGTCCACAGGTTGTGGCAAATGATTAAGCACAGAAATTGTCACAAAATAAAGGAGTTTGACTGGGATTGCAAAAGAGGTTAAATTCACCACCATATTTTTGATCAAAAAAATACAAAAAGTTAATAAAATGCTAATTTTATTCATTGTAATTATTCAGAAAATGCGGTAATATAATCTCGTTGCCTTAGAAAAAAAGTATTGCCCACATGGCAGGATTCATTCTGGGAGCACAGGAGCAGCTGTAAAAACAGAAGATACGGTTGTCTAAATTAAGGTACAGAAAGGGAATATCGCGATGTTAGAATTAACAAACACAGAACAAGTGATTATGAAATGTATCTGGGAAATTGGGGACAATGTAGCTGTAGCAGACTTATTAGAGCGTCTGAAGACAGAGTATGGTAAAGAGTATGCTAGAACAACAATCAGCGTATTTATGTCCTACCTGCGTGACAAAGGCTATGTAACATATGAGAAGAGAAGTCATGCATATGTTTATAAACCATTAATCTCAGAACAAGATTATCAGAAAGAATTGATGAAGCGCTATCAGAAGACCAGTTTTAGTGGTTCTGCAGTAGAGTTCATCAGAGCTTATCTTGACAGTCAGGAGCTGACAGCCGAAGATCTTGAGGCTATTCGTGAACTGGTTGAAAAGAAGCAGCAGGAAGTAAAGTAAAATACAAAATAAGTAATAAGAAAGGGAATCACCGCAAGGTGGTTCCTTTTTATGTGGCGAGATTATCCAAAGTGTGGTAAACTGGTATGGTAGAAAAAGACCAGATACACTCGTGATATAGATCTGGATAAAAAATAGACAAAGCAGTACAGACAAGGGAGGACATGCAATATGGCGAATCAAATCAACAAGATTATTTCGACAAAGGCAAATACATTGTATGCGATGAAAAACCTGATCAAAAAGGCAAGCATAGAGGAAATGTATATCCTTAGAGTAGAAGACTTTTGGCGCAACAAAAATCAAGTCTGCACAGAGATTATGGAAAAATTTGGTGGCTGCAGAATCGTTGTGCGAAGCTCCTCTACGCAGGAAGACTGTATGAAGTCCTCCAATGCAGGACATTATAAAAGTATTCTTGATGTAGATTCAGCGAGTCGTGCGCAGATCGTAGAATCAATCGAGGCTGTAATTCAGTCATATGAAAAAGATATAAAGGGTATTTCAAATGAGCAGGTACTGATCCAGCGCCAGGCAATGGACGTGTGTGTCAGCGGTGTTGTCTTTTCACGTGACTTAAAAGGAAAGCGACCATATTATCTTGTTAATTACGATGACTTGGGGTCAACAGACAGTGTAACAAGCGGTCGTGGCGGCAAAACGCTTTGGATTGCGAGAAATGTTTCACTTTATCAGCTTGAGGAGCGCTGGCGCAATTTGATTACAGCAGTAACAGAAGTAGAGAGCATCATAGAGGATATCCCGCTTGATATTGAATTTGCCATAGACAGCCATAATCAGGTGATTCTATTTCAGGTTCGTCCGCTTGCAGCAGGCTATCGTGAAGGACGTTATATTGATGATTATTCTTTCTTTGCAAGAAAGGGTCAGATTCGCCGGGAGTATGAGGAGCACCTTGATGCAATTACAGGAAAGCCGATGAAGCTTTCTGATATGGCTTTTTGGAATCCATCTGAGATCATTGGAAGCAATCCAAGGGCGTTAGATTATTCACTGTACCGCGAGATCATAACGCATCATGCATGGAATGAAGGAATCCGTACATTAGGCTATCGTGCATTTAATGAGGATCTTATGTATCAGGTTGGAAATAAGCCATATATTAACCTGACATATTCCTATTATTCACTGATTCCAGCAAGTATTCCAGAACCGCTCGCACTTCGTCTTGTTCAGTATTATCAGACAAGGCTTGAGGAAGACCTTTCTGCACACGATAAAATTGAGTTTGAGATCATTTTCAGCAGCTATGATTTTATGACGGAAGAAAATTCAAAGAGATTGCTTCGTTATGGTTTTACCGAGGAAGAACGTAAACTTCTTGTGCGCGAAGTAAAAAAGCTTACGATTGATGCTGTAATGAATCAGGAAAAGATTTTAAAAGAAGATCTTGAAGCACTAAAGCGTCTTGAAAATTGCCGTGAGGAAATTGAAAAGCTGTTGTACCAAGATGTGTCAATTGACAGAATCATCGACAGTATTTTGACTTTGTTAAAAGAAATTCGCACAAATGGTACTCCACAATTTGCCCGCCAGGCAAGACTTGCCTTTATCGCAAGAGCATTTCTTCGCACGCTTGTAGATGCTGGCTATTATACAAGTGAAAATGTGGATACTTTCATGCAGGGAATTTCTACAGTATCATCAGAATTTAACGATGATTTTGAGCGCTTTTCTGAGGGCCTTATAAGCCGCGAGGAGTTTAACTTTAAGTATGGACATCTTCGAAGCGGCACATATGATATTCGTTCAGACCGCTACGATGCGATGAATTTTCGCCCTGCGCCATCGCGTATTAAAAAAGATAAGGTAAAGATTCAAAAAGATCTTGATATCAGTATTTTGACGCAGGCTCTGGAAGATACACAGCTTGATGTGTCTGCAGAGCGTATGGCAAAATTTTGGATCAGCGCAATTGAACAGCGAGAGTATTTTAAATTTGAATTTACAAAATCGCTTAGTATGGTATTAGAACTGATTCGTAAGCTTGGCTCAATTTTGGAGATTCGTACTATGGATCTGTCTTGGTTGTGTGTAGATGACTTTAAGCTATATGAGTCAGGCTGTGATCCGGAAAATTTAAAAAAGCTTTGGATGAAGCTAATCACAAAGCGGCGCCGTTTAAATCATGACAGCCGATTAATTCTTCTACCAGAAGTTATTTTGTCAGGTGCCAGCGTAGATGTGATTCCTGTGTATGAGGCACGTCCTAATTTCATCACGGCAAAGACAGTCGAGGGCGAGGTGGTGTTGCTTGATGAGGAGCCAGATGCTGATATCACTGGAAAAATTGTTGTAGTGCCAAAGGCTGACCCAGGCTACGAATGGATTTTTACAAAAAATATCAAAGGATTTATCACAAAGTACGGTGGTGCAGCTTCTCATATGGCAATTCGATGCGCAGAATTTAATATTCCGGCAGCAATCGGCTGCGGCGAGAAAATTTACGATACGGTATCACAGCTTGACTATTTGGAAATGGACTGCAGAAATGGTCTGATCAAGGAAGGCATTCAATATACAAATCTCCATGCACTTATCACGCAGAGAGAGGGTGTCAACGATTACGGAGATCCAACTGATATATTAGAGGCTGGATATGTTGAATTTTATGAGTCTATTGGTTTTATTCCGCGTCCTGTTGCAAACCATACTAAAAACTTCGAGCGTCTGTTTGATGAAAAAATAGATCTTTTGATTGTAGTTGGCGGCGGTGCACTTGGACCGCAGTGGTATGACCGTAAACATGAGGAAACGGTACAGCCATACCGTGATAAGATGGAAGAAAAGCTTATTCACTACTGTGTTAATCATGGAATACCGATTATAGGTACATGCCGAGGCATGCAGTATGTGAATGTTCTATTCGGCGGAAAACTAGCATATCATCCTGATCTGCCGTGTCCTAGAGAGCGCGGTGAGGATCATAAGGTACGTTTGCTAAAAGAAAATCGAAGCATTTACGTTAACAATTATCACAAGGATGTCATTTTTGAGGATGCACTTGCAGACTGCTTTGAGCCGCTTGCAATAGATGAAGATAATCACACCATCGAGGCATATCAGTCTGAACAGATGAAGATTTTAGGTGTTCAGTGGCATCCAGAGCGAAAATTTGGCCATGCAGATGGAATTGATGAGACGCGCCGTCTGGTAAGAGATTTTATCTCGAAATTTATTCATTAAGCTAGAGGATATATACCATTTATTAACTAAGAAAAGAGGAAATAAGAGAATATGTACGATATGATTATAGTAGGGGCTGGAACAGCGGGTCTGACAGCAGGAATTTATGCACTCAGATCTGGCGTTAAGCCGCTTATTCTGGAGTGTGAGGCTATGGGCGGACAGATTACATTGTCTCCGTGTGTGGAAAATTATCCAGGTATTGCAAAGATTAGCGGAATGGAGTTTGCAGATGGCCTGATGGCACAGTTGACAAATCTTGGCGGTGAGGTTACTTATGGCAGGGTAATTTCGGCACGAAAAATAGATAATGGCTTTGAAGTTTGCACTGAGGATGGTGAGACATATGAGGGCAAAAATCTTATTATTGCGTCAGGTGCGGCACATCGTCATCTAGGAATCGAGCGAGAGCAGGAGCTGATTGGAAGAGGAGTTTCTTACTGTGCTGTATGTGACGGACCATTTTTTAAGGAGAAAACAGCGGCTGTTGTAGGAGGAGGAAGCGCAGCTCTTCAGGATGCGCTGTATCTGGCAGGCATTTGCAGCAAGGTGTATTTGATTCACAGAAGAGATACATTCCGCGCTGAGAAGAGTCTTATTGATCAGGTAATGGTGGCAGAGAATATTGAGTGTGTGATGGAAAGTCGTGTGACTGCACTTATTGGTGAAAAGAAGCTGACAGAACTTGAAGTTACAAATCTTTCAGGTGAAAAGAAGACACTTGTGGCAGATGGCTTATTTGTTGCAATAGGAATGGAGCCTCACAATGAAGTATTTAGAGATCTCGTAGATCTTGACGAGGCTGGATATGTAATTGCCGGTGAAAATTGTAAAACAAGGACACCGGGAGTTTACGCTGCAGGAGACTGCCGTACTAAGACGGTGCGTCAGCTGACAACAGCAGCAGCCGACGGAACAGTATGCGGACTTGTTTGTAAAGCAGTATAAAAATAAAACCTTCAAATACATTCGATAAAAAATGTATTTGAAGGTTTTTTTGTTTGTATTATGATTCCTCAGAGATATTATTCTCGGCAGCTTTTTGTGCCTGAGCAGCACGATGCTTTTCAAGAATACGGTTGATTCTGTCAGTCGGATTTAATAGACCATGAATTGATACATTGTGATTTAAGTTATCAATCAAAAGTGCAATATACTTGCTCAGATCAACATTTACATAGTACGGACGAGATAGCAGCTCTGGTCTCTGGTAAACAAGGTTAGTGGTCAGGATATGATCAATGATACCCTGTTCATAAGCAGCATCAAACTTTGCCAGTCCATTTGTAAACAGACCAAAAGTAGCAGCAGCGTAAACCTTGCGTGCCTTACGGCGTTTTAATTCGCGTGCAACATCAAGAATGCTGTCACCAGAAGAAATCATGTCGTCGATAATGATGACATCCTTTCCTTCTACGTTGGTACCTAAAAACTCGTGAGCAACGATAGGGTTCTTTCCGTCTACAATGCGGGTGTAATCGCGGCGCTTGTAGAACATACCCATATCAACACCAAGATAGTTAGTCAGCTGGATTGCACGGCCCATGCCGCCCTCATCTGGGCTGATGACCATAAGATGCTCATTGTCAACCTGCAGATCTGGCTCTGCACGAAGCAGTGCTTTGATAAATTGGTATACACACGGAACGCTCTCAAATCCATCACGTGGAATTGCGTTCTGAACACGTGCATCATGAGCATCAAAAGTAATGATGTTGGATACACCCATTTTTGTAAGTTCCTGAAGAGCCATAGCGCAGTCAAGAGACTCGCGGGAAGTACGCTTGTGCTGGCGGCTTTCATACAGGAATGGCATGATTACATTGATACGGCGTGCCTTGCCTTCAACAGCAGCAATGATACGCTTTAAATCCTGGTAATGATCGTCTGGAGACATGTGATTCACATATCCGCACAGAGAATACGTTTGGCTATAGTTACAAACATCCACCATAAGATACAGATCGCAGCCGCGGACTGATTCCTCGATAACGCCCTTTGCTTCACCGGAACCGAAGCGAGGATTCTTTGCTTTGACAATGTAGCTGTCCTTGCTGTATTCAGAGAAGTGAAGTGCAGTAGATTGTGCATGACTTCTCTCAGCGCGCCACTCAGTCAGGTATTGATTAACCTTCTGTCCAAGGCTTGCGCAGCTTTCAAGTGGGATAAGACCCAGTGTGCCCACTGGTATCGTGTTCAGATTCTTTTCGTTTGGCATGATGACCTCCATGATTATAATATGCAGCTTACCTGCGTCCAAAAGTACGAACCTTAACTAATCATAACATGAAGATGTCGAAGATTCAAGCCTTACGTCGAAATGGATAAAAAGAAATTTACGTAAAAAGAAAGAAAAATTTGTGCAACATGACCCCAGAGAATCAAAGTCATAAGCGAATTAGCAGGGGTCATGTTATTTTTTAGAAAAAAAATATATCTACGAATTTCTTAAATCTTCTCCAAAAACAGGGATAGGCGTATATTGCCCCATAAGTCGTGAGGAGATTCGCTCAGTGTAGGTACTTTGAAGCTCTTCTGGGCTTAGATTTGTTGAGATAATAGTTGTTTTCCTTGACAGATCACGCGAATTGATCACATGAAACAGCTGACTGATTACAAAAGGAGTCAGATTTTCAGTTCCAAGATCATCAATAATCAACAGGCTGCATGTGAGTGCATATGAATCATTTTCTGATGAATCATCGTTGTTAGAATGAAAACGCTGCATAGCTGATTCAAAAAATTCAGGAGCAGTCATATATAAGACAGAAAAGCCTTTGTCAAGAACAACCTTTGCAATACAGTTACAAAGAAATGTCTTGCCAACGCCTGGATTTCCAAAGATTAAAAGACTAGGGTTTCCATCCTTGAACTGATAAGCATATTTTTCATAAATAAGTTTGAGACGCTGCATATGGGCGCGATTACTCATTCCGCCAAGAAGAGGATTTGGTGCATCTGAATAGCGATTTATATCAAATGTATCGAAATTCTCACGTTCCAAACGGTCTCTAATGCCAGACTGTTCATATAGTAAGCTGATGCCAGCCTGCTCAAAACAATGGCATTTGCGGTTCCCGTCAAGATAGCCAGTATCCTTACAGTCTGGGCAGCTATACTTTGGCTGAAGATCATCAAGTGTATAGTGAAGAGAAGAAAGAAGCGCACCGCGCTCGCGTCTAAGTGCATCAATCTGCATTTGCGCGTTTAGCGCCTGCACTTTATTGCCGGTGATTTTAGCCTTTGCAAGAGCAGCGCTAGATGTTGGAAGAAGCTTTGAAATCTCAAGAAGTCTTGGGCATTGCGCATAGATATGGCGCAGACGTTCTTCCATCTCATGCTGGTGTTGGAAACGGATGCGGCTGTAGCGGCGCATCAGTTCATTATATTGTGAATTGGTCAGAGCCATAAAAAGTCAATCCTTTCTGCGATAATCATTCATTTGAATCCTGACTATACTGCTTTAAAATCTTTTCCATGTAATTATTATTTTTGCGCTCAGTAAAATTACGAAACTGCTGTGTACCCTTTGCAACAGAAGAAGCACGGCTTGAACTGGTGCGCTTTGCAGCATCACTTTTTACCTTTTGATCACGCTGATTTTCAGCAGCCTCTGCGTCAGCAAGTGACTTCACATTTTTTTCTTTCCAGCGTTTTAAGATGCTTTCTGTAAAATTAACATTTGGACGCTGACATTTTTTCATCGTGATATTGCAGGCATAAACATAGACATCTGTAGGGAAACTGTAATCCTTAATCCATTTATTGATATATTCAAGCTGAGCCGGAGCAGGAGTCTGATTGTATAATCCATATGCCTTCATGATAGCATAGACAGTATCATTATGAAGCAGATTGTAATGACGAATAGCATCAAGTGTATGAAGACCCTTTTGATGCCAGGACTGGGCAACAGAATCAATAAATTTCATATTAAGCTTGCCCTTGCAGTGATTAGCGCAGTAATCAACAAGATAATCAATGACATCTGGTGAGCGGTTAAACTGAAGATACCAATAGCCAAATGATTCTGTGTCTGCATAATTAAGCGGACGCGAAAAATACTGCTGCCATGCCGACATATACATGTTAAACTCTGGATCGTTCTCAAGAAGAATCAGCTCCTCTTGGGAAAGATGAAGTGACTGTATAGAAGGGGTCGCATTTGCAGCAGAATGTGTAGTAGTTTGTGTGGAAGCCATTGAGCCAGAAGCATTTGCAATGGTTGTATTTGCAGGAGAAACTAAAGCAGGAGTGGGCGTAGGAATTACAGATTGTACGCTTGGAGCAGGTGCAGCTGTCTGTGTAGGTGCAGTCTGTGCAGAAGCATCTGTCTCTGCCTGAATAGATGGATCTGTAAATGCAACTCCTGACAATTCGTGACCCGATGTAAAGCTAAGGCGCATCAAACCAACAGATTCCCAATAACTAAGAGAACGAAGTACCTCGCGCTCTGAAATATCAAGCCTGTCACTAATTGAAGCACTGCTTAAACCAGTGGCTGATGTCGAGACAGCGCGAAGCAAATATAGGTAAACCTTTACATCCGTACCGGAGGCGGCAGGAAGAAAACGGTCTATAAAATAGCCGGGAACAACAAGGGTATCTATGCTGAGCCGGTTCTCCAGTAAAAGAAAGGACATAAAAAACCTCCAAAATCCAAGTATCATCTTTGTAAAGTATAGCACAAGTTATTTCTTTTGAAAAGCGATAAAAAATCCCCAATTATTTCCCTTAGGATCAGGGCAAGCAATTGGGGATTTTGCGAATACCTTATTTAGAAATTAAGTCTTCTCCGATTTTTACAACATCACCGGCGCCCATAGTGATCACCAGATCACCAGAGGCTGCATGCTGCAAAATAAATTTTTCAATTTCTTCAAAGGTTTCAAAATAATGAGCACTTGTACCGGCCTGCTCTAACAAAACGCGGATATTGTCGGAGCTTATGCCAAGATCATCAGTTTCTCTTGCCGGATAAATTTTTGCAAGAACGACCTCATCTGCTAAGGACAGAGCTTTTGCAAAATCAGTAAGCAAGGCTTTTGTTCTTGTATAGGTGTGCGGCTGGAAGATGCACCAGATCTTTTTGTGAGGATACTTCTTTGCAGCAGTAAGTGTCGCTGTGATTTCCTGCGGATGATGTGCGTAATCGTCAATAATAGTAATTCCATTTACGACACCCTTCTTTTCAAAGCGTCTCTGTGTGCCATGGAAATTCAAAAGACCGGAAACAATGGCATCTATTGAAATATTCAGCTTTTTGCAAAGGGCAACGGCAGCAAGTGCATTGTAAACATTATGCTCTCCAGGAACACTTAACTGAATGTGACCAAGTGTAGTGTTGCTTGCATCTGTGACGTCAAAGGAAGCTTGAGCAAATTCATTATAGGAGATATTAGAAGCACGATAATCGCAGGATTCTCCGTGTCCAACAGTGATAATCTCGCAGTCAAGTCCATTGATCAACTCAGAAAGATTATGAATATCACCGTTAATTACAAGTATTCCATCCTTTGGAAGCTTTTCCATAAATAAGCGGAAAGAATGACGGATATCGTCAATGTCCTTAAAGAAGTCAAGATGGTCTGCTTCAATATTCAGGATAACTTCCATAGTAGGATAGAAGGATAAAAAGCTGTTTGTGTATTCGCAGGCCTCAGTGACAAAAAGATTTGAGCCACCTACGCGAATATTTCCTCCGATTGTTGGAAGAATGCCTCCGACAGAGATTGTCGGATCAGTATCAGCAGCCAAAAGAATTTCAGTAACCATAGAGGTCGTAGTTGTCTTTCCATGAGTTCCAGCAATGTTGATTGCCGTTTTATAGTTTCTCATCAGCTGTCCAAGAAGCTCAGCTCTTGTTAACAGCGGGATATTGCGCTTTGTTGCGTCAACAATCTCTGGATGTTCAGGATGGATCGCTGCTGTGTAGACAACGACATCTGTTCCCTGCGGAATGTGAGAGATGGACTGATCATAAAAGATAACAGCGCCAAGTGAGGACAGATGGTCAGTCAGAGGTGATTCCTTAGAATCAGAGCCGCTGACGGTAAAGCCCTCCTTCATTAAAACCTCAGCAAGTCCGCTCATGCTGATGCCGCCGATTCCAATAAAATAGATGTGGCATGGATTTTTAAAATTAATATGGTACATGGTACTTCCTCCGAATAATCAAGTTAAATAAGCAAAGTCAATACTGAAAAACAGATGTTTCTTAACACAAATTCTGCTTGATTTAAGTATACTCGATTTTGGAGGAATGTAAAGCGTAAATGTTATTATGCTGTGCGAATGAACGCCTATTCACAAAACCGCAATATTTACAGTATGCCCGAAGGTGAATGGATTTCATGAGCCGGATTAGTTACATTACAGTTCACGGAACGCCTATTCACAAAACCGCACGTTCCGTGCGTCGCTGCTAATCGCAAACAAAGTTTGCTTGCAGCTTTGTTTTGCTCATAAACAGGCGTTCACCCCGTCCTGCTGATCTGTCAAATTTCCATGCAAGCATGAAATTTGTCCAGATCTAGCATGACGCGTTAACTGTAACAAATAAATAAAAATGCATAAAAAATTTTTCTGTAAATTGTTCACTTTTTGAAAGAGATGTGCTATAATAACGACAAGTACTAAAAGATTACAGTTCCCCAAACGCCTATTCACAAGACTGCACTTATGTGCCTTCACTGTTAGACAGTTCTATTTCACTTGATGACAGGCGCTTGGTGAACTGATAACACAACAATTAAAGAACAAAGGGGTGATTTTGTGGTTAGAAAGGAAATGATCGCCATGTTATTGGCGGGCGGACAGGGAAGCCGTCTTGGAGTTTTGACTTCAGAAGTAGCGAAGCCAGCTGTATCCTTCGGCGGGAAATACAGCATTATTGACTTCCCATTAAGTAACTGCATTAATTCAGGGGTGGATACAGTAGGTGTGTTAACACAGTATCAGCCACTTCGTTTGAATACCCATATCGGCATAGGTATTCCGTGGGATCTCGACCGTAATTATGGCGGAGTGACAGTACTATCTCCATATGAAGCAAACGAGAACAGTGATTGGTATACTGGTACTGCAAATGCAATTTATCAGAACATTCGCTATATCGACAGCTTTAATCCAGAGTATGTATTGATTTTAGGCGGTGATCACATTTATAAAATGGATTATCAAGTGATGCTTGATTATCATAAGGCAAACAATGCAGACGTTACGATGGCTGCTATGCCTGTTCCGATTGAGGAGGCAAGCCGTTTTGGCGTGCTGATCACAGATGATACAGGCCGTATCACTGATTTCGAAGAGAAGCCTGCACATCCAAGAAGCAATTTAGCTTCCATGGGTATTTACATATTTACATGGTCTGTGCTTCGTGAGGCATTGATCACAAATAAAGATATTCCAAATTGCGACTTTGGTATGCATGTCATTCCATATTGTCATAAGCGTGGTGACAGAGTATTCTGCTATGAATTTAATGGATATTGGAAGGATGTTGGAACACTTCATTCCTACTGGGAAGCAAATATGGAGCTGATTGATATCGTTCCTGTATTTAATCTGTATGAAGAGTTCTGGAAGATATATACTAAATCTGATAATCAGCCGCCGCAGTATATTGCAGATACCGCACAGATTGAGCGCTGTATCATAGGTGATGGCTCTGAAATCTATGGAAAAGTACGAAACTGCGTTATTGGACCAGAAGTTATTGTTGAAGAAGGTGCAGAAGTTTATGATTCCATTTTGATGCAGGGTGCTGTAATCAAGAAGGGAACAAAGATTTACAAGTCAATCATCGCACAGGATGCAGTTGTTGGAGAAAATTGTACGATTGGTGTCGGTGAGTATGCAGACAGCCAGTATAATAAGAAGGTTTACTGCTGTGATCTTGTAACCGTTGCAGAAGGCTCCGAAATTCCGGATGGCGTTACAATTGGAAAGAACGTAGCAATTGCCGGAAAGACCGCTATTGAAGATTATCCGGATGGAAATCTTGTAAGCGGTGGATACATCATCAAGGGAGGCGAGGAAGAATGAAAGCGATTGGTATAATTTTAGCCGGTGGAAACAACAAGAGAATGAAGGAGCTGTCATATAACCGTGCGATCGCTGCTATGCCAATGGTAGGAACCTATCGCAGCATTGATTTCGCGCTGAGCAACATGTCAAACTCCCGTATTCAGAAAGTAGCAGTTTTAACACAGTATAACACCGTATCCTTGAATGAGCATTTAAACTCTTCAAAGTGGTGGGATTTTGGAAGAAAGCAGGGCGGTTTATATGTATTCACCCCTACTATAACCGCTGAAAATAGTAACTGGTATCGGGGTACAGCCGATGCCCTGTATCAGAACCTGCATTTCCTCAAAAGAAGCCATGAACCATACGTGGTTCTGGCTTCTGGCGATGGAATTTATAAGCTGGATTATAATAAGATTCTGGAGTACCACATTCAGAAGCGTGCTGATATCACTGTTGTCTGCAAGGAAATGCCAGAGGGAGAGGATTTAAGCCGCTTTGGACAAGTGAAGGCAGATGATGACGGAAGAATCCGAGGCTACGAGGAAAAGCCAATGGTTGAGACTTCCAGAAATGTTTCATGTGGTATCTATGTAATCAGAAGACGTCTTTTGATTGAATTAATTGAGCGTGCAGCAGAGGAAGATAGATATGATCTGGTCAAGGATATTCTGATCCGTTATAAGGATATCAAGAGAATTTATGCATACCAGCTTGAAACATATTGGAATAACATCTCCTCAGTTGAGGCTTACTACAGAACAAATATGGATTTCTTAAAGAGAGATGTCCGCAGTTATTTCTTCAAGGAAGGCAACAGTGTATTCACAAAGGTAGATGATCTGCCGCCGGCAAAATATAATCCGGGTGCTAATATTTCAAACAGCCTGATCGCATGTGGAAGTATTGTAAACGGTACAGTTGAAAACTCTGTTGTATTCAAGAAGGCATATATTGGAAACAATTGTGTTATCAAAAATTCTATTATCATGAACGATGTTTATATCGGAGATAATGCAGTCATTGAAAATTGCATCGTTGAGAGCAGAGGAACCATCGAGGCAAATGCATGTTATAAAGCAGAGCCAGGTGATATTCGCATCGTTGTAGAAAAGAAAGACCGCTTCATCATTTGATAATACCAGGGGATCAAAGTCACAAGCGAATCATGCTTGCATGAGAAAGCTTGTGACCTTGATCCCCGCCAAAAACATGAGGATGAAGCGAAGCGAATCCGAATGTTTTTAGAATTTATAAAAGAAGAATAAAAAATTAGCTGCACAAAGGCGTGCAGAGGACGGAAAGGCAATACTGGGATGGAAATTACAGATGTGAGAGTGCGCAAAGTTGCACTGGATGGTAAGATGAGAGCAATAGTCTCTATTACGCTAGACAATGAATTTGTGGTTCACGATATCAAGGTGATCGAAGGAGAAAAGGGAGTATTTGTTGCGATGCCAAGCCGTAAATCGGCGACAGGAGAATACCGAGATATCGCACATCCCATTAACTCAGAGACAAGAGATTATGTGCAGAAGATTATTCTCGAGAAATACGAGGAGGCTTTGCAGGAAGCATAAACTTTGATTTCATAACAATTCGACAAAGATATATGAATACTTATAAAAGAAAGACTGCCCTCGGGCAGTCTTTCTTTCTCTTGCAATTGTCGTCTTCATTCGGTATAATGTGGCTGAGGGAAAATGTAACGTAATTATTTTTGGAAAGGCGAGGTTTTGAATTATGAAAAGGAGAAAAACAGCAGCAGGACTATTGGCAGCATCATTGTTAGTAGGAGCAGTTCCAGTGGTAACAAATGCGGCACCTGTGAGAATTGTATCAACAAGCATAACAGAACAGTCTTCGTCAGGCTATCGTGTAAATGTAACATTTTCGGCAGATGCAGGAGTGAGCCGTGTTATGATGCCGACATGGACAGATGCAAATGGACAGGATGATATTGTGTGGCATCAGGCAAGTGTTAGCGGTAATACTGCGTCCTTTTATGTTCCAGTCAGTGCCCATAAAGGAGAAAGTGGTGCATATATTACTCATATTTATGTATATGACAGACAGGGACAATTTGCGCTCAAGGGCGAAAATGTAACGGTTCCAGCACCGACATCGGCGTCAGCAGGCCTTTCAATCGGTGACGTTTCTATTACGGAACTTAGTGCATCAGGCTACCGCGTTACGGCAAAAATAAATGCACCGTCAGGAGTAAGCAAAGTATTGATGCCAACGTGGACAAACGCAAATGGACAGGATGATTTAGTGTGGCATCAGGCAAGTGTAAGCGGAGATACAGCTACATTTTATGTGTCATCAAGTGCCCATAAGGGAGAAAGCGGAGCATACACGACTCATATTTACCTGTATGACAATGCAGGAAAGTTAGCACCGTTAAAGGGTGTCAATGTAACTGTTCCATCAGGTGCAAATCCTGGAGGCAATTCAGGAAATAATAATGGCAGCGGTACAGGAGTGTTGTCGATGGCGATTCCATATGTAACAGAATTATCATCAAATGGTTTCCGTGTGACGATTCAATTTAATGCACCTGCAGGCTATAAAAAGGTTTCAACTGCAGTGTGGACAGCAGCAAATGGACAGGATGATCTGGTATGGCATAACATGACCGTATCTGGAAACACAGCGACATGTTATGTTCCAGTAAGTGAGCATAAAAACGAGCATGGTTCATACATTGTGAATGCATATGTATTTGAGACTGATACAAAATATGTACTTCAGGGAATGACAGTTCCAGTGCCGTAAGCAAAGAAAATGGAGGAACAAATGGCAAAGAAAAGACGCAGCTGGGAAGACTATCAGAAAAAGAAAATAAAAAGAGGCCAATCAGGTGCGCCTATTGTCATCCTTTTGGCTCTGCTTGTAATTGCATGTGCAAGTCTTGGAGTAGTGGCGTGGGTATGCCTGCGCCCTGTAACGCTTCCACATGTGCAGCCAAATCAGGCAGCATCAACAAAAGCACCTGTGGAATACGAAACATGGAAGGCAACAGAGGCAGCCGCGGATGGTGCTCTTGTACAAAGCAGTGATCCAGTCGTACAGGCTGCTAATTTAAAAGCAATGCAGTACGATTATGACGGTGCAATTGCACAGATTCAGTCAATACCTGGCTATGCAGATAATGAAACATATGTCAGCTGCATTCAAAGTTATGAGAGTTTGAAATCACAGGCTGTACAGTGGACAGACTATGATAAGATTACGCATATCTTTTTCCATAGTCTTATTGTTGACAGCGAGCTTGCATTTTCTAGCTATAAGAGCAGTGATTATGATCAGGTAATGACAACTATCGAAGAATTTAAGGATATAATGCAGTCTATGTATGACAAGGGTTATGTTTTAATAAGCCTTCATAAGATTGCGAAGATGGAAACGCAGCCAGACGGCACCGTGCAGATGGTGCAGCAGCCAATTTATCTTCCGAGAGGAAAAAAGCCATTTGTACTTTCCGAAGACGATGTATGCTATTATGAGTATATGACAGGAACTGGATTTGCGACAAAGCTCTGTCTTGATGAAAACGGTAAGGTTGTAAATGAGTATGTTGAGCGTGATGGAAGTGTATCATATGGTTCTTATGACGTTTTGACTGTTTTAGAGGATTTTATTGAAACACATCCTGATTTTTCTTATCAGGGTTCAAAGGGTATTCTGGCATTTACAGGATATGATGGTATTTTAGGCTATCGCACAAGTGATTTCTGGTACAATGAAAATTGTGACTATTACGTTTCTACACCTGCAAACGATAAAGAAAAGCGCGAAGATCATACGTCACCAAATAAAAATATTGAGCAGGACAAGCAGACAGCACGAGAAGTTGCACAGGCAATTCGCGATCTGGGCTGGGAGCTTGCCAGCCACAGCTGGGGGCATCTGAATATGACAAGTACAAGCTATGAACATCTTGTATGGGACACAGATATGTGGGAGCGCGAAGTAGAATCTATAATCGGAGATACAGATATTATTTTATATCCGTTAGGAGCAGATGTAGGAGACTGGAGACCATCACAGTATACATTTGAAAATGAAAAATTCAAAAAGCTCTGGGATGTAGGCTTTAGATATTTCTGCAACGTAGACAGTACTCAGTACTGGCTGCAGTATGGCTCAAATTACATGCGTCAGGGCCGCCGCAACATGGATGGCCAGATGATGTTTAAGCAGATGGTTTATCCAGAGAAGGTACTCACAAGTGATCTGTTTGACGTATATGATGTCTTTGACAGATGCAGACCGCTTCCTGTAAATGGAATAACAGTGCCAGAAGATTTTGATCTGCAGGCACTTGCCGATTCGCTTGGAATGAGTGACCGTATAATAAATTGAACTAACATGAGCGCCATCGGGGACAGGGACGCCGCGGCAATTGCTTTTTTAATGCCACCGTCCCTGTCCCCAGTGGCAGAAGGAGGAAAAAACATGTATATCATAGCAGGTCTGGGCAACCCAACCGCACAGTATAGAGGAACAAGACATAACGTTGGCTTTGAGGTTATTGATTACCTTGCTGACAAATACAATATTGATGTAACAACAAAAAAATTTAAGGGCTTAATTGGAACAGGCGCGATTGAGGGACAAAAGGTTGTTCTAGTAAAGCCTCAGACCTTCATGAATTTAAGCGGAGAGTGTATTCAGGAGGTCATGAATTACTACAAAACAGATATCTCTGATTTAATTGTAGTATATGATGATATTAACCTAGAGCCAGGACAGCTTCGCGTGCGAGGAAAAGGAAGTGCAGGCGGTCATAATGGTATGAAAAATATCATTCTGCACTGCAATTCACAGGATTTTCCAAGAGTGCGTGTCGGAATCGGAGCAAAGCCGCCAAAGATGGATTTAGCAGACTTTGTACTCAGCCATTTCCAGGGCGAAGAAAAAAAGGCAATGGAAGACGGCTATAAAGAAGCTGCCGATGCAGTTTGCTCCTTAATGAACAACGGACTAGAGGCAACCATGAATCATTATAACCAGAAGAAAACAAAATAATGATAAGGAGGGTCAATTGTGGGTATTTTTGCAAATCCGCTGACGGATCTGCTGGAATATGAAGACTTTTCAAGAGATTTTTTGAAGGGAACAGATCCAGTGGGCATGACAGGCTGTATTGACTCCGAGAAGGTGCATTTTATGAGCACCTTTCTTGGAGAGAAAAAAGTGCAGCTTGTTGTGACGTACAATGAACAGCGGGCAAGGGAAATTGAAGAAGATTATAAATTATTTTGCAGTCAGGTCTATGTGATTCCACCGCGTGACCTGATCTTTTTTAGCGCAGATCTGCAGGGAAATGCCATCATTGCAGAGCGCATGAAGGCATTTGCAGCACTTTATCAAAACGAGGCGAAGGTTATCATCACGACAATGGATGCGCTCATGAGCGAGGCAGTGCCGTTTGAACAGCTGATGAGTCATGTGATAAAGCTAAAAGAAGGTGATGAGCTTGATCTTGAAAAGCTAAAGCATGACCTGACTGTGATGGGATATGAGCGTGTAGGACGTGTGGAGGAGCCAGGACAGTTTACTGTTCACGGAGGTATTGCTGATGTATATCCATTGACAATGGAGGTTCCGGTTAGAATCGAGCTTTGGGGAGATGAAATAGATACGATTCGCTGCTTTGAACCGCAGAGCCAGCGCTCAATGGATCAGATCGAGTCCGTATCTGTTTTTCCAGCGGCAGAGGTGATCGCAGATGATACGGCAAGACGGCGTGCTGTTGGAATGATTAAAAATGAACTTGAGAGTCAGTTAGCTGTCTTTAAAAAAGCAAAGGAGCCAGACAAGGCGAAGCGTCTTCGTGAGGAGACAAACCGCATATTAGAGGCACTTGGCGAAGATGTTGTATTAGAGGCACCAGACAGCTATATAAGCTATTTTTATCCGCGCACTGTTCAACTTTCTGAATATTTTGATGAGAAGAACACGTTAGTTTTCCTTGATGAGCCGATGCGTCTTAAAGAGCGCGGTGATGGTGTGCAGGCTGAGTTTGAGGAAAGCATGAAAAATCGTCTGGAGCAGGGCTTTCTTTTGCCAGGTCAGACAGCGCTTTTAACACCGGCAAAACATGTTCTTGCTGCTTTTGAGCGCGGTCAGGTTGCAGCATTGTCTTCACTTGACAGCCGCCTGGCTGACTTTACGGTGGTAAACAGCTACGCAGTAAATGTTCAGAACATGAACACCTACCGTGAAGGTTTTGAACTTTTGATAAAGGATCTGACACACTGGAAGAAAGAAAAGTACCGAATTGTTCTTTTGTGTCCGTCAAGAACTCGCGCAAACCGCATTGTCAATCAGCTTATAGAGTATGATCTTTTGGCATATTACAGCGAGGACGAGGATAAAAAGATAAATCCAGGTGAGATCATGGTTACTTATGGAAATCTTCACCGTGGCTTTTTATATCCGATGCTAAAATTTGCTGTTATCACAGAGAGCGATATATTTGGTGTTAAGAAAAAGAAAAAAGAAAAAAAGAGCCACTATCAGGGTCAGCGAATAAGTGATTTTGCGCAGCTAAAGCCTGGTGATTATGTGGTGCATGAAAATTATGGACTGGGGATTTATCGCGGAACAGAGCGACAGATTGTGGATAAGGTAACAAAAGATTATATTAAGATAGAATATGGTGATGGAGGAAAACTGTATTTTCCCGTCACACAGCTTCATATGATCCAAAAGTATGCTGATTCAGAGTCTAAGCAGCCAAAGCTTAACAAATTGAACGGCCAGGAGTGGACAAAAACAAAAAGCCGTGTTCAAAAAGCAGTCAACAACATTGCAAAGGAGCTTGTGGAGCTTTATGCAGTGCGCCAGAGTGGTCACGGCTATCAGTATGGAGCAGACACTGTATGGCAGAAAGAATTTGAAGAGCTTGTACCATTTGATGAGACAGCAGATCAGCTTGCAGCAATTGATGCGACAAAAGCTGATATGGAAAGCACGAAAATCATGGACCGCTTAGTGTGCGGTGATGTAGGCTACGGAAAAACAGAGATTGCCATCAGAGCTGCCTTTAAGGCTGTGCAGGACAGTAAGCAGGTCGTATTTCTTGTGCCGACAACTATTCTTGCTCAACAGCATTACAATACATTTGTTGAGCGAATGAAGGACTATCCAATTCGAATTGAACTTTTATCACGCTTTCGCACGTCAGCGCAGATCAAGGCATCACTTGAGCGCTTAAAAAAGGGTCTTGCCGATATTGTAATAGGAACGCATCGTGTGCTGTCAAAGGATGTTGTATTTAAAGATCTAGGCCTTTTGATTATTGATGAGGAACAGCGCTTTGGTGTCACACACAAGGAAAAGATTAAGCAGCTTAAAAAAGACGTTGACGTGCTGACACTAACGGCAACACCGATTCCGAGAACACTTCATATGAGTATGATAGGCGTGCGCGATATGAGTGTGTTGGAGGAAGCACCGTATGAGAGAAGACCGATTCAGACATATGTAATGGAAATGAATTGGGAGATGGTTCGCGAAGCAATAAACAGAGAGCTTGCCAGAGACGGACAAGTTTATTATGTGTATAATCGTGTCAAGGATATTGATCAGATTACGGCACAGATAGCAAAGCTTGTGCCAGATGCAAATGTTGCCTTTGCACATGGTCAAATGTCAGAGCGTCAGCTAGAACAAATCATGATGGACTTTGTTAACGGTGATATAGACGTGCTTGTTTCCACAACTATTATAGAGACAGGCTTAAACATTCCAAACGTAAATACTATTATCATCCACGATTCTGATCGCTACGGACTTGCACAGCTGTATCAGCTAAGAGGACGTGTAGGCCGTTCAAACCGCACTGCCTATGCTTTTATCATGTATCAGCGAAACAAGATTTTAAAAGAAGAGGCTGAAAAGCGTCTTCAGGCAATTCGTGAGTATACTGATCTTGGTTCAGGTATTAAGATAGCCATGCGTGATCTGGAAATTCGAGGCGCTGGAAATCTGCTTGGCAGTGAGCAGCACGGTCATATGGAAGCAGTTGGCTATGATCTGTACTGCAAGATGTTAAATATGGCTGTCAAAAAAGAAAAGGGTGAGCTTGAGATGGAGGAAACCTTTGAAACAACGGTGGACATTCCAATCAGCGCTTACATTCCAGACAGCTATATACGAAACGAAGAAGACAGGATGGAAATTTACAAGCGTATTGCAGCAGTCGAGACAGAGGAAGAGTCAATGGATATGATCGACGAGCTTATCGACCGTTTTGGAAGTGTTCCAAAACCAGTCACCAACTTGCTTGAGGTGTCAATCCTTCGTGCGGATGCGCATTCTCTCTATATTAAAGAAATCAAGTCCTCGTCAACAGAGATTCGCCTGTTCATGCATCCAAGAGCAAAATTTGACACGATGCGTGTGCCGGATCTTATACAGTCTTACCGAGGTGCACTTCGTCTGCTTGACAAAGACAATCCTTATTTCTTATTGAGGGCAGGAGATGGCGCAGTCAAAGAAAAAACGCTGACATTGAAAACATTGAAAAAACTGTTAAGCGATATAAAAACGTTGATTGTTTCATAAAATCATGCTAAAATGAAAAGCAAAGTTCACGAGGCGCCCGATAAAGAAGATGCACTTCGGAGCGTTGATAGAGAATATAGAAATAGAGTGAGGTAAATTTATGAACCGAATTATGAAGTATGCAGCAGCAGCCCTCGCAGCAGCTACTGCCGTTAGTACATTAGGCGGATGCGAACAGTTAGAGAAAAAGGCACCAGAGGATACAGTTGCTGTTTCATTTGGCGATACAAATATCATGCTGGATGAGGTTACTTATATGATACGTTCCATGGAGTATACCTATGAATCATATTTTGGATCAAACATCTGCGGCAACGATATGGGCGATGGTTCAGGCATGACAGTCGGTGATTACATCAAGCAGATGTCTCTGTCACAGCTTCGCCAGACACTTGTATTAAATGAGTATGCAAAGAAAAATGGCATTGAGTTAAGTGATGATCAAAAAGCAAAGGTAGATGAGGCAATTGAAAAGCTTCAGACAGAATCAGAGGATTATCTGGAAGCAGTCGGCGCAACAGATGAGCTGATTGAAAAGACATATACAGAGAATGCAATTGCCAATCTTGTTTATATGGATCTTGTTGCTGATGTTGATACAACAGTTGGTGATGATGAGTTCCTTCGCAAAAAGATCGCATATGTAAAGCTGACGCCAAGTGAACTGACAGAGACGACAGCAGCCGATGAGGCAACTACAGAAGTGTCAAGTGATGAAGACAGCAGCGAAGAGGCATCTTCTATAGAGAATACAGAAGCAGAATCAGAAAGTGCATCCAAGGATGTAACGACTTCCACAGAAGAAGCAAGCAGTGAAAACGCATCCACTGATGCAGCATCAACTGAGGCAGTATCAACTGAGGAAGCATCAAGCGAGAATGTTTCGGAACTTTCCTCTGAGGCATCCACTGAAGATTCAACTGAGGTAGAAACACTTTCAGAAGAAGAGCAGGAACGTCAGGATGCGATGAACGATGCAGCAGACAAGATCCTTAAGGAATTTGAGGAAGGAAATGATGCAGCAGACTTTATCAGTGATTATCAAAATGACAGTCACTTTACTGCAACAAATTCTGAGATTTCCATTAGTGAGGATGGAACTGCTGTATATAATGCAGCTGCATGGGCACTGGCAACAGACGAATGCACTGTATATAGAAGCGATGACGGCAGCATCTACATCATCCGCTGTCTTGATGATAACGATGAGGAAGCACGTCAGAGTGCCATCGATTCAGAGATCGAAAGCAGAAAGACAGCATTGTTCTCAGAGAAATATGCCGAGATTCAGGACGATTCTTCCAAGTTTAAGGTAGATGAGGATGTGATTGACACAATCCGCTTTACAACTCCGGTTTACGTAGCACCAAGCGAGGAAGAAACATCAGAAAGTGAAACTAGTGGTGAGGAAACCTCAGAAAGTGAAACTGGCGAGGAAGAATCAACAAAAGAAGAAAAATCAAGTGAGTCTGATGAGTCAGAGGAAGCGGTAAGTGAAGCTTCTTCAGAGGAAGAGAGTAAATAATTAAGAGCCACCTAATATCGGGAAAGGCACAATAAAGTGTCATTTTCCCGATTGCAGGTGGCTTTTTTGGCGAAAAACGCGCTCTCTTTCTTAATCGTTATCCCGATTTCACTTGACATCTCGTAATAATTTTGTTATAATGCCCCTCGAAGTGTAATAATTTTGTAATATTTAGTAATAGTTCACTCGTGAATTGTTACTGTGAAACTAGCGAGGGAGTGCAAGCTTACTCGCTCGCAGATAAGAATGTAAAGAGGTTTTATAAAGAAAGGCTTGGTATATATGAAGATCAAAGGAAACAGATTTGTTACATCAATATTAGCAGCGTCTATGCTGTCTGGTACATTTTTTGTTCCGGCATCCGCAGGTGAGCTTGAGGGTGAGAGCGCAATCGCAGGCATGGCTGTTACATTGAATAACTACTACGCAGGAGAGGAAACTCCGGATGAGGCAATCTTAGATTATCTTGTTCCTAAGGCTCAGGCAACATCTGAGGCTGAGAGTGAGACAGAAACCGAAGAGCCAAAAACCGTTATGGCCGCTACTGTTGCTGTCACTTCAGATGCTTCTAATGTAGGACTGGTAAGCGCAGCAGGTTACTTAAACGTGCGTGAACAGCCATCCACAGGCAGTGTAACAGTCGGAAGACTTTTCAGTAACTGCCAGGTTAACATCAAAAGTTCCGTAAACAACAGCGAAGGCAGCTGGTATCGTATCACTTGCGGCGATGTAGAAGGTTATGTAAGCGCAGCCTACGTATTAGTTGGCACAGCAGCAAAGACTGCTGAGGACAATATCCAGAACCGCTATGCAGTTGTTACAGCAGATCAGTTAAATGTTCGCGACAGTGCATCTGACAGCGCAAATGTTGTTGGAACTGTATACAAGGATGAAGAGTACGCAATCATCGAGGATCAGGGTGATTTCGTAAAGATACATATTGCAAATGATGAGGTTGGATATGTTTCAAAGTCCGGCATCACCATTAAGACTCAGTTCGCTCAGGCTCAGAAGGTAGACAATGAATTTGTATCTCAGGAGCTGGAGAACTTCATGATCGATATCAACTACTCCAGAAACGTATACGAGCAGGCAATGGCAGAGGGAACAGGCGAAGGCTACTATCGTGCATATGCAGCTATCGTTTACGCAGCAGAGCTTCTTGGATACTACAGTGAGTTTGCAGCAGATTCTGGATTAGAAGATCTGGCAGCAACATCTAAGCAGGAGCAGGAAAGCGCACTTGCACTTGCAGATGCAGCATATAAGTTAGCATCAGATTCCGGCTACTTTACCCAGGTTGCAGAATCAGTAGCATCAAGCGAGGCAGCGGCAGAATCCTCAGCAGCAGAATCTGTACAGGAAACTCAGACACAGCCATCCACAGATGCATCTTCTGAAGGAAATGTAACAAATGGTACAGGCGAGACTGCAGCACCAAGCAGCTCAGCATCTGATGAAACCATAAGTGTAGAAGTTCCGACTGTAGCATCTGTAACAGGTATTGAGGCTTGCTACCAGGGCGGTACAAAGTATGTGGGTGATGTTGTCTACACCGCAGAATTGTTTGTAAGAGTAAGCTACAGCGATGGAACTGTAAAGGATATTTACGACGGATGGTATTCACCACAGGTAGGTATGACCTTAAAGCAGGAGGGCTACAATGTTGTAACCATGTATTATGGTGATTTTAGCTCCAACCTTGAAGTATATGCAAACCCGGCACCGACTCAGGCAACTCAGCCGGCAGCACCGGAAACTCAGCCAGCAGCACCAGAGACACAGCCGGCAGCACCAGCACCAGCCCCGGAGACACAGCCAGCGGCACCAGAGACTCAGCCGGCAGCACCAGAGACACAGCCAGCAGCACCAGCACCAGCCCCGGAGACTCAGCCGGCAGCACCGGCACCAGCTCCAGCTCCAAGCGGTAATGGACAGTCTATCGTAGACTATGCAATGCAGTGGGTAGGACAGTGTAATTATGTATGGGGCGGTACAAACCTGACACCAGGAGGCGGTGTTGACTGTTCTGGATTTACCATGAACGTATACGCAGCATTCGGTATCAGCCTTCCGCACTATTCCGGCGAACAGATCAACTATGGACAGGCTGTATCATACGAGCAGCTGCAGCCAGGTGATCTTATCTGCTTCTCAGGCCATGTAGCAATCTATATCGGCGGCGGCATGATGGTTCATGCAGCAAGTGCAGAGAGAGGTATCGTAGTAGATAATGTATTCTATAACAAGCAGCCGATCGGATATCGTCGTCTTGTATAAATAGTTAAAATTCAAGGCCGTCTGTCAGAGTTGACAGGCGGTCTTATTTTCGTGTATTATAACCGTAAGAAACGAAGACATTAACAGTTAACGTTAACTGGGAAAGAAGGTAATATTGCATGAGACGTGATAAAGTCAATTACTATCTGGATCTGGCAGAGATCGTATCCCAACGAGGGACCTGCCTTAGACGCCGCTACGGTGCTGTTATCGTAAAAAATGATGAGGTGGTATCTACTGGCTATGTCGGTTCCCCGCGAGGACGCAAAAACTGTACTGATTTGGGGTTTTGTATCCGACAGAAACTTCAGATTCCAAGGGGTGAGCGCTATGAATTGTGCAGAAGCGTTCACGCTGAGGCAAATGCCATAATCAGTGCATCAAGAGATCAGATGATCGGAAGCTCTTTATATTTGACAGGAGTAGAAGCAGATACAGGTGAATATGTAAAAAATTCCAACAGCTGCTCCATGTGTAAGCGAATGATCATAAATGCAGGTATCGAGACCGTATATGTGCGTGATGATAAAGATAATTACCGAGTCGTAAAGGTAGCAGACTGGATTGAAAAGGATGAATCACTAGAGGGCACATTCGGGTACTAAGCAAAACATGAAATTTGGCTAATTTCATCTTGATTTTCGACAGGCGGTCATATATAATTAGGGGTGGTGTCCATGCGGCAGATTTGTTCGTGTGCGTTTGACAAAAAGACTGTCATAAGCGTAAAGGCACCATGAAACCTAGGCTGGCGAAGCAAATGGTAAAAGGGCTTCGTCTGTGTGAGAATGTCACAACAACAGGAAGGAAAAGACAAATGATACATCAGCAATACGAAGTAGATGACCATCTTCATGAAGAATGCGGCGTGTTCGGCATTTACGACATGGATGGCAATGACGTAGCGTCGACTATTTATTATGGTCTTTTTGCTCTGCAGCACAGAGGTCAGGAGAGCTGCGGTATCGCGGTAAGCGACACTAGCGGTCCCAAAGGACTAGTACTGAGTCATAAAGGAATGGGTCTGTGCAACGAGGTGTTTACCCCGGAAGACTTAGAGTCAATGAAAGGAAACATCGGTGTAGGCCACACCAGATACTCGACGGCAGGTAGTTCTACGAGAGAGAATGCACAGCCGCTTGTATTAAACTACATCAAAGGAACACTAGGCCTGGCACATAATGGCAACCTGATCAATACGCCGCAGCTGCGTCAGGAGCTTGCAAGAACAGGTGCAATCTTTCAGACGACAATCGATTCTGAGATTATCGCGTACATGATTGCAAGAGCCAGAGTTGAACAGCCGACCGTACAGGCAGCTGTCGCAGAGGCGATGAAAAAAATCAAGGGAGCGTATTCACTTGTTGTCATGAGTCCGAGAAAGCTCATTGGAGCAAGAGATCCATATGGCTTTAGACCGCTGTGTATCGGAAAGCGTGGCAATGCCTACATACTGGCATCAGAAAGCTGCGCACTTGACACTATCGGTGCTGAATTTGTCCGTGACGTAGAGCCGGGCGAGATCGTCACCATCACACAAAAAGGAATTGAATCAAACCGAAGCATGTGTATCCCAAAGGAGCAGCATGCAAGATGTATTTTTGAATATATTTATTTTGCCAGACCAGATGCCTATATTGATGGCGTAAGTGTATATGAGAGCCGTTTGATTGCAGGACGTTCTCTTGCAAAGCATCACCCAGTTGATGCTGATCTTGTTGTAGGTGTTCCGGAGTCTGGTAATGTCGCAGCTATGGGTTATGCGATGGAGAGCGGCATTCCGTATGGCATGGCATTTGTAAAGAATAGCTATGTCGGCAGAACCTTTATCAAGCCAAAGCAAAGCAGTCGCGAGTCAAGTGTTCGCATTAAGCTGAACGTACTTACAGAGGCTGTAAAGGGAAAGCGTGTCATCATGATTGATGACTCAATCGTGCGCGGAACCACAAGTGACCGTATTGTAGGTATGCTTCGTGAGGCAGGTGCAAAGGAAGTTCATGTAAGAATCTCCTCACCGCCGTTCTTGCATCCGTGTTACTTTGGAACTGATATTCCATCTGAGGATCAGCTGATTGCTCACAACAGAAGTGTAGATGAAATCTGTAAGATTATCGGAGCTGATTCCCTCGCATATTTAGACGAGGAATGTCTGTATGAAATGTCAAAGGGACTTGGCATTTGTACTGGATGCTTCAATGGCAAATATCCGCTGGATCCGCCAACAGAGGACATCCGCGGTGACTATCAAAAGTAAAAAGATATAGAAGAAAGGTTGGTTTACTATGGCAACAGATCGTTATACAAGCCCACTTTCCGAGCGCTATGCCAGCAAGGAAATGCAATATATTTTTTCACAGGATAAGAAGTTTACCACATGGAGAAAGCTGTGGATCGCACTTGCAGAGAGCGAGAAGGAGTTGGGATTAAATATTACAGACGAGCAGATCGCTGAGCTTAAAGAGCATCAGAATGATATCAATTATGATGTTGCAAAGGAGAGAGAGAAGGAAGTTCGTCACGATGTTATGTCTCACGTTTATGCATATGGTGTACAATGTCCAAAGGCAAAGGGTATCATCCATCTGGGTGCAACCAGTTGCTATGTAGGTGACAACACTGATATGATCATCATGCGTGAGGGACTGCAGCTTGTAAAGAAGAAGTTAGTCAATGTCATTGCTGAGCTGGCAAAGTTTGCAGACCGCTACAAGGCGCTGCCGACACTGGCATTTACTCATTTCCAGCCGGCACAGCCAACCACAGTCGGAAAGCGTGCAACGCTTTGGATGATGGAGCTTGTGCAGGATTATGAGGATATCTGCTATGTAATCGATTCCTTAAAGCTTCTTGGCTCTAAGGGAACAACAGGTACACAAGCATCCTTCATGGAGCTGTTTGACGGTGATCATGCAAAAATCAGAAAACTGGATCAGATGATCGCAGATAAGATGGGCTTTGCTGGTGTATATCCTGTTTCTGGACAGACCTACTCCCGTAAGGTAGACAGCCGTGTATTAAATGTACTGGCTGGTATTGCAATGAGTGCACATAAGTTTACAAACGATGTGCGTCTTCTGCAGCACTTAAAGGAGGTAGAGGAACCATTTGAGAAGCATCAGATCGGTTCTTCTGCAATGGCATATAAGAGAAATCCAATGAGAAGTGAGCGTATTGCTTCTTTGGCAGACTATGTGATCTCAGATGCTATGAATCCGATGCTTGTCGCTTCAACTCAGTGGTTTGAGCGTACACTTGACGATTCTGCAAACAAGAGAATCAGTATTCCAGAGGGCTTTTTGGCAGTTGACGGTATTCTGGATCTTTATCTGAATATCGTAGACGGAATGGTTGTTTATGAGAAGGTAATTCATAAGCATCTGATGGCAGAGCTTCCATTTATGGCAACAGAGAATATCATGATGGATGCAGTAAAGGAAGGCGGAGACCGTCAGGAGCTGCATGAGAAGATCCGCCAGCTGTCCATGGAGGCTGGACGTAATGTCAAGGTAAACGGTCTTGACAACAACCTGCTTGATTTGATTGCAGCAGATGATACATTCCACCTGACAAAAGAGCAGCTGCAGCAGTGCATGAATCCAGAGCGTTACACAGGACGTTCTAAGGAGCAGGTAGAGGATTTCCTCGCAGAAGTAATAAATCCAATCCTTGCTAAGAACAAGGAAGACCTTGGTATGACAGCAGAGATTAACGTATAAGAAAGGTAAGGTAACTGATATGGCAAGAGCAATTGTAGGCGCCAATTGGGGCGACGAGGGCAAAGGTAAAATTACTGATATGTTAGCACAGGAGTCTGACATTGTAATCCGTTTCCAGGGCGGAAGCAACGCTGGACATACAATTATCAACAATTATGGAAGATTTGCAATGCACCTTCTTCCATCCGGCGTGTTCTCACAGCACACTGTAAATATCATTGGAAACGGTGTTGCACTGAACATTCCGTATTTTATAAAGGAGTTAAACAGCTTAACTGAGCAGGGCGTTCCGAAGCCAAACATTATGGTTTCTGATCGTGCACAGATCCTGATGCCATATCATGTAGCATTGGATACCTACGAGGAAGAGCGTCTGGCAGGAAAGTCCTTTGGTTCCACACGTTCCGGTATCGCTCCGTTCTACTCTGATAAGTATGCAAAGATTGGCTTCCAAGTAAGCGAGCTGTTCGGAGATATGGACGAGTTAAAGGAAAAGTGCGAGCGCATCTGCACCTTAAAGAATGTTATGCTTGTTCATCTGTACCACAAGGATCCATTAAATGCAGATGAGATTTTCAATACACTTATGGAATACAAGGAGATGATCGCTCCTTACGTAGCAGATACAGGACTGTATCTGCATCAGGCAATCAAGGAAGGAAAGAAGATTCTGTTAGAGGGACAGCTTGGTACCTTAAAGGATCCAGATCATGGTATCTACCCGATGGTAACTTCTTCCTCTCCATTAGCAGCATACGGTGCAATCGGCGCAGGTATCCCGCCATATGAGATCAATGAGATCACAACAGTTGCAAAGGCATATTCTAGTGCAGTAGGCGCAGGTGCATTTGTCAGCGAGATCTTCGGTGAGGAGGCTGATGAACTTCGTAAGCGCGGTGGTGATAAGGGTGAGTTTGGTGCTACCACAGGCCGTCCGAGACGTGTTGGCTGGTTTGATGCAGTTGCAACAAGATATGGCTGCCGTGTGCAGGGAGCAACAAGCGTTGCACTTACAGTACTTGACCCGTTAGGCTACTTAAAGGAGATTCCGATGTGCGTAGGCTATGAGATCGACGGCGTTGTAACAAAGGATTTCCCAACCACTCAGAAGCTTGAGAAGGCAAAGCCGGTATACAAGGTACTGCCAGGCTGGAACTGCGATATCCGCGGAATCCGCAATTACGATGATCTGCCAGAGGCTTGCCGCAACTATATCGACACCATCGAGCAGGAGATTCAGGTTCCGATCACACTCGTATCAAACGGACCGGGAAGAGAAGAGATCATCCACAGAGAGTCAAAGTTACAGTAATATTTACAAATAAAAAGAGCAGGCAGGGCATCCCCTGTCTGTTCTTTTTTGAGACGAAAAATATAGTGGACTTTCTAATGTTTATGTGTTAAAATGAAGCCGTGAAAAGTGCCACAAACCGCCTAAAACAGCGGAAAATGACACTTTTATAAAATTAAGTTCTGGGTAAAACAGCTTTGGAAAGTCAGACAGGAAATTCTCAGATCAGACAAGGAGCTAAAGAATAAATGGCAGGAACATTACAAATCAAACACGGGGCAAAGATGCGTGTGGCATATGACGCACCAGTCGGTCAGGAACCAAAATTTAATATGGTATGCACATTTAATAAGGCGATTGACGAGTCAGCGTTTCTTGTATCAGTTCCAATGGTTGGAGGAAAGGCGCTGATTCCAGAAGATACTCAGAAGATGCTGTTCCAATATGGAGAAGGCGATGATGCACAGATCATTGCAGGCTATGTAGATGATACGGTAAAAGAGGGTATACGCCGTTATTGGAAGGTTCGCCGTGTCACAGAGCAGCGACAGTTAATCAAACGTATTGATGTCCGTATGAAGATTGAACTTCCAGTTCAATTCATGCAGGATACATGGGCACTCAACTCAGACGGTGAAATAGATAAGGAGCAGGGACAGACAATGGATATCTCCAACAATGGTCTTGCTGTTTACATGAACCATTGGTTTGATGTTGGAGAAAGCTGTATCTTCACGTTGCCACGAATAGGAACAGTATCAGCCGGACAGAAATCACATGATGTGGTCGGAGTTGTCTGTTGGATGCGTGAACTGCCAAAAGGCGGTGCTTTTCGTTTTGTAGCAGGTATTCAGCTGCGCTTTGCAGATCTTGAAGAGCGCAAACAGATGCAGGAATATGTGGCTTATGTAAAGAAAAGGTATAAGCTGTAAATGTCATGAAACTAAGAAAAAATAAAAAACAAAAGACGGATCAAATTATACGTATCGAAGAGCTTGAAGCTTTGATGCAAAAATATGGTGACGATTTAAAGCCAGAAGATATGGAAGATATCGTCAGCATGTATATGCCTCATAGAAAGCGCCGAAAACTTGGAGCTGCCCTGCTTCGTCTTGACAAGCTGCAGTTACTTCTATTAACGTTAATGCTAGTTGTCTGCATCCTCTTTGTTACTGCATTTATGCAGGAGAAGATGGGCAACTTCACTATTAACCTGAACCGACTGGAGCTGTACAGAAAGGGTGTCAGTATAGCAGATAATGGAGACTTCAAGGGTGCGACAGCACGACTTACTGCAAGCACAGTAAAAGATGCGACAAACATCTCAATTGACGATATTCCTGAAGATGTGGATGACATAGAGGGCGGTCATAATGGAAAAAACTATATGGCGTACACCTATTATCTTAGAAATGCAGGAAAGGAAGATTTAGGCTATGTTGCATCCATTACGCTTGACTCATGCTCAAAAGGTGCAGAAGAAGCAGTCCGAGTAGCAGTCTGGAGAAATGGAGAACGCACTGTTTATGCAGAACCGTCTGCAAATGGAGAGCCAGAAGAAGGATGCGTAAATTTTGAGTCCGACACGATTGTGTGCAGCTATGAAGAATCAAATTTCCTTGTCGGAAACGTAGATAAATACACAATTGTAATATGGATGGAAGGCGATGATCCAGAATGCGTAGACCGCATTATCGGAGGAAGCGTCGAGCTTAGCATGAATATAGACTCAGACTACGACGATCAGTCAAGTCTGTTATGGAAATTTGTTACCGATATTAAAGATACACTGTTTGACGACAAGCCAATTGATGCCGCCGGAAACGAAGCACCAAACGACAGTTATTACAGTGACAGGGTAATCACCTGGGAAAATAGAAGAAATCAGTAAGATATAAGCGGTGCCACAACCACCGATTATATATAAGGGGGAGATTCCACAAGGGAATTTTCCAGCGGCTGAATAATAAAAAAGACCGAATAAAAGATAGATTTGTATTGAAATCATATCCTCACCTAAAACGGCAGAGGAGATAACTCAATTAACCGGGTCCGGTGAGAGCTTGATTTGAGTACAAAAGCCTTGTTCGATAAAAAGAAATATACATTTCAGCCGTAAAGGATTGGAGGAAATTATAATGAAGAAAGAAAATTTAGGAAGCGTAAAAGCTCTTAAAAAACAGCTTGGCGCAGCGGTTGCCATGGTATGCGTTGCCGCTGTAGCGTTAGGATCAAGTACGTATGCTTGGTTTGTAAGTAACAATACGGTTGATGCAACTGTAAGTAGCATTTCGGCACAGTCAAATGCAGCATTTCTGACAATTAATAACACAAATGCAAAGGGTACAGAAACCACCACCACCGTTTCTTTGGGAGATAATCCTGTTAAATTGTATCCATCTCGTCCGCATCAGGCTGCAGATGGAACAAAGACTGACTGGGTAGCTGGAACTGAACCGGCAAATTTGGTTTGGCAGACAGCATATGCAAAAGAAGCTGGTAAGTCAGATGTTCAGACTAATGCAGAAGGAAAAGGAATTTATTATGATTTAAAACACACAGATTCCTTAGTAACTGGTACAACTGGATATGTTTCAACTTCTCAGGTATATGTATCCTCTAGTCAGGGTGCTTTTAACAGCTTAAAAATTGATGCTATGAGCGTTAAAGGTACTGCTACTGGTACAGATGTAAAGAATGATATCGTTAATGCTGTTGGTGCATTGGTATCTTGCGGACAGGAGTGGGAACTGTGGGAGTATGTTGCTCCAACTGAGTCAGAAACCGCAGGACATTGGGCACAGACAGCAAAATCAAGCAATTCACTTTCTGGTAACAGCGATGCTACCTTTGGTGATGCAGTAACAGCGAATCAAATTTTAACCGTAAATGTTACTCTGTTTTATGATGGTGATTATTCAACTATCAATACAACAAACTTTAAGAACCTTGGTCAGGCTAGTGTAAAACTTGATTTCTCTGCAACACCAGTTCAGCAGGGTGTAAATGAAAATTATACTCAGGGAACTAAATAATAATATCGCTCTCCACGGTTGTGGCGTGGAGGGCATACCAAAAGGCAGAAGAGTCTTTTTTGCTTTTTGGTATGCCAAGAGAAAAGGAAATGATGGAGATGAAAAAGAAGAGTCAAAAATTAAAAGTACAGCTTCTTGGAGCTATATTAAGTGCTTCAATCAGTGCAGTAGCTTTAACATCTGCTACTTATGCATGGTATGTTTCCAATAATAAGGTTACATCTGAAACAAGCTCCATTATGGCGGAAGCCAATGGATTTATGCTTCAGATTGTTAAATTAGGGGATACCCTTGACCATGGAAGTGATACTGCATTAGTGTCAGCAGTAGAAGGACACAAAATCAGTCCAGCCTCAACCGATGATGCAAAATCGTGGTGGGTACCAGAAAACTGGAATGCCGATATGAATGTTGCAACTTATATGCATCCGACATGGGATACTGATGATAAAGGAAATACATTGACTGGCCAGTATACTGTAGGAGAGGAAACATACTATGCTTATGCCGTAGGTGAGTATACTCTATATACATTAACCAATACTGGAATATGCGATGTCTATTTGGATGGTTCAAATGTAAATGGTGCGGTTGAAGTAACCGTTAAAGATACCGATGGCAAAGAAACAGTAGTAAATGATAAAGTAGCTGCATCTTTGCGCGTAGGAATTACAATAGATGATGGTAAAGGTTCTGGAGAACAGCTGGTTTTAGTTTATGCTCCGAAAAACGAGGATTCTAATTCTCACGGAAATGATGTGAATTCTACAAATGGCTGGAGCGTTGTGAAAGATAATAATTCAACTACGGCACCATCTTACCCGTATGTATATGAAAAGACATATACTTGGACAGATACGACCGGAACCACTTATAATTATGCGGCAACTAAAGATGGATTCAGTTATGTCTTACCTAATGGAAATGCAAGAAAAATTGCTACGGGAGTCAATTATGATGGAAATACAACAATGAGAGTCTACATATGGATGGAAGGAACAGATGCTGATTGTATAAGCCGAATTGTTGATGGTGATATGAGAAAATTCAATGTAACCGTTCATTTAGCAGGTGTTGCTTCGAATCTCTCACAGTAATATATTTGAAAAGTTATGATGAGTAGAACTTATTCGTCATGGCTTTTCTTTCACCCATTTTTCCCACCATGCCAACTATCCCCAATCCCAGCCACTCTTTTTCAATACATCTGATGAATTGCTATTTCCCCGACTTCTGGTATAGTCATGTAACTGAGGGGAAGCCAAGGGGACAATAAAAAAACACTTTCCCTGTCCATTTGGCTTCTGGAATTGAAAAATAATGTGTTGCAATTTCCAGAATTCTGCATATAATACAGATGAGCATGGAAATTCCAGCTTCACAAAGTTTTTCAGAGTTATTGACCTCTGGCAATTTTGTGATATAATGATTTTAGAGGATAGCGGCGATGACCAGCTATCGCGGTAATGAAGCAATTGACTGGTTCGGTTTCAGCCGATTGTGGAGCCAGACCGTGGGTTATGCGGTAACCACAAGCCGAATAGATTCTTTGAATCGAAGAAAAACGCTTAATGAGAGCCTTGCTTCGGCAAGGCTCTTATTTTGTGATAAAGAAGATGATGTGTATGGAAAACAATGATCACAGATTACTGTATGATGCGGCAGTTGCGTGGAAAGAACTGACAGAATATTGTTACGTTTTTACATTTAGCTATAAGCAACAACTATACACAATCAATCTATCCTTTCCACCTGAGAAGTTTCCGCATCTTGCAGGTTTCCAATATTTAAAGGATGTCAACTTGCCACGATTCAATCCATCTAAAACAATGAATATGATTCTTTCGGGAAAAATAAGTCACAGTCAGATTGAAAAAGGCTCCCAATATGAAGAGTCTGTAAAACCGCGTCTGGAAGCATTGATCCGATTAAAGGAAACACTGGAACAGGATTTTCAGTTACATTCTTATATGCCACAGTTCTATTCTTTCACGACTCAGATTAAGGCAGATTATCTGATTTCCAGTGCGACAGCACCAGTGGACTTTATATTTATCATTAAGTCGAATTCATCTGACGAAAATTCGATTTGTGATTTTGTGTGTTGTTCTGCCTTTACGCAGACCAAGCGCGACTATCGGGAAAATCAGCGCTCACGGAGTATTTTGAAAAAAGAGCGGGTACATATTGCAACTAATACAACCACGGTTATATTTGACCGTCTGAACAAGAAACAATAAAAATACACGAATACACAAGGCACAGCTCATGAAAGAGTATGTGTCTTTTCTATTTGGAAAAATAGACAAATCAAACTTAATCTCTAACAATGCAAGCCGGACTAAGGATTTCTGCTTTGAAAGCCTTACAAAAGCTGATTTTTTAATCGTTAAGTAGTTGTTTTTATAGGATCATAGCCTTGAAAAGTATCGCTATCCAGTAAGTAATGTTGCCATGGTATGCGTGGCCGCTGTAGCGCTGGGATCAAGTACATATGCTTGGTTTGTAAGTAATAACAAAGTAACTGCTACAACATCAACAATTAGTGCACAGTCGAATGCAGCATTTATGTACATTTGTGATAAGGATGAGGAATCAAAAGATCTTACATTTGACACATCATCAATCGACTCAACTGCTCTTTATCCTGCACATTAGGTAACAGCAGCTTCTGATAATTATGCAAATGCAGAGGTCGGAAAGTTCTATACAGCTTATGGTAAGCTGCTTTGTAAGGATCATAGGAATCATTAAGGTTATGGGATTTTTTGAAAGCCTTTAGCTGCTTGATAATGCGGTTTGCGTATTTAGGATACATTTTATGTAACCCAAGCTTCAATACCGGAGGTATCAAAGATTGTCATGGAAGCAAGGGCAGAATCAAGATTTTGGCAGATCGGCTCGGTCAGATCAACAAGATGATCGAACATAGATTGTAAGTCCGATAAAATTTCCGTGTTTTCTTAACACAAATTTTATAGACATGGTGTTATAATTGCGACCATAGTAAACAAAAGGACTACGAAGGGAGAATATAAATCATGAAATTCAGAACACAGAAAATCACAGCACTTATGGCATCTGCAATAGTAGGAGTATCTACACTTGGAAGCGTATCCGTAATGGCAGCAGAAAGTACAGAAGCAATGGCAGACCAGGCGGGAATGGTGGTTGATAGAGATGCAATTGCTGCAGATGGAGATGCAATCCCGTCTGATTTTATACAGGGTACTTTTAAACCGTCCGAGACAACTGTGCAGGCACAGGATTCTTATGAGTATCCATTCATTGGACTTAACATGAAACTTCCGGAGGAACTGCTTAAACAGATAAAAGCGCAGACCATTGCGATGATCACAAATGAAATATGGAATGACAATGCAGATGCAATTAAATATGCATATATAAGCTGGAGCGAAATGACCGAGGAGCAGAAAGAGGCAGAGGTTGACAAGATGGGAACAGCATATGATGACTGGTACAATAGTCTTGCAAAAATTGGAGCGATTGGAATCTATGACGAAGATTCTGAGAAAGAACTGGATAAGATCACAGGCTGCACAGAACACAAAGAAATCGGAAGTAGCAGTGATGGAAAGTATAAATATTATCTGAGCACTAATAAAGATGCAGATAAATCCCTGAAAAAAGAAGTGGAAGAAATTGATGTGACACTCACAGAGATGACACCATTCCAGCATCATTTTGCATTTGACCAGCCACAGGAGACAAGCAATGAAGGCGATTCTACAACTGTAGGCAAGTTTAAGACAAAAGGCGTTGATGGAAAAGATTATACAGAAAAAGTATTCAGCGATTATGATCTTACACTTGTGAATGTTTTTACTACCTGGTGTTCTCCATGTGTAAATGAGATTCCGGAGCTGGAAAAACTCTATGAAGAGATGAAGGAAAAAAGTGTTGGAGTTGTCGGTGTCGTTCTTGATACAGTGGGTGATGATGCCAAACAGAATGAGGATACAGTGAAAAAAGCCGGTGTCCTTCAGGAGAAGACAAAAGCATCCTATCCGTTCCTGGTCCCTGATTCAACAATGATGAATGGACGTTTAAATGGTGTCTCTGCTTTCCCGGAAACATTCTTTGTTGACAAAGAAGGAAATATTGTAGGAGAAACCTATTCAGGAAGCCATACACTGGACGAATGGAAAGAAATCGTAGAAAAAGAACTCAAGAACATTTCTAAATAATAAAGCGATTTTGACAGAAAGATAAGAAAAATGATGAAAAAAATAACAGATTTAAAGTGGATAGGTCCTGTGCTGGCGATTCTGGGCAACCACGGTGACAGGAACGGTGGCTTAATAAATATCTGTAATTACAAAACGAGATGATTTGAGAAAGAGCCAGTGCCACTGTCGCGATGGAAACTTCTTGATATGCGTGTTGATGTATGTTAATATAAAAATACAATATGAGATGAAAGTCTTTTGTGAGTCATTGAAGATGGAGGTGATTGCCAGTGGAAAGGCAGACTGATCTTGCAGAAGTGATAGACGTGGTTGCTGATAAGGCTCAATATGATCGATGCGCAAAAAAGCTGCTTGCATTTAAGGCGATTGATGCATGGATTTTGAAAACCTGCGTGAAAGAATTTTATCCTTATAGTGTAGAGTATATTGCGGAACATTGTTTGTCTGGGGAAGTTGAGATTTCAGAACATGCGGTTCATCAGGATCAATTAAACAGAAGCAAGAGGGTAAATGGTGATGAACAGGTAACGAAAATGAATTCAGAGTCCAGTTCTGTTAACGAGGGAACTGTATATTATGACGTTCGTTTTACTGCTATTGCACCGACAAATGGAGAAATAATTAAACTAATTATTAATTTGGAAATCCAAACGAACGATAAGCCTGGGTATGAACTTGTAACTCGTGGAATATACTATTGTGCAAGAATGATTTCAGAACAGCATGATTCTGTATTTATAGGTGAGCATTATGAGAAAATTCAAAAAGTTTATTCGATTTGGATTTGCCCATCAACTCCTGAGTGCAGAAAAAATCAAATGACTCGCTACCACATGACGAAGGATCAAGTAATTGGTAATACATATGTGAAGGAAGAAGCGTATGATTTGCTGGAGACAATCATTCTCAGTCTAGGAGAACCAGAGAATGATGCAGACTGCAGTATATTAAATTTATTAAATACACTTTTTTCGCCATCGGTATTGCCAGATGAAAAGAAAAATGTGTTGAGTAAAAAGTACAATATTGCAATGACTGCAGAATTAGAAAGTGAGGTGCAGCGTATGTGTAACTTGAGTACAGCTATTGAAAACCAAGGTATTAAAAAAGGTCTTGCAGAAGGTCTTGCGGAAGGCCGTGCAGAAGGTCGTGTAGAAGGTGTTGATCTGATGGCAAAATTGGTAAAAATTCTTCTTGCTGAGAAAAAGTATAGCGATGTAGAAAAGGCCTCTGATGACGCAGAATATCGCGACAAGCTTTTGAAAGAATACAAGCTGGTAGGATAATCAATATATTCCAAAAAACTAACTGTTGACTTGTAGTCAGCTTGAGAGAACTTATGTTTAAAGGCATAAGTTCTTTCAGGCTGATTTTTTGCGTATCAACTGTGACAGAGATGGTGGCTTAATTAATGTCCCGGTAGTTACAGTTTTTAATTATTTTTCATAAAGCTTTGCAGCTTCACGTAAAACCTTCTGGCTGGCAAGCGGGATGCGGCCAAGTCCGTCTGGTCCAACGTTAAGTAGATAGTTGATACCCATACCGTTTAATTTCTTGCGGTTTGCAGCAATGATTTCTGGGTTCTTCCAGTTCTGATCGTGAGCAGAGAAGCCCCATGTGCGGTTGATTGTAGCAGCAGTCTCATACAGTCCGTATGGAGATGGCTTGAAGCCGTCAATGCCGTTCATCAAAGCTGGGTCAAACTCAGTGTTCTCAGGCATAGAATCTGGAATCTCGTTGTCGCCAAGTGATACATAATCGTAAGCACCGTTTCCAAGACGTGAGTTGATCAGGCAGTCAGGCTGATACTTCTTGATAGCATCGAATAGTGCGCGGCTTTGGTGTTCTTTTAAGGTCATTGGCATATCAAACCAGATCAGGCAAAGTTCACCGTAGTTACGAAGAATCTCTTCAACCTGCGGATAAATCTTTTCATTAAAGCAGCGGTCAAAGTTTTTGTTTGCAGCATCCGGGAAGTCCCAGCTATTGTCCCATGTAACACCCTGGCTTGGAATGTGGTTTGACAGATAGCCGCCGCCGTCCGGATGATGCCAGTCAAGATCCTGAGAATAGTAAAGACCCATCTTTAAGCCATGCTTGTAGCAAGCTTCTGCAATCTCGCCGATAACATCACGTCCAAATGGAGTTGCGTCAACAACATTGTATTTGTCAACCTTTGAGTGAAACATAGCAAAACCATCATGGTGCTTGCTGGTGACAACAAAATATTTCATGCCGCAGTCCTTTGCAAGCTTAACCCATTCCTCAGCATCGAAAAATACTGGATTAAATGCTTTTGCCAGTTTTCCATACTCTGCATTCGGGATTGCCAGATTTGCCTGAATCCATTCAGCGTAAACACCACTGTAGCGATCCTTATACTCGCCTGCAAGAAGTGAGTACAGACCCCAGTGAACCATCATTCCATACTGTGCTTCCTTGAACCATTTTCTCATGTCCATAATTATTCCCTCCAAAAAATAAAGTGTAAAAATAAATAGATAAACGCCAGCACTAATTATTAAGCATTACCTGATAAATGCAGGGCAGTCCTTCTCGGTCAGATACAAAAATAATACTCTTGTTGTCCTCAGAAAAGCACGGATGCGGATGTGAATCCTGCGGATTTCCATGCTTAGCCAGCCAAGAGGTGCCATGATAACAAAGCTTCTTTTCTGTGCGTTTTTTGACATCAATCAGATAGATAAAATCATTGCTTATGGTATTGGCTTTTTCTTTCAGCATTTCCTCTGTCAAAAGGTGAATTGGAACATCGCTTCCTTGAGAGTCACCAACCATGTACTCATTTTTCTTATCACAGATAAAATGTGCAAACGGAGAACATGGCATTAGAATTTCTTCTTTTAATGTTTCAGGATCCATAAGGCGGATGTTTTCAATCTTGTCGCCAGTTGTTTCACGGTAAACGTAAGCAAATTTAGAACCATCAGGAAGCCAAAATTCATGTGTCAAAATCAGATCAGATGGCTGTTTGCGGCAGCAGCGATAACGGCTGCCATCGCTTTGTATCAGCCATAGTCTGGCATCAATCAGATCATAAGGTCCTTCATGACAAAATAAAATCGTATCCGGATCATTTGGACGAATCTGTGTATGACCAAACCAACAGTGATCCTCAAGTACTACGTGGCTCTTTCCTGTTTCTACATCAATGTAGACAATGCGGCACAGTGGCTTAGCCTGGCAAGTAAGCGCAAAAAAGTTCCATCCGGCGCTTCCATCACGCGGCGGCAGTGTATCCTGTTTTGTCTCTACGATTGACATAAAACGATTGTCACTGCTCATGCCAGGTGCAGAACCGCTCCAGCCTTCTGGTGTTTCGTAAAAGCAGTGCGTTTCAAGAGTCTGTGCATCCATCGCGTAAAAGCGGTTGTTTTGCTGATAAAAGATGGTTTTGTCGTCATGTGAGAACATGGCGCTGTCCTGACCGACACCATCTCCCTCTGTTATCTGGCGAATCTCACCGTTATGGAGATTGAGTGTATAAAGCTGACGGCCCTCGTCACGCTTCTGGCAGATTAAAAGATATTGTCCGTCAGATGTAGTCATGCGGTTATAAAAATACATGTGGTGACTAAGTATAGACGGATCCGTCAGGCGTTTTACAACAGTGCCAGTGTATGGATCTGTGTATTCTGAAAATGTGCTGTGAAAAATTTGTCCTTTGCTCATAATTGTTTTAAGTCCTTCCCGCAGATGATCTGCAGTGTTATTAAGTTTATTCTACCAGAAATATACATAAAAGCAAGCAAAGAATCAATGAACAGAATGTGAAAGAACAAAAACTAAAATTGTCAAATAATAACGTTGGATTATACGAAAATGTTGCATAGGTAATAATTGAATTTTGGATTGCATAACGGTGAGTTTGATTGTAAAATAAGTAAAAAGGCTTGATGTATGCATTTTACTGAGAACGTAATACGCGTTGTATGAAAACTGCCTTGTATAATAAGTAGAGAGGGGGAGAATATGTATGAATAAACAAATGGGTAATAAACGAAAACAAGCAGCAGAATGGATTTACCAGTATCGGTTTGCACTCGCATTTATTTTGTTAATTTTATTGGTTTCGTTTAAGATGAACGGCTCATCGATGGGATGTTGGAGAGTCTTTTTAGGTGATGCTCCAACTGGAGTGCTTTTAGGAGGACCACGCGCGGTTCGAAGTGATGAGTGGGGAACATTAACGCCGCTTTGTTTTCGACAGCAATACAATACGCTTGGTGCGTATAATCGCTATAGCCAGACAATAGGGCTAGTTCGCACGGACAATATGCTTGTATATGGACAACCAGCATGGGATATCTTAACCTTATTCCGGCCTTTTTATTGGGGGTATCTTTTCTTTGGAAGTGAGAGAGGGCTTTCCTGGTTTTGGTGTGCGCGTCTGCTTGTATTGTTTTTATCGTGGTTTGAGCTTGGAATGCTGATCAGTGATGGGCAAAAGAAATTGTCGGTGATGCTTGGTATCTGTGTGAGCTGGGCACCATTTATACAGTGGTGGTTTGCAATTAATGGTCTTGTTGAAATGTTAATTTATGGTGCCTTTTTTGTTCTTGGAACGAACTATCTGGTATCGCATGCATTTAATCCAAGAAAGATTGCAGTGGCAGTCGGGATGGCGGTATGTGCAGTCGGATATGTCCTAACCTTTTATCCGACATGGATGGTGCCAGTGGCATGGGGCTTTGTGCCGCTGTTTTTGTGGGTACTTATTTGGAAAACAAAAAAAGAAGTTTTGTGCCGCGAGGACATTGTTCCATGGATTCTTATTGTTTTGATTACAGCAGCGGGGCTTATAACGCTTGCTGTTACCTCATGGGATGTGATTCAGGCAGAACTGAATTCGGTTTATCCGGGAGCAGCCCCGCCGTCATCAGGAGGAAATGGCCTTTGGTGGATGATGAAATATCCGATCTCACTGTTAGGACGAATCAATAATAATGATCCTTTGATTGTAGAAAATTCATCCGTCATTTGCTTTGCACCAGCAGGATTTTTGTTGGCGTTGTGGGTACTTTTTAAGGAAAAGAAAAAGGATCCGTTGTTGATTCTTTTAGTGGGACTGGATGTATTTTTTGCCTGGTATTATTGCGTGGGTGCGCCAATGTGGCTTTCTAAGATTACGCTTCTTAGTTTTACAAACTCAAATCGGGGACCGCAGGTACTCGGTTTCTTTCAACTGACGCTTTTCATTCGGGCACTTTCATTAAAGGAGAAATCACCAAATAGAATAGTGGCAGCCTTGGTAGCACTTGTTTCGGCTGCTGTTCCGGCTTTTCTGGCGTGGGGATTTACGAAATATGATACAAGTGGATGTGTAAAGGAATATTTCGACGTAGCATGGAAAATTGTAGGTGTCTGGATGCTTCTGGTGGTCCTGTTTTATCTGTTGTTTTGCTCCCATAGAAAAAAATACACAGCGGCAGTGATTGGTTGTTGTGTAGTTGTAATGGCATCTTCCTGTTGGATTAATCCGATTGCACAGGGAACAGGTGCTGTCACAAAGAGTGAGACAATGCAGACGATACGTGACATTGTAAAGTCGGATCCTTCTGCAATTTGGCTGACCGTTGATCTGGAGTATCCAGGAACCAATATTCCAGCCATGGCAGGTGCAGATTGTTTTAATACGACGCAGACGTATCCGCAGAAGGAACGATGGACAATGCTAGATGAGTCGGGTGAATACGAAGATTTCTATAATCGTTACTGTCATATCGGAGCGACACTTGGAAGTGAGACTTCATTTGAACTGCTCAACACGGATTATGTAAATGTAACGCTTTCACCAGAGAAATTCAAAGAGTTGAAGATTAAATATGTTGTGAGCCGTAATTCGATTGATGAGAAAATTGTAAGTGGTACGGTGTTTGGTGAGAATCAGAGTAGCTTGCCGAATGGAGGCATTGAATTCAAAAAATGCTATAGTGGCGCTGAATTGTCGATCTATGAATGTATCTATTAAATTGACAGTTGACTTATGCAACGAGCAGAATTTGAAGAATAGTTGAAATTCAAGAGAGTCTGGCTCTGAAAGCAACAACACAAAAAGAGGAGAAGAGTATGAGGGAAAATGTGATAAATAAAAACAGCACAGATGAAGGCAGGATAAAGAAGAATCGAATGGATGAGGTTGCAGTATTGATTCCGTGCTATAATGAGAGTAAAACCATTGAAAAAGTAGTAACGGATTTTAGGCGTGAGCTGCCCGATGCGGTAATTTATGTGTATGATAATAATTCGACGGATAACACAGTTGAAATCGCAAAGCAGGCAGGTGCAGTTGTTCGTCATGAATACCAACAGGGAAAAGGAAATGTTGTAAGACGAATGTTTCAGGAAATTGATGCAAATTGCTATATACTGGTAGATGGAGATGATACATACCCAGCAGAGTCTGCTGGTGAAATGGTGCGTCTAGTAATGGAACATAATGCGGATATGGTAGTTGGAGACCGCTTATCATCAACCTATTTTGAGGAAAATAAGCGACCGTTTCATAATCTTGGAAACCGCCTCGTAAGAGGGATGGTATCGAAGTTTTTTCACGGAAGCATACGCGATATTATGACTGGATATCGAGCATTTAGCTATCGTTTTGTAAAGACATTTCCGATTCTTTCCTGTCGCTTTGAGATTGAGACCGAGATGAGTATTCATGCAATTGATAAGCGTATGCAGGTGGAAAATGTGATTATTCCATATCGTGATCGACCGGAAGGTAGCGTGTCAAAGTTAAATACGTTCTCCGATGGTTGGAGCGTGATTAAGACATTAATCCGTTTATTCCGTATTTATAATCCGTTTGCTTTTTTTGGTACAATCAGTGCAGTGTTGCTTCTTGTTGCGCTTGCATTATTTATACCAGTGCTTGTCACTTATTTTGAAACGGGTTTGGTGCCGCGTTATCCGACCTTGATTGTGAGCGGATTTTTGGCAGTTGCTGCGATACAGCTTACAGGAGTCGGCATTTCTTTGCAAAATATGCTCCATAAAAATCGGCAGGACTTTGAGCTTGAGCTGTATCATGCAGAAGTTCAAAAACGACAGGAAGAACGTTGACAAAATTTTTACTGGAAGAGTGCGTCCTCATTTGTTATAATGAGTCTTGCAAAGACAAACAAATGGAGGACGCAAGATTATGGAGACGATGCAGGGAAAGAAAAACATTGTACTGATTGGAATGCCGGGAGCAGGAAAGAGCACGGTTGGGGTTGTGCTGGCAAAGAGACTTGGCTATCGCTTTCTGGATTCAGATCTTGTTATTCAGGAGCAGACAAAAAAGCTGCTTCATGAACTGATTACCGAGCATGGAGTAGATGGCTTTCTGAAAATTGAGGAAGATATCAATGCAGGGTTAGACTGTGAACAGGCAGTTATTGCAACTGGAGGCAGTGTAATCTATGGTGAAAAGGCAATGGAGCATCTGCGCAAGATCGGCTGTGTTGTCTACTTAAAGCTTTCTTATAAAGAAATTGAGGATCGTCTTGGCGATCTGACGGCGCGTGGTGTTGCATTGAAAAATGGACAGACACTCAAAGATCTGTACAATGAGCGCTGTCCATTATATGAAAAGTATGCACATATCGTGCAGGAATGTGATCACAAGCGGGTTAGAGAAATCGTTCAGGAGCTTGCGTCAAAAGCAAATGCGTAATTAACACTCGCATCCAATCAAAATACCGCCTTTTTCAGCATAGTAGCTGCAAAGTCCGCGGCAGTGTCTAAACTGGACATCTGCCTGCGGATATTTTTTATAGATTTCTGCCTGAATGCTTTCGGCAAGCGCTGCATTTTCGATATGGCTGATGCGTACCTTGCCGCCATGATAACCGGCATTTTCAAACTGTTCCATGATAGAAGCAACAAGCTTTTTGGAACTGCGGCATTTGCCAATCGGATGAATGCGTCCTTCTTCGCTTGCTGTGCTAAGAATCGAAATGCCTAAGATGCCGATGGCAGAAGCAACTGCTTTATTAATACGGCCGTTGGCTGCTAGATTATGAAGAGACTTTAATGCAAAGAACAGACGCGTTGTGTGAATATATTCATCAGCAATACGAATGACTTCATCGTATGATGTACCACAAGCGACAAGTTCCTCAAGCTTTTCAATAAAGAGCCATAGTTCAGGTCCGGTAGTCAGTGTGTCAAAGATATGGATTTTTACTTCAGGATGCTGCTGCTCATAAATAGACTTTGCGGATAATGCAGAGTTGAGCGTTCCGGAAAGTGCGCTAGTCATTACTGCAACGTAAATCACATCAGCTCCTTCAAAGCAGCTTAACCAGCTTTCAATACTTGGGCATGCCGTGTAGGAGCGTCCTTTGTGAGCAGAAAGATAGTCAAGCATCTCACGTGTATTTAGATTGGCGTCATCTAAAAAAGAGCGCTCATCTGTAGAGATAGTCAAAGGTGCTGTACGAAACTGACCATCTGCGCTGTCAAAAAGTTCGCAAGAAGAGTCGGAAATAATTCTGGTAATCATATATCATAACCTCCATTGTTTTTGGAAAAAGTATTATCTGGTTTTGAAAACTACATAATCTAGTAATAGTATAACAGATAATTATAAAAAAACAACTGGTAAATGACAAGAAAAAAGAAGATCACCCGTTTTTGGATGATCTTCTTTTTTTATTTATCCATGATCTCGGAAATAGCGTCTAAGATCTTTCCGTGACATCCACCGCATCCAGTAGAGCAGTGGGTGATTTTTTGTACTTCCTCAAACGTCTTTTCTACATCGCTGAAAGTAGGACTGTTGTGCAGCGCTTCTGCGACATCAAAGTACGTTACATTTTTACAATTGCAAATGGTATAATTTTCCATATCATTACCTCTTTTTGAAGTGACAATGATTAACGTTACTCACCAAAATATCTCTTTAACAGACCTGCAAATGCCTTGCCGTGACGAGCCTCATCGCGAGCCATCTCATGAACAGTGTCATGGATTGCATCAAGGTTAGCAGCCTTAGCACGCTTTGCAAGATCCATCTTACCAGCAGTAGCACCGTTTTCAGCCTCTACACGCATCTGAAGATTCTTCTTTGTGGAATCAGTAACAACCTCGCCTAAAAGCTCAGCAAACTTAGCTGCATGCTCAGCCTCTTCGTAAGCTGCCTTCTCCCAGTATAAGCCGATTTCCGGATAGCCTTCTCTGTGAGCAACACGAGCCATAGCCAGATACATACCAACCTCAGAGCACTCACCCTGGAAGTTAGCTCTTAAATCAGCCAGAATATCTTCGCTGACACCCTTAGCAACACCTACAACGTGCTCAGCAGCCCAAGTTAAGGTCTCTTCCTGCTTTGAGAACTTGGAAGCCGGTGCCTTACATACTGGACAGAACTCTGGAGCAGAATCTCCTTCATAAACATAACCACATACCTGACAGACAAATTTAGCCATAATAGTAATCTCCTTTTCTGATAAAAATATTTATTGTTAATGTTAGCGGAAAAACCGCTTATTATTGTTTGTTACCATATCAATCAGGAACCGTGATAGGGGTCGGTGCCCTGATTGATAATAGTAATTGTTACTGATATGATAGTAACATAAACCCACAAAGCTGTCAAGAGTTTTTTCAAAAATATAATAAAAAAACTATTTTGTATCCTCTGAACATCTTTTGCATACCCCTTTAAATAGCAGGGCATGACTTTCTACGATGCCATCAATATGTGCCTGAGCGAGCTGATTTAAAGAATCAAGTGCTGTCATTGGGACATCCTGCAGGCAGCCACATTTGCGGCATAAAAAGTGATAATGAGGAACGACATTTGGGTCAAAACGGTCAGATCCGTTATCCATAGGAATCCGCATCAGCTGACCATTTTCCTCAAGAACGCCTAGATTGCGATAGATAGTTCCAAGACTGATATTAGGGTGTGTCTGGCGGAGTGCTTGATAAACAGATTCAGCGCTTGGATGATCTGTGCGCCCTGTGAGATACTGAACAATTGCTTCACGCTGGCGGCTGTATTTTATCATAATTAAAATCCCCTTCTATATAATAATAATTACTACTTTTGTTTTTATTATACAAAACTAAACGTAAGATGTCAACCACTTTCGGGGACTTTAGAATCTAATGAGTACAGTTCGCGAATCATCCAATGTTTATGGCAAAGCCCGAAGGCGAATGGATTTCACGAGGCGGACATTTTTGTGGAAAAACATATATGAATATGCTATGATATTTGATACCAGATTGCTGTGTGCTTTGCACTCCCGCAATCTTCAAAAACATGAGTAAGAAAAGCAGAGGTGCGCGAATGAGACTGACAGGAATACATATTAAAAGCTTTCGTGCAATCCGGGATGTCACAATTGATTCAGTGGAAAATGCCCTGATTCTTGTTGGACAAAATAATACCGGAAAATCCACGATAATAGATGCACTGCGTGTGGCACTTGGAGATATTGCGATAACAAAAAAGGATTTCAACTGGGATGGCGGCAATATTGAGATTGCGCTTACACTTGAATTGACAAAGGATGATTTGAAGCGTCTTTGCCGAAGAGGAATAATCAGCCGTTACAGAAAATTTGATTCTTGGTTTGAGGATTTTCAAAAGAAACTGCCATCGTTTGTACCAATCTTTGAAACTGACGGTGAATCAATAAATGAGCGTGGTGAGCTGTCTTTTTGCTTTATCGCAAATAAGGATGGCAGAAAGCGCTATTTTGACGGCTTTAAAAAGAACAATCCTTATATTGAAAAGCTGCTTCCACGTATCTATAGTGTCAGTCCTGAGCGTGATATTGAGCGGCTGCAAAGTGATCTTTTGCTTCTTCGTGAGGACGCGCTGATTTCTAAAATGCGAAGTGGTTGTTGTCTGTTTGAGGAGGCAAAGACATGTGACCATTGCTTTTCATGCATCGGCTATATCAATCAGAAAAAACCAATTGAGCTTGATGCATTCGAGGCATCTAAGCTTTTAGACTACAAGCTGTACCAGATAAACCTTGAAGAGTTTTCAAAGAGTGTAAATGAAAACTTTAAGAAAAACGGCGGCCAGGATGAGATTGTCTACTCCATGAATAGAAATGTTGAACAGATGCTTCAGGTTACAACAGAAATCGGCAGTAAGACACAAAGACAGACACATACGCTTAGTGAGATGGGAGAGGGAATGCGAAGCATCTATCTTTTGTCTCTTCTTGAAACATATACAGAGATGCAGGAACAGCTTTCAAGTATACTGATGATTGAGGAACCAGAGCTTTTTCTTCACCCAACACTGCAGCGTGTGGCTGGTGAGATTTTGTATCGTTTGTCACGAAAAAATCAGGTTGTGTTTACAACTCATTCACCTAATCTTCTTGCAAACTTTAATAGCCGCGAAATTCGACAGGTAGTACTTGATAAGCAAGGCCGTTCCATTGTGCGCGACAATACGGATATCAGTGTAATATTAGATGATTTGGGATATACGGCAACCGATCTGATGAATGTAAACTTTGTATTTATTGTGGAAGGAAAACAGGATAAAAACCGATTGCCTATTCTGCTTAAAAGATATTATTCTGAAATCTATGATAAAGACGGCAATTTGTCGCGCATCGCAATTATTACAACAAACAGCTGTACAAACATCAAAACGTATGCAAATCTAAAATATATGAACCAGGTCTATTTGAAAGATCAGTTTCTGATGATACGAGACGGTGACGGAAAAGACAGGCGAAAGCTGATAAGCCAGCTGTGTAATTATTACGAGGAGGCAGGAAAGCGCGACGTAGACCATCTGCCTAAGGTGCGTCCTCAAAATGTGCTTGTTCTGAAATATTATTCATTTGAAAATTATTTCTTTAATCCCAAAATCATGGCGCAGCTAGGTATTGTCGAGTCGGAAAATGCATTTTATCAGACCTTCTATGAAAAATGGCAGGAATATTTATCGAGACTTTCAAGCGGACAAAAGCTTATAAGTGTAATAGGTCACGATCTGACAGGACCAGAGGATGTAAAAGCATATATGGAAGAAATACGCATTTATATGCGCGGCCACAACATGTTTGACTGCTTCTATGGTCGTTTTAAAAAAGAAGAAAATGAACTTTTAAGCCGTTATGTAGCGCTGGCACCGCGAGAGGAATTTGCCGATATCCTCGATGCAATAGACCGTTTTGTATATTTTGAGAGTCGAAAGGTATGAAAGCCTACGGGTAATATGTTACAAAACGCGAAAAGAAATACTTTAAAAAGCAATCAAAATATGGTAAACTGATAGAGAAGCAGCAAAAGTTTTGGCTGCATGACAAAAAGTAAGTTAGTGTAAGTTAGGAGAAAGTTAATAAATGGAAGAAATCAGCGAACACCGCATAGATAAGTGGGAAACACTTATGTTTACATACGAATCTGCGCTGAAGGAAATAGCAACAAAGATTGATATACTGAACAATGAATTTATCAAAATACATAATTACAATCCGATTGAGCATGTAACATCACGAATCAAGTCTTCGGAGAGCATTGTAAAGAAATTAAAACGCCATGGCCTGGAAGTTAATATGGACAACATGCAGAACTGCCTGAGTGATATAGCAGGCATCCGTATTGTCTGTTCCTTTACTTCTGATATTTACCGAATTGCGGACCGCATTAGCAGTCAGTCAGATATTCAAGTGCTGACCGTTAAAAATTATATCGCAAATCCGAAGCCAAATGGCTACAAGAGTTACCATATGGTTGTATCGGTTCCCGTATATTTGTCAACAGGACCGGTTAACGTGAAGGTGGAAATTCAGATTCGCACAATTGCGATGGATTTTTGGGCATCACTTGAGCATAAAATCCGCTATAAATTCGAGGGAAAAGCACCGCAGCATATCAATGAAGAGTTAAAAGCTTGTTCAGACATTGTAAATATGCTGGATGCAAAGATGCTTTCACTAAATGAAGAGGTGCAGGCATTGCCAAAGGTCGGCGTTGAGGAACAGCACGAGGAAAACGTCAGGATGCAGAAGATGTGGGAGGAGAATAAAATAGTAGACAAACTTCAGAAAAAATAATACATCAAAGCACCTGAGCGTATGTTTTCTAAAAAATTGAGAACCCTTTCAAGGGAACCATCTATTAGAAAAGGAGATTGCATATGAACATTTTGTTTTATGGTACCAAAAAGTACGATGAAGAGTTTTTTGATGCGATTTTGCCAGAGTATCCAGAGCTTTCGATTCATTATCTGGAGGCAAATTTGTCGCCAGAGACAGCTGCATTAGCAGCAGGCTACGAGGCGATCTGTGCATTTGTTAATGCTAATATTGGGGCTAAGACAGTTGAACAGCTGCATCGTCAGGGCGTTAAATTAATTTTAATGCGCTGTGCAGGCTACAACAATGTAGATTTGAAAAAGACAGCAGAGTATGGCATAAAGGTTGCACGTGTGCCTGGCTATTCACCAGAGGCTGTTGCAGAGCATGCGATGGCATTGGCGCTCACAGCAAATCGTCATACGCACAAGGCTTATATCAAGTGCAGAGAAAATGATTTCAGCTTAAACGGACTGATGGGTGTAGATCTTTATAAGAAGACAGCCGGAATCATCGGTACTGGAAAAATTGGTATGGCGATGGCGCGAATCTGCAGAGGTTTTGGCATGAGAGTGCTTGGCTATGATATGTATCCAAACCCTAATAATGATATCGAGTATGTAACTCTTGATGAACTGTTAGCGCAGAGTGATTTGATTTCACTTCACTGCCCGTTAACTGAGCAGACACATCACTTAATCAATCGTGAGTCCATTGCGAAGATGAAGGATGGCGTAATTTTAGTCAACACGTCAAGAGGCGGTCTTGTTAATACAGAGGAGCTGATTGAAGGTATCAGAAAGGGTAAGTTTTTTGCAGTTGGACTTGATGTTTATGAGGAAGAAAATGACAAGGTTTACGAGGATCTTTCAGGCACAATTCTGCAAAGCTCCACAATGGCAAGACTTTTATCATTCCCAAATGTCATGGTAACTTCTCATCAGGGCTTCTTTACAAGAGAGGCGCTTGAGGCAATCAGCCGCATCACACTTGAAAATGCAGCTGCATTTGAAAAGGGCGAAACACTTGTAAATGAGGTAACAAAGTAAACCCTAAAAGCACAACATGGTATAATAGGCTGCCGGAATCCGGTAGCCTTTGATACAAATATACATAGACAAAACATGAATAAACACTAATCAGAAGGGCGGTAAGGAACGTTATGAAACTGTTAGAAGAAAGAATTCGCAAAGATGGTATTGTAAAGCCAGGAAATGTATTAAAGGTTGACAGCTTTTTAAATCATCAGATGGATATCGAACTGTTTTCAGAGATGGGAAAAGAATTTAAGAGACTGTATGAGGGTTGCCCAATCAATAAGATTCTCACAATTGAGGCAAGTGGCATCGGCGTAGCCTGTATTGCAGCACAGTATTTTCATGTGCCGGTTGTATTTGCAAAGAAGACTCAGAGCATTAATCTTGACGGTGATGTGTATTCCACAAAGATTCAGTCTTTTACACACCGCAGAATTTATGATGTGATTGTTTCCAAGAAGTTCCTTTCCCCAGAAGATCATGTGCTGATCATTGATGATTTTTTGGCAAACGGATGTGCATTAGAGGGACTGATTGATATTGTAAAAAGCTCTGGTGCTACAATCGAGGGTGTTGGTATTGCAATCGAGAAGGGCTTCCAGAAGGGCGGCGATTTAATCCGCAGCAAGGGTATTCGCGTAGAGTCTCTGGCAATTGTAGATGGAATGAATGCAGAGACTGGAGAAGTTTTCTTCAGAGAGCAGTAATAAAGGAAAAGCAAATGAAACCCAGGGGATTCCTCTGGGTTTTACATTTGAAGCCACAACGCAAAGTGGTTTAACAAAATGTATAAGAACAGCAGACAGAGGAAAAAAGATTATGAAACTTGTAATTCAAAGAGTAAATCATGCAAGTGTGACAGTAGAGGGTAAAGTAACAGGAGAAATCAAGAAAGGTTATCTTGTTCTTCTTGGTGTTGGACAAGGCGACGATGAGTCAATGGTGGAACGCTATGTAAAAAAGCTTCATAAGCTGCGCATTTTTTCAGATGAAGAAGGAAAAATCAATCGTTCAATCGAGGATGTAGGCGGTGAGGTGCTTGTAGTATCACAGTTTACGCTGTATGCCGACTGCAAAAAAGGTAATCGCCCAAGCTTTACGCAGGCAGGTTCCCCGGCAGAGGCAGAGCGCTTATACGAATATTTTTTAGAGGAGTGTCGAAAAGAATTTGGCAAAGTCGAGCATGGTATTTTTGGAGCAGAAATGAAAGTATCACTCGAAAATGATGGTCCGTTCACGGTAATCTGGGATAGCAGAGAATGGTAAATCTGTGAAAATTGAATGAAATTTTACTCAATTGGTTTTCAAACGCATAAATTTGTGATAGAATGAATTCATGTCATTCAAAGAAAGGGAGTCCTGAACACTGAATCAGGACAGGTGAAGGTAATGAGAAGAAGATTTTTAGCAGCAGCACTCGGTATTAGCATGGCAGTAGCTATGACTCCTGCAGCAGCATTTGCAGAGGAGACAAGCACAGAAGAGGCAACTGAGGTTGTATCAGAGGTTGCATCAGAAGATGAGACTGGTGCTGAGGAAGAATCAAGCGAAGCAGAGACAAAGGCATTTGATTATAGCGAAGGCTATGATGAAAAGGGATTTTTTGAAGGTGTGAAGGCACTTGATTATGTAACGCTGCTTGATTATTCCCATATGGAGCTGTCAGATGAAATCATTCCATCTGATGAGGCTGTGCAGAGCCAGATTGATAAGACATTAAGCTCTTATACAAAGACAAACCAGATCACTGATGCAGATCGTCTGATCGAGGATGGTGATACTGTAAATATTGATTATGTAGGTTCTGTTGATGGTGTTGAGTTTGAGGGCGGAAGCACTGACGGAAAAGGTGCAACTGTTACCATTGGCGTAACAAGCTTTATCGATGGATTTTTAGATCAGCTGATCGGTCATGCACCGGGCGAGAACTTTGATATCAATGTTACATTCCCAGATCCATATACTAAAAACACAGATTTAAGCGGCAAGGATGCTGTTTTCAATATCACAATCAACTACATCGAAGAGAAGATAACACCAGAGTTTGATGATGATTTTATAGCTGAGAATCTGCCGGATTATGAGAGCGCAGAGGCATATCGTCAGAGCGTCTATGACAATCTGTACAAGCAGAACATGTATAACGCACTGTTCCAGTATGTAGTAGAAAATTCCGAGATCAAAGATGTACCGGAAGAGGTTGTTGATACAGTTTACAATGAGCGTTATCAGTATTATACCTCTATCGCATCTATGTACGGTGTAGGAATAGATGCTTTCTTATCTGCAAATGGACTTGATGAGGATTCCTTCAGGGATATGTGCAAGACATATGCAGGAAACTATCTTGTACTGCAGGCCGTTATGGAAACTGAAGGTTGGGAGATGACAGCAGATATTGCAAAGGAATCTTTAAACTTTACTGATGAGGACTACGAGAAGGCAGTTGGTGTTTATGGTGAGCCATATGTAATGTTTGCAGCAAGCACTGATTATGTGTTAGGAAAGCTTTCAGAGAACGTAACCTTAGTCGAGATGGAAGAGGAGTCTTCAGAAGAAGTTTCTGAGGAGGCATCTTCCGAGGAGGTGTCTTCCGAGGAAGTTTCCACAGAGGAAGCATCTTCTGAGGCAAAGTAAAACATTCTTGTAGATAGGATAATAACAAAGAGTATTGTCTGATTGATTACAAACAGGCAAAAAGCCTCGTTGGAGCGGTAAATGCTTCTTCGGGGCTTTAAAAAATGGTAACTACATGAGCAAAATAGAAGCATCGAAGATGCGATTTTGCGAATGGGGTTCTGAATA